>Ga0257114_1000389_pt1 | contig 34394 bp, 15 predicted proteins | sample SI112_10mmetaG_FD_190149 | JGI IMG/M metagenome (GOLD analysis project Ga0257114, IMG submission 190149) | Marine microbial communities from Saanich Inlet, British Columbia, Canada - SI112_10m | ecosystem: Environmental > Aquatic > Marine > Inlet | place: Canada: British Columbia | collected...
GTGTTTGCTTTTTTTAGATTAGGATTACCAAGGTATACATTATCAGGCATAATTTATCAACAGTTCCAAGCTCTAAGCGATTTATTAATTCTACTATCTGGATCTCTTGCAGTTTTAGCAGAGGTTAATTTACTTTTCATACCTTTCATTCTTGCACAGAATGATGCTCTTCTTTTGTTACCTTTCTTTTTAGATGGTGCTTTCAGGTCAGAACCAGGATTTTCTGCTTCATAAGACTTACGTCCTTTTTCATTGAGACCACCTTCCTTATTCTTACCAGACTTTTTAGTCCATGCAGCACCCTCTGAGTGGAGAACTGGTTCTCCTGGTTCATAGTCTGAAACCTGGTAGGATCTTACTCTACCACCAGGATAAACTTTTTCAATTTGATCTTGGATATCAGATCTGCTTGGGATTCTTACCGAAGGGAAGAACATTTTAATACCATACATCTTACCTCTAAACGTGAGGTAAACCATTATAATGTTTCCAGTTTTTCTGGGAACTTGCACTGCCTCATCTACTTTCTCAAGTGTTGGACATTCTTTAGCACCATGAACAGGACAATCCTCCCCCTTATGGTTATGCATACACCCTTTCTTTTCATCAATCTGTTCAACTTCTTCGTTCTTCACACAGTTTGGATATCTCTTACCAAACATAGTCTTCATACCTTTTTTGGTATATCCTTTCCAACACTTTTCATCAAGCATCTTACTTCCAATTCCTTCAGTTGGTTGTAAAGGTTCTGGTGTAATTATATCTGTAAATTCATATTCAGTTGGTTTATACTCAGATCTCCAATTAGAAAACTCTTCTTTTTTGGTTTTATTACCCCAGTTAGCAGCACCCTTCTTACGGCACTTGACTAAAGCACCTGATGCGTATGCAGATGGCCATACAGAATAACGAGACTTGACTTTATGATAACAAGCATCTTTTTCTCCTGCTGCTTCTTCAATGTCAATTTCATCTCCAACTTCTACATTATTTTCAACAAACCATCCACGATTAACTTCTAATGCACAAATAATTTCATAATCTGATGAAACTGGATTTGTATCATTTGGTTCTAATTGCTTAATACTCTCAATAATCCCATCTTCTCTAATAAAAGCAATATCAAGAGGAATTTTTGTTTCAGTCATATGGAATGACTGTTTACATACTTCATCAAATATGAATAACATTCCACTATTATTATCTAAACTTTCTCGGAACATCAATCCAAGATTAAAATCTCTAATGTCTGTAGGGACTTCAACTTGGAGAGGTAAGGTTGTAAATTCCTCAGTTTTGTAATCTTTACCAGTTTTAATTTTATCCATTACAGAAGCACGACCATGCTTATCCTGTTTATGACGAATCATACGCTTATAACGATCAAACTTATCATTACCTTGCTTATCAAGCATATCTTTTTCGAGGATGGTTTCTTCTGTCTTCACGTTAATTGCCTTCCCTGATCTATTTGGATTTGGATCTTTTGTATTTTTTCTACGAAACGCTGCTTGCTCCTCATCTTTAGAGAGATTGCGTTTCATTTTACTAGAACCACACTTTGGTTTTGTGGTTTGTCCTGGTTGCTTGGCACAAGGTTTTCCAGCGTATTTCCCACCCAGTTGAACCCAACCAGGCTTGCCATCACTAGACTTACTCTTGCCAAACCAGTCACGCAGAGAAGAATCACCACTTTTCGATTCACTTACTCCTCCACCGTTTCCATTTCCATTGGAACCATTTCCATTCTTATTCTCATCATCATCCACAGAATGACCATTCTCCTTACGAAGATATCCGGCACGACCGACCATCTTAAACCCTTTAGGAATAGGTTTACATTTTTCGTCAGTGTAGCAGTAATAATATCCTGCCTTACATTTGCCGTTCTTAACCATTCAAAAGAGTAATTACTCTTTATTATTTATCACCCATCAAGTGCCACAGTAAGACCAAGTGTCATGCCAGGTAGTGACTGCCAAGAAGAACTGTCATAGAATTCCATTTTCTTGGATGTTATATTATAAATCATAGCACCTTCAGTAAAAGCACCTGCTGAAGTAAGAGAATCTCTTTGCGTTGTTGTATAAAGCGGTGGATAAAAAGCAGTTGCTGCTTTAATCGTAGATGCAGTAACAATTCCAGCATATGTTGCGTTACCAGAAGATAATATAGTTACACCAACTCCTGGACCACCTTCATAATCATAACCAACATTTATTTCTGTTCTAGCAGTTACAATTCCAATAGAATCAACATTGATTTTATTCTCAGTCCTGAGAGTTCCACCAATAGTTACATTACCATCAACATACTGATCTCCACCAACATAAAGAGCAAAATCAGTTCTTGCAGTAGTAGCAATACCGACATTTCTAGTTGTGCTAACACCAATAGCATCAGATGACCATGTTCCACCTGCTCCGACACTGCCACCAAATTTAAATTTTTTGTGCTTATCCTTTCCAGTTTGATTTACATCAACAATAAGAGACATTCCCTGATAAGAACTAATGTCAGTAGCAATGCCAGCAATATCATCAAGATATTGAAGTCTTGTTTCTCCACCACCACCTATGGTAGAAATTTGTTGTTGAACTCTGTTGATAAAAAGTCTGTAATGCTCTTGTAATTGGTCTAGTGTGACAAAGTTTTGATCTAATGGTGTAAGGGGGTCTGAGGACTTATTAGAGGGGTCTCCTGGTAGATTGGGGTTATCTTCTTTAAGGAAAGACTTTACACTATCCTCATTAAATTTAGATATTGTATCTTCAATATAGTTAATTCTTTCTACTAACTTTTTATTTTTATTTTCTAATACATCTAATTGAAGTTTATCTAATACTTCTTTAATCTCTTCCTGAAGATCCCCAATATTTTCATTCTGTTTTTTGATATGAGATTCATTGACAGTAAAATTTACTTCAAGATCTTTCATTTGCTGAGAGATCTTGTTTCTAAATTTACCTACTTCATTTTTCAATCCAGAATGATATGACTCATTTGATTGTACTAAAACATTCTGTATTTCATTTAGATCTTCTTTTACGGTTTCCTCTATAAACCTAAACTTCTTATCAAATTTTTGTATTTCTCCAGAATAATCTTCTAATTTTTTATTTTCATAAATTTCTCTCTTTTTAAAATCTTTATATAAAGATTCATATGTTTTTGATATAGAATTAATTTCTTCTTTACATTCTCCAACTACAGTTTGAAGTTCTTCAAACCTATCAGATGCTTTCTTATCAATATTTTCAGATAGAGATTCTAATTTCTCTGTTACAGAATTAACTCTCGAAAGAACTTTTTCTTCTAATTCTTTTACTTCCTCTTCTGATTTTATTTTATTTTCAATCAGAAGATTATTATATTTTGGTATCTCAACTTCTGTAAATTCCTTTACAGTGGCATTTAAACTTTCTATTCTCTCTTGATAAGAATCTATTGAAGTTTTAATTTTTTCTTCAGTTCTTATTTCTGTCTCAGCAAAAAACTTTTTGTATTTTGGCAGTTCTTTTTCTACTAAGTCCGATATAGTATTATTGACTTCTTTAGTTGTTTTTCTAAAATCACTTTTGATATCAGAGATAATATTTTCATTAAGACTTTCAACAGTCTCTAAAGCATTAGCAACCTCTTTACTTGTATCAGATTTAATTGCATCAAAGTTCCCTTCAATCTCCTCTTTAAATTTTACAAACCTATCATCTACTCTAATCTCTGATTCAGATACTAACTTTTTATATTTGGGTACATCAATATCAATAAAAGATTCTACTGAGTTTGAAAGATTAGAAAAATCTTCTTTAATTTTATCTACAGTTTCTCCATTAATAGAAGATATCTTAGATTCAATTTTAGATATAGATTCTTGTACAAAAAGAAGTTGTGCCATCATGGCACTATCAAGATCTTCCTTTCTAATTAATTCTTTTAAATCTTCTTTTATTGTAAAGATCTCTTGAGAAACAGTTTCAACTTTTTCTAAGTTCTCTTTAAAACTATCAAATGTATTTGTAAAATCGGATAGTGATTTAATATGATTTAAATTATTTTTAAAAGTGTCAAATGCTTCCGAAACCTTCTCAATTTTTTCTGGACGTGCAGAATCATACTCCTCTTTTATCTGATCTAAAGGAGTTTTATTTGTATCTTTAAAAAAATCTGAAGGCTTCTTTAATGCCACTTTTGATATATCTCCACTACATTTATTATTTATTGTCTTCTTTTAAACCATTCTTCAACATTTTTGCCAAATCTGCAGTAGACCCAACAAATAGTGCATTGTTAACAGTAGAAGGACCTTTTGATTTAGTGTCTTCTTCAACATCTTTTAATTTTTTCTGAAGATCCATTAATTTGTCAGTTGCATCTGCAACATTTTTAATTAACTGACCTGCAACTTCATATGCTCTAGGCATCTCACTTTCCTGTGCTAATTCAAGAATTCCATTAATTGCTTCTTGACCCTTTTCAATTATACTATAAAGATTTCCGCGAGTATACTCATAATCTTTTGTAACATCATCAGGTTTAGACTTAACAACTTCTTGAACTTCTTTTTTTACAATTTCAGCATCAATAACATCATTCGAAACATTAAAGGTATCATTTAGATCTTCAAATTTGCTGCCGGTTTTCATAAGAAACCACCATCAAATCCAAAATTATCACCATCTTCAATTAAAGCACTATCTACGCCAATAGTTCCAATACTTGGTAAAGTTGTAGTTGTGTAATCAATACCTTTAACATCTGCCCCAGATACATGTTTTTCTGCTTTTGTATTATCTCTACCTCTATCAACGGTAATTTTATTATCAGTCTTAGATCTTACAAATAATTCTTCATCTCCAATAAAGATATATTTGTCAGTTTTAATTCCAGTAGCATCAGTAACTTCAAATGTTTTTGTTGTTGCCGTAATGTCTTGTGCTAGTGTAGTAACAACATTATCAGTGTAAGATTTAAGTGCTCTTGCAGTTGCAGAATAAGTAAGTTCTCTTGTAGTATTTGTTGTATCTGTTCCAGTAACAAAACTGACAGTTGCTCTCTTGATAATATCTTTAGAAGCAGTGGATGTTGGACCAAAGAGATATGTCTTCGCAGTAAATCTTAAAGTATAATACAATACTCTTCTGGTACTAAAATCACCCTCATAGTCGTCTTGCATGGTAACACTTTCCAATACAATCGGAACATCTCTCTTTTCTTTAATCTGATCCACCAATTCTATGGTCAAATTATAAGAGGGTTGAAAATATGGTAAAATTTGTTCTACAATTTGAAGAGCATCATCATTTAATTTTGTGAAGATACTCAGTTCAAATTGCATATTATAAGGAACTGGCATAAATGACTTTCTACTTTCAGTTCCATCATCTTTATCTTTTGCTATAAAAGTTTGAGTTGTGGTAACTTTTCTACTGGGGTCATAAGTCAATCCAGTAAATTCAAATGACATTCTTGGCAAAGTAATTGCCGTTGGTTTGTTAAGGTCAGGTGACTGCTCAATTCTAGCTAAAAACTTTTGTGTTGGTCCATAAGCCAAAGGAATTCTAAGAACAGAATTTTCCTGCTGAACCTCTATCGAATTGAATAGGGTTCCGAAACCAATAATGGTTCGTCTTAGTATTTCGTTGTAGAAATATTCAAACATGATTAAACCTTAACACATTAGTACTACCAATAAAACTATTTAGGGCATTCCAAAAGGATTCTGCTCACTGAAGTCCAATATAGAATCTGCGGCACTTTCTATATTGAAATTGTCTGCAAATGGATCATTATCAATTGTTTTATCAACTACTCTTAGAACTCTTGTTGCGCCCGAAGTTGACCCTGTAAGAGTTTCTCCTAAAGAGAATGAACCAGAAACTGCAGCAATTTCAAGTAAATTGGTTGCAGAGTTCCACGATCTTACCCTTGCAGTTACTCCAGTTGTGGACCCAGTAACAATTTCATTAAATACAAATTCTCCACTAGAAGTTGAGGATGGTTCAGAGATAGTAATATCTGGCGGAAGTATGTATTTGTTTCCACTATCAGTGACGTTAATACTAGTAATTGTTCCTGCTGCACTGATTACAGAAAGTCCCGTAGCAGTTGCTACGCCAACAACTTGATCAACGTAATTCTTATCACCCACAGTGTTGGATATTGAAACTATTGGAGGTGATAAGTATCCACCACCACCAAATGTAACTGCAATACCAGTAACAATACCACACTTATCGATACCAAACTCAAATACTGATGTTGCAATTCCTACGTTCGTTGGAGATTGATTTATAGAAACAATGCTTGATCCAATAGACGTGACAAATGTATCTGTCGATATAAAGTTATATAGATCACTATATCCAACACCAAGTCTTACTCTATCTCCGACAAAAATATTTGTTGTAGTAATACCAGTAATAGTTGTAGATCCTATACCAATAGTTCCTTCAGTTTTAACAGAATTGAAACGAATTGTTGCAATACCAAGTGCTCTAAATGCCTCATTTGCACCACCAGGAACGCCAATAGAGACGGTTGGAACAGAATTATAACCAAATCCACTATTACCGATACTAATGGTGCTTACAGTGCCTGCAACGGACACAGTAACACTAGCAGTTGCTTGCACTGGTGATGGACTTCCAGAGAAAGAAATACTAGGTGCCACAGTATATCCAGCACCAATTGTTGCTCCTGTTCCCGTTGCCCAAGAATCTGAGATATTGAAAGATACTGCTGTAATAATACCAGTTATTGGATGAATTGTTGCAATACCGACAGCAACTTGAGTTGGGGCATCCATTGTCCCAGATGTAGAGATTGCAACAGTAGGTGCAGTTGTGTATGCTCTACCAGTGGTGCTAAATGCAATAGAACTTGGATTAATAGATGACCCAACAATTCCTATAGTTGCAGATACAAAACTTGTTCCTGGATGTGAAATTGTTACTGTTGGAGTACTGGTATAGAACTTACCACCAGTTGTAATAGCAAGAGTTTCTACAGTTCCTCCTGTCAGATTAATAGTATCAAGAGTTGCAGCTGCTTCTGCACCATTTCCTGTTCCTGTTGGTAGAGATAATGTAACTGTTGGTGCTTCTTTATAGAATACACCACCGGTTGTTCCTCCAGGGAACAGATATGCAGATGTGCCAATACTAATTGTTGCAGAAGTTACACTTACACCTCCACCAACTATTGGAGAGTCTAAAGTTGCTGTTGCTGCTGCTCCAACATGTTTTGGACTTGAGAACGTTACCGTTGGTGGTTCAACAAATCCTCCGCCAGAATTTGATAATGTTACTATACCAACACCACCAATTTCACTAATAGATGCAGTTGCAGCAGCACCAGAACCAGTATTATCAGTTGTGCTAAAGGTCAATGATGGCGCAACTGTATATCCTGATCCGGCGTTTGTAACATCAACTCTCTGAACAGATCGAAGTCTTGGGTTTGAATTGAGATTGCAAACATTTATCCCACCAATCATGGATGCAATTCCAACTGCCGTTACTCCTCCTGCAGATGCAGAAGATACTTGCACTGTAGGAATCATGCCATATCCACCACCTCTATTAGTGATAGTAAACTTTCTTATACCACCAATTACAATTCCAGAAATTGCAGATGCACTAACTGCATCTCCAACCATAGTAAGTGTTTGAGTAACTCCCTGAATGGTACTAATACCATCATCAGTAAGACCATCAGATTCATCACCTAGTAATTCATTATCAATATCTTCAATTCCAGTATCAATAACTTCATCTTGATAGCGGAAGAGTTCGCAATATAACTCATAGACATATAAATTTTGTAACTGATAATATGGTTTTGCATACTCAATATCTTTAATCTCGTAAAGACGATCATCAAGAGGGAACCATATTAAATCCCCACCTTTTGGACGAGTAGAAAGTTTTATATTTGCTTGCCCTTGAATTAATGGAGTAATGTAATTTTCATATCTCTCTCTTGATATAATCAATCTAACTTCATCTTTAGACTCAATACCAAATTTTGATAAAACATCTCCAGCACCAGAATAAGCATCGTAATTATCAACATATGCCTCAATTGGTAAAGCACTATCAAATTTAGATTGTACTACTTCTCTTATGACTGTTTTTTCAGTCATATACTTTCTTGGAATATAATAGATGTCAACACCATACATCCTCAATTGCTCATTGATTAAACTTTGAACTAAATTTTGCTCAGAAGAAGTGCCCTGAGTGAAGAAAGGATTTAATACCATTAGCCTATCATATCAAGTGGTGGTAGTTCGTATGTATTCGACATTACCTCTTTAATTTTATCCAATTCTCTCTCTGCATCATCGTATATTTGTCTTCCATTTAACTCAATTCCACCGGGTAATTTAACACCTTGGAATTTAATTAAATTTTGACCCCATTGTCTTTTGATAAGAGCAGTTAAATATCTTTTTAAGAATGAATCATTATAAACTCTCGCAAAATCATTTGGATCTAAAAGTCTCCAACAATCTAGAACAATATACTCATCCTTGGTTACATTTGCCCAATCTACATCTAAATATAGTCTATCTTGCCTCTGATTAAATCTTATTTGCTTCTCAGTATTCAATAAAAAATCAATATCTGAAAGATAAGTCTTTGTCATTGCATATGATAACATCTCCATAGAACTGAAGAAATACATGTCATTTAGAAATAACTGATACTTAAGACTAAACATTCCGTTAGATATTGTGCTACTATCAAATCGGAATATTTTATTGATGCCAATTACTGCTGGAGGAACCTGAATATAATTACTATTCTCTTCATATGAAAATGATACAGTAGCACCATCAATGGATGCATTTGCAGTTGTAGTGACAATTCCAGTAGGATTAGTTCCTCCTCTCCCTTGACCCCTATCAATATCTTCTTGAGTTATTTTGTATTTTAAATATGTCTGAACTACGCCGTCAAAATGTCTCTCATGGAAGTACTGGAGTGCATCATCAACTAAATCATCAATCTGCTCATCAGCAACATTTATCTCCAATACAGGAGCACCTAGCTGCCTCTTACAGTAATTAACTAGATCTGTTCTACTTGCTGGTTGAGCCATTTATTCTCTAGTTTCCTATGTGTATTTATGTTCTTTGCGTGACGGTATTATATACATAAACATTACCATTTACTAAAGGATACGTTGTTGATCCTACAGTAACCAAAACATCATACATATATCTACCTTGATCCAATGCCTTAGTTTGAGTATCCGTTAGGGAAACTTGCAGTACACCGCCTAAAGAACTTGTTATGCCAACTGTAAATGTAGTATAATTACTACTACCAGTTGATACTCCAACACCAATAGATTTGGATAACTTTCCAGATCCAGAGTAACTTGTAAGATTGAAAGCACTATTTGAAGTACTCTTAATATTAAATGTTTGAGTGAAATCTGTTCCACCATAAATGGTCAAATTTGCGCCATAAGGAACTCCAGAATCTGGATCGAAAGTAATTGTACTAGACGCCATTGGTTATTCCTATAAGTTTCATAGTTTCTTGCTGTTTATAGTATAGTTTGCAAAAAGATTTTGCAATATTCTTTAGTTCATCACGATCATCACAACTATCTATCTGTGATGCCAATTTAGTGTAAGCAAATTGTTTTGACAGATTGCTTAGTTCAATGCTATCTGGATCCATTTAATAACTCCTTAAGTAATGACTTGATATCGTTGATATCATCTTTGATGGTAGCAACCTCATCTTCAATTGTCTGCATCTTTTGATTTTTTTCATTTTTAACCTCACGATTAGCAATGTACTGATCATAAGATGCATGATTCATATTAATTACAGTATTAGTTTCAAGATCTCTTGCGAGATCCTTATGTCCCTTTACAGTATAAATTTCCATATTATGCAAGAGCAATAACTTGTAGATTTTTAAGTTGAGGTGCAAGTGTTTGATTTGTCGATGTCATTACAAGTTTTATCCTATAAGTTCTAAAGGAAGGCAGATTATCTATGGAGAATTTATGTTTTTTAAAAATTGTATCCGATAGAGAAAATCCTCTTTTATTGGAACTTGATACTAAAACATCAGTTCTTCCGTCACTATCTTCTTCATTTATTATTAGACCTTTTTTATCTAAATTCAGATATCCTGGAAATGGTGTAAATACTGATTCAAATCCAGGATTTCCACTAATAGAATATAATGCTCTAAGATCACACTCTGATGGAATTTGTGCATCAACCATTATTTGTAAAGAAGTTGCAGGATTTTCTAATGATATTTCTTTAGAAATATATTGACAAGCACTAGGATCATTAAACATTGTATTTACTCTAGAATCCTCAGCATAATTTAAAATTTTACTATTAACTCTATTGGATATTGCATAAATGACGGCTCTTTCAAGATCAATTTGAGGACTTACTTTTGAATTTGCCGTACCAAGGGAAAGTCTCATTTGGAAAGACTTATTACCCTCAACGGAATTTAATCTGCGATCCTCATTCACTTTTGAGAAAATTGCTCTTGAAGAATCGAGATAATTATTTTCATTCAATGTAACATTTTCAAATCCAAAATTAATATAAGGAATTTCATTACCACTAATACTTTGTGATGTGGTAGTTCTTATTTGACCAGTAACTGTAGTCCCTTCAGGTGTAATACTGTGGATAGATGGTTTAATAATTTCGAAAGGAATATTCTTAGTGGCCTTTACATTTTCTCCACCAGTAGAATCAGACGCACCTATGAATAGTTTGGGAAATCCTGCTGCTGAAGACGATCTATCCGCATTAGCAGATTGACCTGATGTTCCATACTTCTGTGACATATCAAGTTTAATATGATATGAATCCAGATTTATTGGATCTGCAACAGTTACATCATTTAGATCATGTGTTTTATTAAGTCTTGCAAGACTTACTCCACTCAATTCATACTTATAAACAGGAGTACCGCTGGCATAAGTTTTGGGAGTTGTTCCTCTAGAAATATTACCACCAATTGATGATGCTGTTGTGGAAGTATATTCTATAACCTCCTCTCCAATCAGAATTAATCCAGTATTAGTTGACCCTACAGAAACATTTTCAAACGTGTTGAATATATCTCCTGTTCCACTTGATACTGAAATCGGATCTGTGGAAGATTTGGTATATTCTGCCGTCAGTTTTGTTGGTTTAATATCTGGAAGGATTCCTACAATTCTAACAAAGTTATCATCAAAATTCATTCCATGATTTACGTGATTAACTTTAATGTGCAGTCCATCAGATACTGTTGTTGATGCGTTAATAGTGACATCTCCACCGAAAGCAGTTCCGTCAAATGTTCCACTATTCAATTCTCTAAGAGCACCAGTACTATCAAAGAAAGTTAATGTTCCTGCAGCACCAGTTACAAAATCTCCTTGAACATTATTAAGTATCAATTGTGAAGTAGCACCTATAGAGGTTAAAGTAAATCTAGAATTTCTACCAACACTAGCAGCACCAATAGTATTGATTGAAAGTACATCACCAACCTGATAACCATCTCCACCATTTCCACTAATTGTCGCTGCTATAGCAACACCATTTTGAATAGAAACATCAGCAACTGCACCAGATCCTGATCCAGAAATTGTAACTAAATTGACACCAGGGAAAGATGCAAATCCACCTGCAGGAGTATAACCTATTCCAGGATTTGTAATCGTCATAGTTCCTGTGGCACTTGCAGCAACTCCAACAAGATCTCCAGTTGCAGTATTATTAACTTGGGAGAAGGTATTACCCATAACATAACGATTATCTGCTACTGTTGTTCCAAGTCCCACACGAATTTCTTTAGAAGAAATATTTAATGGATTTTCCATCAAATTAGCGATTTGCTTATTACCTTCCGAAAGTTCTGGATTGTATAGATCGACAGTTCCAGATTCTACAAAATCTGCTCTATAGAGAATGTACTTGAGATCCTCCCATTGACTTGCTTCCCATGTAGAAGCATTTTGAGATTTAAACAGAGATCCAAGATGAGGTTGATCAGAAATATATGTATCTGTAAGAGTATCATTTTCACCAACTCTCGAAATATAAACACTATATTTCTTTGATTGTGATACTAAGCAAATTGCATATTCTTTTCCAGATTCAAGATAAACTGGATAATCAAATTGAAATGTAGTTGCAACAGATCCATCTGTTGATGTGTTAACATTATCTGGAGTTAATGTAATTTCAGATTCAGCGAAAAAACTAGGAGTTGGGTAACCATCCTTCATTGTTCTAATCTGAATCTTAACACCAGTGTTTTCATCATCTTTTGTACGGAAGAAAATATCGCATTTTGTTACAAACACTCCTTCAGGATCGATATCTGGATCAACTAGGAACGATTGTGCTAGAGGATCATAATATCCAACGATATTCTCAGTTGTAACTGGGTTACCAGTGAGTCTTGTATCAACAATCTCAGTATCTAAAACTCTAGAAACGGCTTCGTTGTCAGAAAATATTTTTCTATTCTCAATGCGTGCATTTCTAATTGATAGAATTTGATCCTGAATTGTTTCTATAATACCTGAGGTTGTATATGCTTGCTCACCAATTGTTGTTGCAGCATTTTGATCATTTTCTGGATCATTTGTCAATGTGAATATATTAGTTCCAGTATCAAAATTAGGATTGTCTCCATTACTAGGATCTGGAATAAATAGACTTCCAATTAAAGCAGAAGATGAGTCGCTAATCAATCTAACTTCTCCTACCTCTGCTTCTGCACCACTAGTTTGTCCGGTTAGAATCATCCCAGTTTGAATACGACCAAAGAAATCTCCTTGTGGTTGATTTGAAAGAGAGTAAGTATCTACATTTAAAGTTGTGGAAGTTGATGAATACAATTCTGGAATTGTACCACCACTTACATAGGGATTATCTGGATAAACTTCTGTAGGTGAATTGTAATCACCTTTTCTATGATTTGATTGTGCTACTCTAAAATCAATCTGAGGATCAGTATTTTTTCCTTCCTCACTTAATCCAACAGAAAGTACCCTACCCTCTACAGATTCTCCAACCTCGAATGTTCCAGATTTCATGGTAATCTCAATCAGTTTTGGAACACAAAACTTCGTAACATCTTTTCCATCAAAAAATGCATAGATCTGTGTGCTTGGTTTTAGGTTAGTAGAAGAAAATTGAACATTTCTAGATCTAACAGTAGAAATAATCTCTGTACTTATAACTTTTGATCCAAGATCTATTGTTTCAAAAGTTTCAACAACCTGATATTGTGTTCCATCACGGCTCTTCTCTCCACTTTCAACAGTTTCAATAACATCTTGCTCAGTCGTTTGAGTGGTAGTATCTTGAACCCATGATGCAACACCACTACCACCATTAATCCATCCACCCTTGCCGTAGGTTTCACCAGTTGTTACTGAATCTGGACCATCTATTGTATTTTCCGTAGATGTAGTAGTTCCAGACCAGTTAGTTTCCCAAGAATTCCATATTTCTGAAGCAAAACCAGTTTCTGGATCAACTCCATGCTTCGCTTCTGCCTCAGACATAACCTGAGCATAGTTTCCAATAGAATCAATTGTTTTGGATTTCATTTTATTTGGGGTGACCCAATTATCAGAAGATGGTGTTAATTTTATATTTCCCTGCCAAAAACTAATAAGGAAAGGTGTTACACTTTCAGTTCTAGTTGCAAAAGGTTGATTTATCCATTCAATTTCACTATATTCTAAACTAATAACGTCACTTTGCTTTCTAATATTAACACCTTCTATTGCAGAAGTGCTCTTATCTTCGTTGGTATTAACATCAACAACTGGTCCAGTTTGTAAATCAAGTTCATTTGTAATATGTTTTGGTCTAAGTACTTGATTGGTTTGATCGATACTATTATGTTGACCAACTGTTGCATCTTGAGTTTTAATAGATGCAAAATTGTCAACAAAGAATCCAGATTTAAATCTGTTGAGACCATTAGCATCACTAATAAATTGATTTGCTGTATTTGTTTCAAGTAAAGAAAGATGTGTATAATACTCTAATTTTTTTATGCGATCTTCCAATCGCTTAATATCCTTCATCTGGAATCTCTTATACTTCAGGAACTTTATAGATACCTGCTCTGTATTATGAAGATAAGGGGGATAACGCATTTCTGCAATTTCAATAGCATTCTCAATAATTTCTGGTTTAGATCTTGTTGGATCGTCCGAAGGAACTCCAAATTTTAATTGGAATTTTCCATCTTTATGTAAAAACAATCTATCAATTCTTCCTTGATAATATGAATAATCTAAGAAAATAGTTTCATTAGATGCTAGAATACTAGGAACAGAATTTCCTAAACCATCAAATGATCTACCAAGAAATTCTAAAGGAGATCTAGAAGAAGTTGCTGTAGTATAATCACTAACTCTTGGTCTTAAATCTATAAGATCAGTATTTAATACGCCATTAAATGTTTTAACTTCAGTTGAATAATTAAAGTCATTATATGAGTCTACAGTGACAATATCTCCGTCATCAGAAGAATCAAAAGATGCACTCTTATAATAAATTTTTATCTTGTTCTTTGGTGAATTTGAATCAGATTTTCTTGTCAAAGATCCATGATTATACGTTGTTTTTCTCTGACCAGAAGCAAAGGTGTAATTTGATGCGATATTAAATGATGTTGTATTTAAAGCGCCAATTATTCCTTCTATTAAAGATTCTTGGAAAACTACAACTTCCCCTTCAATAAATTTAAAATTATTTTTAGGAAGATATCTTAAATCACTGGAATTTTTAACTTCACCAAATACTGCAACTGCTCCACTTGATTGACCAACTAACAATTCACCAATAATCATATCACCTGTAGTAGCAGTTGGTCCATTGAGTTGAGCTAAAGTCATCTCAGGAGATCCAAAGTTTGCATCAGTTAAAGATACATCTGATGTTTCATATATTCCATGAATTCGAATAATATCTGGAGTGTTTAAAGAAATTACATTATCTTGAACTCTAGTGCCAAATGGATAATCACCATAAGATAATCCATCATTAAGAGTTGTTGATCCAATTCCAGATGCTGGATTTATGGATTTATCGACTACTAAAGTTTTAACTCTATTTTTAATTTTTTTCTTAGATTTTATATTTGATTTTTTAACCGTAACAATAAGTTTCGCTCCTATATTATTAGTTCCTAAATTTCTAATTTGAACTTCTCTGAGATTAGATGAGAATTGGAATTTATCTGCAGACAAAGATTCAGTGACTCCATCTGATCTAATAAGAGTATATCTTTGGTCAGAATATGATAAATAAATTTCACCTTCTGGTAGGGTTATATCTGCAAGACTTGTAGAATTTAATTGATTATCCTCAATAGTAACAGTAAAAGTTTTTCTTATGGTTATTTCAGCATCAGTTAAATTAACTGCAGCGATATTTGTTTTTGGCAATTCTGTAAATAATGTATTATCAGAAGAAGAATCTAATTGTGTTGTAAGTAGTTCTAGATCTGATGCTACAAAATTTGATGCTGGAAGACTACCACTAACAACTCCAGTTACAGTAGTAACTCCAGTCACCGTGATATGAGATGATCCTATAGATACTACTTTGGCAGTAATTGGATCATTAGATATCGAAATATCAGAATACTGAAGTAAACTATTTACTTTTATATTTCCAGGAAATAATTTATTGGAACTAGTTACTGTGCTAATTCCACCAGAAAATTTAGTAACTGATGCAACACCTATAGTGGCAGAAGATGTCTGCACCACATTAGCACTAAAGGTATTGACTCCAACTACATTATTACCATTAGGTCCATCACCAATTCCAGTATTTGAATATACTGATTTTACGTTTGAAATACCATATGATGTTATAGTCTTTGCTACTCTATTAATCGTAGTTGATTGTGTAGAAATTCCACTTCTAAAAATTAGAGTTTCATTTTTGGCAAATTCTCCCTTTTTATCATAAACAGTCAAAGATGTTCCTACTACAACAGGACTTCTTAAAAATGCAGTAGCTCCACTATTACTACCTTCAACATATGAAGGAATTGTTAGATTTAATTCTTGATTAACTTCAATTTCAGTGAAGGGTTGTATGTCATACATTGACATTCCCCACTCATTATCATCCGGTAATGCTGAATTATAAGACCCAGATTCTAATCTAAAGTCAAATACTCTAGCAAAACCAATTTCTTTTCCAGGTGCTGCTTCTGAATTTGCACCAACTCTTTCATCCCTCAAACTCAATATAAAAGTATTTCCCACTCCTACAGTTGGAGATCTATAAACACTATTTAATTTCAGAGTTGGTCCCGTATTATAGTTAAAAAATTGATTTTCTACAGTTCTAGTAGTTCTTGGTTTTGGTATATCAATAATAGTATTACTAGTTGTTTCAATTTCATATCCTTTTACATATGCTTTTCCTGGAGAAATTCTACATACAGCCAAATCTGCATTAGCAGCAGTTCCCCCTGCAGTAAACTGACCGGGTTCATATAAACCCTGATTTCCTAAATTATTGTTTAATGAATTTATAATGGAAACATTGAACGGTTTTACAATATAATGACCACTCTCATCAAAAGTTCTTCTCGCTAAAACATCAGTTAAATCATCATGAAAAACTGCGCCATTTCCTTTGGAATTATTAGCTCTCCTAGTTACTGAGGTTTTTATATTTCCATTTTCAATCGTTGCTAATTCTATAAAATTATCATCATTAAAATCATCAATAGATTTTTTAAATAGACTTACTGAAATTTTTAGTCTATCTGCTCCAGGAGCTCCATAATTATTAAATCCTTGAGAATTATCATTAAGGGATTCATCTGAATTTGTGTTTATAATCTCCTCAGATACAAATAATCCTACTCTGTAGCTGGGTTTATTTGTATATTGATCTAGTATTAACGATTCTTTACTTACATTTACAAAGTATCCACGTATAAAATACACCCCTTCTTCAATTTGAAATACTGATCCAGTTGAAGATGCATTATTGGATATAGTATTTGCAAAAGGTGTTCCTGAAGAAATAGTAGCATTTCCAAGTAATCTAGAACTAATAGTCTGATTACATGCTAAAGATTCTCCATCAGAAAAAGTTTGAGTGGTGTTATCTAATCTAGATGATCCTGAATATGAAACATAAAGAGTTACAGAACCTCTTTCAGAATCTTGAGATGATAAAATATTATCAACAACTGCAGTTACTCCAGAAGTCTGTCCAGTAATTGTTGCTCCAACTAATTGATCTACATATGCCTCAACAGGAACACCTTGAAAATTATTTGCTAATTGAACCGCGTAATATAGTTGAGAATATCCAATATTACCAGGAATTACTTTTGCACCTTCTCTAAAGAAGTGTTGTCCAAATTTTTCTACTTGATTCTGTAGAATTGACTGCAGAGTACTTAGTTCTCTTGCCTGAACAGGATATCCAGGTTTAAAAAGTACTTTTTGATAATCATTTGTAGGATCAAAATCGTCAAAGTAGGGAGCTACATTGAGGTTCGTTTGTTGTGGCATAATTCTTTAGAACTGCAAGATAACTTTTATGTCTTCTTTTTGATTTGACGATCTTGTTATAGATGGTCTATTATCTACGTATATAATGTTTCCAGAATGTTGTTTTACTTCCGGAGAAGCAACACCGCTACTAAAATCCATTCCAAGATAATATGTACGATTATTTATCGTGGTTTTATTATCACTAAAAGTGTTGTCAATAGTTAATTGCAACCCCACGCTTGGAGTAATTGTAAGATTTCCATCTCCAGCTGGAGTTCCTGTATAGTCATTAAGAGAATATCCATATGTTGGATTTGTTTGACCAATTCCTGTTGTTGTAAATCCTGCAACAGATCGATCCTGCCACAGTTTTAAAACTCCAGTATTTGAGTCATAATTAACAACTTTACCCACAGCAGTCTGTCCAGTGCCTACTGTTTGTGTAACAAGAGAATCTGCAGTGAAAGTTGCTGAACTGTAACCAACTCCGGTAAGTTTTAATGCCGTTACTGCACTTGCCTTGTCAATAGTTAAAAGAGATCCTCCTGCTGGAGAATTTGGATTTTCTATAATTCCAATTCTTGAAAATTGATTACCAGTTATAAAGTCTGGATTTTCATTATCATTCTCAATTCTAGAATATAGCAGTACACTATATGCGCCAAGTTCTCTATAAATGTCCGCACCATGTCCACCTTGCGGAGTCATGATAGCATCAAAATCTGGTCTAGTTGTTCCAACTGGAACTCCACCAGATACAAAATCAACTGTTCCGAAAGTATATCCAGATCCCTGAGAAGATATGTTAATGGTATCAATTTTTGAATCACCATCAATAGTAATAGTGCATTCTGCACCAGATCCATCTCCTTGGATAGGAACTCTAGTATATGTACTATTTGCTGTTCCTAATCCAACTCCACGATTTTTTATTGTTACAATTTTAATAGATCCATCTACCGCATTTTCTCTAACTAAAGAAGTATCATTACTAGTGCTCCAATTGTTAGGAACTGGTAAAAATTGTGTGGAATCAAATTTGACAATATCTGCTGGTTTAATGGTGTATAGGTATTTCCAAACATACCCATCACCACTAGTTCCAGCTGATTTTGGTTCTAAATCAACAAATGTTGGTTCATCTAAAGAAGGTCTGCCAAGTGTATTCTCTGGATTGGTTCCATTTTGAAGGCAAATGTAAACTCTATAATCACTATTTAAAACATAAAAATTTGAGTTATATAAATTAGTTGATCCAGAAACAGATGCAGTGTTGGTTCTACTATAGTCATGGCGATACATGTCATAAGAAGTTCCTGAAGACCAAATTCTTTTGGGAATAACTTGCCTGACATCAGCAACATTAATTTTTTTAAGGGCGAGCATTGTATCCCAATAATCATTCTCCTGATCAAAATTATCTTTTGGTGAGGGTGGAGAATCATTCCAGGTAGCAGAATAATCAGTTGGATTTGGAAGACCAACAAAAGAATAATAGGAATTACTTTGATTTGCAATTCCTGCAACAAAATTCTTTGCGTTTAATATTCTAACTTGATCAGTTATAATGGCAGCCATTTTGACAGACTTTTTTTATTATTTATTACAGATAATCATGTGAATTTTTTAAACCTTATATACTTAGTTCTATAAAGTTTGGAAGAGGTTGATATTCCAGTTGATTCATTTGTTCCAATTCCAGACAAAGTGTTTGCTGGATATGAAAGATCTTTGGTTCTTCCATTTAAAATAACCTTACCCCAAGAATATTCGCCAAGGAATGCCCCAGTTGAGAATCCTAGAACTCCATTGGGATTAATGTTAGTATTTACAGTTACTTTAACAACTGTTGTATTGATTCCAGAAATATTTTGAGTTATTAATTCTGAAGAGTTGACAACATATACATTATCAATAAACTCAGATCCAATTCCAATAATTGTGGAATTATCTGTTCCAAGAGAAGTTACACTTGTAGTTGCTGCTCCAAGATTAGAATTTCTTACAATAAAGTAATCTCCAGTAGATATTCCACTTAAGGTCACTGCAGTTCCCACTAAGTCAATATTTCTCATTTCAGAAGTTAATGGAATGTGAAGATGGAACATCATTCCTGTCGATCCAACACCTATAGATGTTGTTCCAAGTCCAACAACTACACCAGAATCACCAAAATATTGAGAATTTAATACATCATTTGTTTCGGTTTGTTTTACCGGAGGTCCAATAAGAACTAATGGTGGGTTGGTTTGAGTGTATCCAGCACCAGGATTAGTAATAGTAACTCCAGTAACAATTCCATTAGTGATTGTTGATATTGCTGTTGCTGTAGTAGACCCTATACCAACACTAACATCTGGTGCCGTCGAATAACCAACTCCACCGTTGTTTATGGTAATTGAAGCAATCGTACCCGCAATAGATACAACAGCAGTTGCAGAGGCACCTACAGTAGTCTCAGGGGACAGTAATGTAATCTGCTTTCTATATAATTCTCTAACATTAGAATCTGCATTCTCATTATTGAGATCAAATAAAGGTCTTAGTCTATCAACATATATTACGGTTGATCCGATACCAACACTATTAATAATATTTGCTGTTGGATTAATAACTGGTTCATAAATCTCTCTATCCTTACCAACTTCTTGTCCATTGATAATCTTATCTTCAGTTTGTCTACACCAAGTAATAGGTCTTTCTAGAGTAGTATCTCTAGTTGTTCCTGGTCCAAAATATGGAAGAGTTGTAGAAGAGTTAACACTTGAAATAGTGCTTATTGTTCTAGGATTCTCTTGTAAATATGATTCTTGATTTCTATCTGGATCATAATTTAACTCAACAGTGTCTCCATATTTTATTGTTTCGATAATTTCCCTATCAATAATATCCAAACCATCACCACTTCCTTTATAGAAGTTAATTTTGAGTGTATCACCAATCTTTAAAGGTTCCGTAAATCTTATTTGAGTTCCACCATCAAAAGTATAAGATGATCCCGGAACTTGAAGTATTCCATTAACAAAAATTAGAAGTAATTGATCAAGTTCAATCTTAGAACCTTTACCCTTAAGAATAGATATCGGAATTCCAGATCTTAATAATGGGAAGTCGATTCTAGTTCCATCAATATAATTTGATACATCGTCAAGAGTTTCTATAACACCCAAAGACCAACCAGTAAATTCATCGTTAATAACTTTTTCAATGGTTAATTCAAATTGATTTGATATAACAAAAGAAGAAGATGTTGGAATTCCTGTAGATCCCCCAGTAGGTATCGTTAATATATCACCATTACCATATCCATACCCAGTGTTTTTTATTTCAAAATCAATTACACTAGATCCTTGTCCAACAACAATATCAATCGTTGCAGCACTTCCTATTCCAGATGAACCAGAGATATGAGTCAGAGCGATTCCTGAATATGAAAGTGGATCATCAAACACTACAAATGGGGGATTTGAAGATGTATACCCACTTCCCGGATTAGTGATTGCTATGTTGACCACATTTCCATTACTGATAGATGCAGTTCCAACTTTAAACAGATTTGATGCAGAGACGCTAGAAGTGCCAACACTTACATTGACAGTTTGAATACCGGATCTATATCCTGATCCACTATTGCCAATACTAATAGAAGAAATAGTTCCAAGTCCAGAAACAACTGCTGTGCCACCAGCAGAAACTAAAGGTTGATAACCAAGTCCTGCTTCTGATCCAACAGAAACAATTATTCCACCTTTAGGGAAACTACTGATGCCGACATCAGATGTTATAGTTCTTGCAGATCCTACAAAGGATACTGAAGATATCCCCGTATTCTCCGATAAAGTGTAATTATTTAAGTCTCCAGGAGTTTGGAATATATCATTAATTAATATAATCGCACCTTCATTATTAATTCCAGTAATATCAGAACCATTAGATTTTAAAGTGAACTCATTTCTTATTCCATTAAATTGATTTGATACGTCGTCAAATACATAATTTTTATAATAAGGATCATTAGTTGTATTATCTGCAGCACTTCTTTGGAAAGTTCTACCTTGGAAAGTTGAACTTGTAGTTATTCCAACATAATCTCTTTCATCTGGTTGATTTGTAGAAGTTCCAATTGGAGTATTTCCAAACGGTGCTTCACTAAAGTTGAGAGTATTCTTTACAATATTATAGTTTCCAACAATTTTTGTTACTAAATCTCCCGTCGAGAGTCCAGAAAGAATATTTGTTCCCATCCACCCTCTACGGACTTTGATGGAATTTGTAGTGCCAATACCTACACCCTCAATTTTCATAATCTCATCACCAATTTTAACTAAATCTCCACCAAAGAATGAAGTTATTCCAGCAAATTTTACATCTTCGTCAGTAGTAACTACTTGATCTGCCAAAGTAGTTGTGACAGCAGTAGAAACAACTGGGGATTGTATCAAGTTATCAATCGCAACTAATACTTTTGGATTTTGATTTGTGGATGTGAATATATGTGAGGAACCAATACCAACAGATGTAAGATCAAGAACTTTTGGAATTGATCTTAATGCATCTTCTGCGCTTCTAGCTAGATTGATAGTATTGTCATTAACTTTAACCACAAACAATCCAGTCTGTGGCAATAATGCTGTTGTGACTCCTGTAGAAGGGAATGTTGTTTGAGCTATTCCTATAGATTGAGTAATTCCAATACCTGCACAGAAGTATTCTATTTCCTCTCCATTTACGTAGAAGTGATTTGGAATTGTAATAGAATTGCTAGTCAAATTAACTACACTAGAATCACTTGCATCAAAAGTTCTTTCAAAGATAGTATCGTTTTTATGTGTTAAGTCAAAAGATCTCTTAATATCTCTATCAGTGCCAGTGTAAGTACCATATCCGGTTTCTATTGTGCCATTATCTAAACTGATGACATCTTTTGAATCATCTTCAATTCTAACTGCATTCATATAAACATGAACTGTGGCATTTATTCCAGATACTGGAGTAAACAATACTTGAGTTGTTGCTGCAATACCAACAGAGTCTGTTATTACTTTGCAACCAAAAGTACCAAGACCAGAATGTGTATTAATATTAGCAAACTCTGTATCAAAAATATCAGAAACTGTTTCACCCTCGATATGATTGTCAACAACAATGTATTCTAAAAATTCATAACGGTTATTTGATGTATCATGTACTTGAATCATACAATATGCAGAGTCATACCTGTCAACTTGTGTTCCGGACTGACTTGGGTACTCGGATATTACATTTTCAGTAGGAGATCCTGAAGATGCAATATTTGTTGTGCTAGATTGTAACCTAGCATGTTTCATATCAAGAGTTGAAATGCCAGAAGAAATTGACGAAAGTCCTACTACTATAGTATTAACGACTCCATTCGTACCAATCCCTGCAGAAGGATTGAAATCTAATTTTATATTCGAACCATCAATATACGCAGTGTAAGTTCCAAATCCAGTAGCGGGATAAATTCCAGGAGAAGTTGTTAGTTTTCCATACTCAAGAATAGAAACATTTGTTCCATCATGGACAATATTTAATTCTTGTGCCTCAAATTCATTGGAATTAAAAGTAGCAGTGCTGCCAAAAGATGGATTGCTTACATCTGGAGTAATTTCAACAAGAACTTTTAATGAATGGTACGTATTACCAATACTAACAATTGAAGTCGATACTCCTGAACTAACTACAACACTTTCAGAATCTATTAAGACCCCTCCAATTGAAGTTGAACCAGTGCTTAAATAATTATCATTTAAATTATAAGAGATAGCAGTGATATCATAATCATTTACAGAAGATTTTGTTGGGAAAAATCTTAGCTGACCTTCATCTCCAGTAATAGCAAAATCAAAAGATCCTTGATCGTAAACACTTTCGACTCTAGCATACTGATTAATATACCCAAAACTTCCATCATGAATAAGATCAACAATTAATGATTGCCTCTCTTGTGTAAATCTTTTATCTTTCAAATATGTAAAATACTTTCTAAATCTAATATCACTCAGTTTAAAAGTACCCACAGTACTAAATTTAGTTGCTCTTGGATTACTATTAAAGAAAGGACTTATGTCATCTATAGAAAGAACTCTATTTCCAGCAGATTCTGTAAAGTCTGTTAATATTTTACTATTATAGAAAACTTCATTTGACAAGATGCCATTGGTTTCATTAGTAAAGTCTAAATTATTTTCTGTTGCAATATCAAAATCAAACACACAATTAGTGTCGATAACTCCAGAAAGATCACTAACTATAGAAATATCAGTCAACCCAGTTGTAAGACCAACAGTCAATGGTTGGGAGATATTTGAACTCTCTACTTGAAGATCTCCAAACTTTCTATATCCCATAGTATGATTTAATGATGATACAACATCATTCCAATCATCAAAGGCAATAGTGCTTCTCAATGCATATGAGAAGTTTTGATAATAAAAATTGTCCTGCAGTCTTTGTAGATTATCATTTAAATATCCAGAGTCTAATTGACTTCCACTGAATATTAATGAAGAAACATCGGTATCAAAATATGATTCGTATGAAGTTACTGTGGATGCTATTCCTATTAAATTAGAAGTTAAACCTCTTAATTTTGCACCTTTTACAAAATTGTCATTTGATAGAACTCTAAGAGTTTTTGTTGTTCTGTCCCAACTTTGAGCAATACCTTCTATCTGATTTCCATTTATAGTAGATGTAACTTTTTCTCCTGGTAGGTAATTACCAGTTACCAATGAAACTTCAAAACTTGGGAAAAATTTCTCAGGAGTTATCATTCCAGATGAATTTATTAAATCTATAGTCCCAGGAATTTCATCATCTATTAGATCATTGGACAAATTATACGCAACAGATCCGATTCCACCAATATTTTCAGTTACGCTAGTTAAAGTAAATAATTTATATCCATAATCCTTGGAATTAAATCCTTTACCAGTTGACCCAGCACCAATACTAATATTTTCAATAAGAACATTATCTCCAACTGCAAACGGGAAAGCAGTACTAAATCCAATAGACATTTCAACTGTCACATCTTTTGTGATTGTGTTAAAACCAACAGTACTAATACCAACACCATTATTATTGTTTACCGGTAGAATTGTTGGTACTGAATTATTAATGCCTTTTGTATTATTAAAAATAGTTACATTGGAATCACCAAGAGAATATCCAATACTCAAATCTGTTATCTGATCACCGGTTTTTCCATCAAATGCAATTAGGTCTGGTGCATATGAATATCCTCTTCCGATAGAGGTTATATTAATATTATCAATCTTGGCATATGAGTCTACATTTATAATTTGTGGTAAAGAAGCACTTGGTTTTAATGTGTTATCTGTCGGAAAATCATATCCAATATCATTAAGTTTAACTTTTTCAATAATACCAATATCATTACTAATAGAAGATAACTCTGCTCCAGTTCCTTCAATAGAATTGACAGACAGTATTTCTGGAAGACTATCATAATTTTTTCCGGAACTAGTTACTTGAACCTTTGATATAGGACCTGATGTATGAGTACAATCTGTAGTATATGTAATTGAAGAAGAAGATGATGTATAAGAATCAATTTCTGGATTTTCATATAAATCAAACGTAAAGAAATTAGTTCCTGCTATAGAAATTCTTCTCTGACCGTTATAAACACTGTTGTTTGTTATAATTGAATTATTATTGAATAAAGTCGAATCTATAATAATTTCAGATTTTTCTTTTGGTACAGAACTATCAAAAATTGGATCCAATCTATAATATAGTCTATCTGGAGATGTTCTTCCGATAGAAACAGTTACTCTTGATGTTGTCGATAATCCAGATTTTCCTGTTCTAGATACACCAAAAGTTCCAGATGCTTTATCAGTCACCCAAAGTTTAGTATACTTATCATCAAGATAAAAATTAAGTTTAAAGGCTGAATATTGAGTAGATTGTTGAATGTACGCTAGAGAAGCATCTGATACATCAAAATTTAAAGTAGAAGTTCTATATGCAGTAATTGGAGGATTGACCAATCCAAATTCACCGAAAGATGTACTTGATATACCAACAATACTTGGTTTTAAACTGACTGAACTATTATAAGTATTTGATAATTTTACATTATCCTTATCAACTTTTACAATATAATAAATTTTATCATTTTCTAGTCCTTCACACGGTGCGGTTGATGTATGGATTACTTTGTTACCACTTTCATATCCATGATCTACTATATTAATATTATTTGTAGAACTGTTAATTCCAACTGCACTAAAAGTTTCAATTCCAACAAGTACTCTTCTATTAGTATCATTATACTTAACAGTGTAAGTTTTGATAAGTTGAGGATCAACATCAATGTCAACATTATGACCTGATGTTACTCCATGATTGACATCAGTAACTATTCTGACTGATCTTCTTGAAACATCACAAGTAATTTGTTCATAATTAGTTTTAAAACTATGATTATTTCCAGAACCTAATCCAGTAAAGAAAATCGTTGACGAAGTATTTCCTACCCCAATAAATACGCCAGTATTTCCTAATCCAACTCTTTGTGTTGCAATACCAATAAGATCATTAGAAATTTTGGCAACAAATACTTGTTGACCGTCAGATAAAGTAGTAGCAATACCAACTCTTCCTTCTTCATTATAAACAATGCCAGATCCACCATTTGGAGAATAAGTTAATATATCACCAGTTTGTAAATTATGATTTTTTACGTAAAGTGATTTTATAGGAACATTAAGAGTACTAGAACCTGATGTTGTTCCAAGTCCAACAGTATTCAATCCAAAAGATGAAAACGTTAGTGCTGTTCCTAAACCAACAGCAGTTGTTCCAAGACCAACTGTTTCTGATGGTTCAAAATATACTTCTTTATTTCTCTTGAAAGTAAAATCTGTCTTAAACCCACTATTGATAGTCAGTCTTCTAGGATCTTCAGTTATGATTGAACCGATAGTGTGTATACCACTAACTGTTCCATCTACAGATCTAAGAACTCTAAATCTAGAGTTCTTTCTATCAATATTTAAAACTTTAACTCTTTCAGTTCCAATACCAAGAATATCATTTGGTACGATATTTGATCCGATTAAATTGGAAGAAACATTAAAGAAAGTTACTATTCCAGTAACAGACGTTGACCCAATAGCAACTCCAGTAGTGCCAACACCAACCAATGAAAAAGATTCACTTGAAACTCCAATAAAATATTTTCCTTCAATCTTAGATGAAGTTGTAGAAATTCCAGAAACACCGACGATATCAAGAAGTTTTAAATTATGTGGATTTGTTGATTCTACAAAGTAAGTTCCTTTTTTAGGAGAAGGAAAAATTTCTACTCCAGATAATTTTGTAATAGTGGCATTAAGACTATTTACTTTTTTACCTTTTAATATTGATACTTTACCTGCAGCACCAAAACCAGTTGTACCACCATCCGATACATTTAAAGTGTCCCCTACTCTGTAATTGTCTCCAGGAGTTTTTACCTCTACTCTTTGGAGTATTCCCCTCTTGGTTGAAACAATTTCTCCAGTTTGTGATAAGTTATTTGGTAAGTAAATGTATGGATAATCTAGTCCATCTTCCCTCAAATTATATGATATGGTGTTTCTACACCAATCATTATCTTCAATCTTATATTCATCTTGATTTGAAGATACTTTAAAGTTAAAATCTATTGGGGTTGAATTATAATTTTTCCCAATAACGTATGGGAATTTTGGAATTCTATAATTTTTAAATACGCCAGATGATTCATTATTATTTTCATTTATTGTTGTAAAATATGCATAAGTTCCATTTGGAAAATCTGGAGTTACACAAAATCTTCCATTATTTTGATCAAGAAAACTATCATCATCTAATTCATAATAAACAAAATCTTCTACAAATGTTCCAATTGGATATACGGATGTTGGTGGTCCTGAAGGACGTGTTTGATTGAGTCTGTAACTAGACTTTATTAGTGTTACAACTCCACCATTAATTTTTGAATATCCATATGGACCATAAATTGGATTTCCATCATATGCCCAACCAAGTATCGGAGAATGATTAGTAAACTCGGTTTCTTGAGAGTTCACTAATTTTAAATCAGATTTGCCATAAAGAGTTTCTCCACCTTCTGCGATGGAGTAAACCATTTTTCTTAGTTCTCTAGGTGCATACAAACTATAACATTGTAATCCATATTTTTTGCTAGAAGATTCACCTAAAATTACATCATCATCTTTTATTCGGTTTGTATTATATAATTTGTCAAATAAGTTAATTCTCCATGTTTGTAGTTTTGGTATAAAACTAACATCGTCTTCTGTTGTAGATATTAATATTTCAGTTTCACCAGAAACATAACCAATTCCAGGTTCTACAACTATAATTTCTTTCAGTGATCCATTTTTAAAAATAGGAGTTAAAACACAACCTATTCCAGAATTTGATAATAATTCTATGGTAGGAGTAGAAGTATAGTTTGATCCAATATTTTCTACTAAGACTTCAATTATTTTTCCATCAGAAGATACTATTGGTTTTGCTTGAGCACTTACTCCGGAAATAATAGAAACTTGTGGTGGTTTATTGAAGTTGACAATATCATTAGTTCCATATCCAGAACCTTTATTTGACAAATGGATTGAAGTTACTTCTCCAGTAAAAATTGGTTGGATAATACTTTGGTAAGCACTAGGTTCAATTCCGGTGACAGTTGCTATACCAACAGGTCCTTTGACAGATACTAAAATCGGAGGATAATTAAAATGATGAGTTCCAGATCCAGAACTTGTCAAATCCACATATTGTTTAGTTCTATAAAATAAATCTTTATCTTCTATTGTTCCAACTTCAGATAGTCTAAATTGATTGGTATTAATTGATGTTATGTAATAATCTTGTTCATCAATCAATCCTCCGATCAAACTAGAACCAGTAGAATATCTTATGATTTCACCTGAATTATAATCATGATCATCAATAGTAATAACATTTGATGCTGTATTAATCCCTATCGAAGCGACAGATCTTTTTTTATTTTCATATCCTGATCCATTGTTCACAATATTAATAGAATCAATTACTGCTTTTTTTGATGTGCATTCAAGTATATGCTTACCTATACCAAAGAAAGATAAAGTGACTGTATTAATACCAACTATAGAATCTCCAATATTGTTATGAAGTTTGATAGTTGTTGCATCTACAATAGATGCAAAATAGGTTGCATCGGTAGATAATCCACCAACTCCTTTTTGAGCATTTGTTTTATATACTACTTGCTCACCTTCTCTAAATTTATGATATGTTGAAAACCCAATTGTGGACAAAGTAGAACCTAATGAAACTCTTGCAGAACTTGGGTCTGAGAAGAATTCAACAGAATGAGAAATTAATTTAGTAACTACAGATGCTTTAGCATCAGATCCATTACCACCTGTAATTGATACTATAGGAACTTCTGTAAAATCAAATCCCCTATCAATAATTTGAATATTTCTTAAATTTCCACTAACTGCTAGAAAACCAGTTGCTCCAGTCCCAACAGAGTCCTTTATACTTAAAATTGGTGGATTAATTACATCAAAACCAAATCCAGGTGAAACTACTTCAACTTCTTCTAGTCTTCCATAATGGATTAGATCATTTGATTTATAATTTAAAATTTCAACACCGTTAATCAAAATACCAGTAGTTCCAGGTTTTGTTTCAATTACTAAATCATTGTTAATCGGATCAGAAATTTCTCTATAAAGTTTTTGGGGTTCTAATTGCTTTCCAAATGAAATAGAATCCTCAATAATGTTATTGACAACTGTTGTTGAGCTCTCTACAGAAACAAATTGTGATGCATTTAAATTTGCATTAGACTTTGCTAATTTTATATTATTATCGTCAACTCTTAAAACATAGTATACTCCTTCACCTCCAGTATTTCCACCAAATAGAGATGATATGATAGTAGTAACTTCAGGAAGTTCTCCATCATCAGTGTCAACAAAGGTATCAGTGCCTTTTTGGGGAGTATAGTATATAGATTCTCCACTATAATATCCATGATTATTAATATTAAAAGTATCACCAGAAAAGGTTCCACTAAAAGTAATTTTCTTTTTATCTACAATTAAAGGTTGGGTGTTATATGATGGTAATGAATTTGTTGCGATTAAAGCAGAATTTGAATATTTTTTCTTATAAACATTTTGAATATTTGATTGAAAAGTTTCAATCGCAGGAAAATATTCAGAAGTTACTTTTTTGATTTTTTTAATTGCAGTATATCCTGATCCAGTACCAAGAGTTGATGCAGTTTTAACAGTTATTACTTTTGATGAAATTATATCCGAAACAACAGCTTCAAAAGAATTGATTGAATTTGGTGAAGTAATAGTTAAATTATCACCAAGTCTTAAATAATTTTCTGTTTTTAAAGTTAACTTATATACTTTAGGTGTGATATTATCAATTAACTCTATTTTTAAAATAGAGTACTTAACAGAATTATTATATAACCAATTTTTAAACTTAAATGATTGATTCTCAATTCCAAGAGTTTTTACTTGAAATTTATCCCCAGGTTTGTAGTCAAATATTCCATCTTGCTTTGAAAAACCCGATAAAACTGACCCTATACGAACTTGAACTTCATTATTTGGTTTAGTAAATGCATAATTTAAAGTATTAAGAGTATCTCCGTCAATGATAGTATCAACTATATTTGTGCATCCCAAAAATTGAGTTATAGTTTTAGATGTATAAGATACTATACCAGTGTTAGAATTTGTTGAATTTGGATATTTTACTCCCAATTCTCCAGAATTTGGAAATCCTATTGTTGAATCAACATCAATAACTGTAGATCCAGAGGAGACATTTCCAATTATATGAGTTTTTGGTGTAATTTTAAAATTTCCTTGAGTTGCACTAAGAACTCTAGAGTCTCTATTATATCCACCATCAAATGCTAATTTAAAATAAGTTCTTCCAACTCCCGCATTAATTTCCTCAACGTTATATAATGGGGTGTATGTTTCACTATTTGTACCTTGAAATATAGTTTTATTTTCTAAAGATCTTGGATCACCAGTAATTGGTTCAATTAAAAAATTAGATGTAACTAAATTATTTGAATTTGATGGTGTGAATAGAAAATCTCTTGGTTTTACAACTTCAACATTTACCCCATAAAGTGCTTTGAATAAAATTTTATGTGCCTGATCAGTACCTTTACTAGTATAAAAATCTTTTGCTTGCTTTATGAATAAATTTTGATTTAAATTTGAAGATAAAGGTCTTTCAGTTAATCCAGGTAAAAATTGAATTTTTGTTTTCTTCAAAAATTCTTTAAGAAATAAACAACTTAAATTCTCTACAATATCACTCTTTTTATGATCAGCTGCTTCAGTAGAACTAAAGACAAGATCTCCTTGATTTGAATCTGATTGATATGAAGTTACTGCGTTAAATCCCCTAATACATCCAGTAAAGGATGAATCAGTTTTTCCGGTATATGTTATTACTTCATCATTAATTTTTAAAAGACCATAAGAATCTGGGAATAGTTCAGTTCCTCTTGGATTTAGTGATAAATCAATATTAATTGTGGTTGCAAACTCATCAGTATCTTCATTCAAACTAACTTCATAATTTAATGAAGTTTGCTCATCAAGTTTTACATATTGATCAATATTTTGAATTAAATCAATAGATCCACTTTTATATTCTTGTGAAATATAATATTGCTTTAAAAACTCAGAGATAAGAGGAAACTCATTCTCAACATAAGTTGGAAGTTGGTTTTTAACGATGTTACTGAACTTGATTCTTGTTTCTGACATTTTTTTTTTTCTATATCTCTAAATTAATAACCGCCGCCGGTAGAACCACCAGATCCCCCAGAGGATACTGTTGAAGTTGTGGAGGACGTTGTTCCTGTAAAAGAACTATTGGTTGTAGTAGTCTGAGTTGCAGTCTGAGTTGTTTCTGCAACATTAACTGCTCCACCAAGGCGAACTAAGTTTCCATTTGAGTATGAAGATGATACGGTGTAGGTAGAAGCTGATGGGTCAATTCCCGATGCAATTTGATCTGGAACCATGTCAAACGTGCTATTACTATTATCTAGTTGCAAATAAAGATCCTGTAATCCAACAACGTCATTTGAAGTTGGAGTCGCTTGTATTTCAATTACTTGCTGACCATCTTTTTCTATTCCACCTAAGATATTAATGGCATTAATAGTTATTATGCCATTTACATAATCAACACTTCCCACATTGGACCGTAGGATCGTTGGATTTTTTGACCCAACATTAGGTACGGTAAAGAAGAATAAAGATCCAGTTAATCCATCAGAACTTGGAATATCACCTATATAAACATTTTCTTGAATTCCAGATACTCTGAACGCACTAGATTTTATGTTATATCCATTATTACTTCTGATATGAAATCTATTTCCAAATCCAATTTGATATTCAGCAAATGTATTTGAAACAATTCTAAGATCTCTTCTCATATTGATAAGAGTAATATTTGATGTCACGGATTGATGACTATCATCAATTATCTTTAGGAACTTACTATATTTAAATCTAGCACCATATCTATTTAACTCAGTAGAGTCTGCGTATTTTGCCGCATTATTGGAAACAATGGTAGAAACTTCTGCAGATGAAGGTGCTAGATTTGTGTTATAATAAATTTTTGAGTTTATTTCAATATAAAGATATTTTAGATCTAAAATTTCTGGTATTACCCCAGCAACAGCATATTTTTTTAATTTTGATTTTATACTTTCTTTTAGTAGGTTTGGTAAAAAATCACCATATCTTGGTTTTATACTAATAAAAACTTTTCCATATTGTGGTGGAACCAGTTCCTCGCCACCAAAAACAGAAATAGATTCTGTGTCTGGATATATTTTTGAAGGAACTAAAGTTTCATAGTCATCTGCAGTTACTGCTCTATTTTGAGTAGAATAAATTTTTGGAGCAAATTTTCTAACAGATTCAACTGCCTCGATTGAATCACCACCTCTAGAACTAAAATCGGTAGTTACTAGTGATATTCCACTAGTAACTGTATATTCTGTCCCATCTCTAGTATAGGTTATCCTACCATTAAATCTAAACTGGTTCATTCCATTTCCAGAATCACCATTAGTTGTGATATACGAAACTGTTATGTAATTTTGATCATCAAGTTTTTGTCCAAAAACTCCATCACCAAAGAACAACTCATATCTTTCGTCTGCTACTTCCTGAAGATAATAAATTTTGGAATTTGATCCAACATAAAATAAATTATCCTGCAGAATATATGTTACAGATGCAGTAGAGGATTGATTATTTCTTACAGTTACTCTGAGTAATTCAGTATCAATACCAGCATTTGGTAAAATAAATTTTTGTTGTGGATTTCTAGCACTATATGTGTAATTCTTTTCTAAATATGATCCTTCGAAAATTGAAATGTTATTAAAAGATGCAATTCCATTTACCACAGGAACGGTTATATCATCTAAAATGCAGAATGCACCTGACGTACCACCAAACCGACCATTAGACGCTGCTACAGTCCCTTTACGGAGGGTTAGAGACGCTGGTCTTGGAGTTATGTTAGATGTGTCTACAAAAAAGGAAATTGAAGAAGTTGCTGCTTTTCTTGATCTGGGAGTATATCCAATGTTTCTTGCAAGAGCAACTACATTTTCTCTAAGAGTTGCAGTATCAATAAAGACTTCGTTTGCTACCATGTTGGCATTATACGAAGTAATATAAGTATTATATGCTAACAGGTCTATAATAGACGATAAGTTCGAACCTTCAAAGTCGTAGTCAGTGAAGTTTGAATTTGATTTGAGGTATTCTGTCAATGCAGATTTAACACCTTCAAAATCTAGATTTGTAAAATTTACTAGTGGCATTTTACCTTGTGGGTTGCAATACGAATTCTAATTGTTGTGCTGGAATATCTGCACCTATAATATCATATACAAGCGTAACGTCGAAAGAGTTACCATCTATATCAGCTTGTGCTCTTACAGATGTTAATTTAACTCTTGGTTCATATCTTTCAATTGAGTTTCTTATTTCAGTTTCAATATTAATTGCAGTAATTTCGTCAACATTCTCAAAAAGTAAGTCTGTTATACGAGATCCAAATCTTGGATCAAAAGGTTTCTCACCTGGAACTGTAAGTACGATATTTTTTACCGATCTTGCAATTGCATTTTCATTTTTAAGTGCAATTAAGTCTCCTGTCAGAGGATTACTCTGAAAAGTCATACTAATATCTTTGAAACCTTGACTGATCCTCTCTAAAGGCACAACAATAGGGCAATTATGTATTATTTATCAAGGAATTTAATGATAATTCCTATCACCTCATTCATATAGTGGTTCTGGAGTGGTTTCCACTTCAAATAATTCAGTTTCTGTAAGTTTATCTTTCTTTTTAGGTGTTAAATCATCATTTGCAATTTCACGAAGCATCTTTTGATGCTGATCATTAGCTAAGTTGTCTAAAAAATCGTTCATTGTTTTAAAAATCGGGGATTTCGGGTGAATTTTCTAAATTTTTACGTTCTTTTGCAGTTTTCCAGAAATAATTTTCATCATTTCCAAGTCCATCACGATCATGACCATTCTCAACTTGATAATATACAGTCGAAACCTTAAAATCTGGGATCTTTGGTTCCTCAGGTGTTAAACTATTGTCATAAATTCGTGTTCTATTGTTTGGATACAGTGCAAACTGTCCATTATCTAGTTCAATCAGGTTATGTGACTTATGTTCTGATGGATTTTCACTTGTTGCT
>Ga0257114_1000392_pt1 | contig 34270 bp, 28 predicted proteins | sample SI112_10mmetaG_FD_190149 | JGI IMG/M metagenome (GOLD analysis project Ga0257114, IMG submission 190149) | Marine microbial communities from Saanich Inlet, British Columbia, Canada - SI112_10m | ecosystem: Environmental > Aquatic > Marine > Inlet | place: Canada: British Columbia | collected...
CGCGCTGTTCGCGGGAATCGTCGCGTACGGCGACCGCACCGCCGCCGACCCGAATCCCAACTCGGGCGGCACCTCGAACGTTCTCGTACCGCCGACGCGCATGCCGCGTATGCCCAAGCGCAAGCCCGTAGACCGCCGACCTCAGTTGCTGACCATTCGACGTTTGTTTGTTCTCCAGGCGCCGGTCTACGGTTGTAGTCACTGTAGTTAGAGCCATGAGTGCCGAAACGCACACACAACACTCCGTCGAACGAGCCGTTCGAGTTGCAAACCGGAGATTCCAGGTTCGATCCGTAAGTATACGACGCGTCGCATGCAACTCGCCACGTAGTGCAATTCGCGAATCCCGTACATACACCGGAGAATGGCCAACTGACAGCAAACCATGTTTCCGAACATCACAGCTGGCAGGATCACGTATAACTCTTCTTTTTTTCAGATATTTTACACATTTTTTTATTTATTGCATCTCACTACACCCTAAACCCGAGTGTCCATGATGACCCATACTTTCGCCATCCACGACGGTCGCAAACCGCCTTGTCACGTAACGAGTGGGCTGCTGCCCTCGCCTCTTCATAGCAAACGTTTTTTTGGCACAACTGGATCACCAATCGCATCAACATCGACGTTGTTTTCGGTACAGTATTGATCAATACCGTCGTGGTTACAACCGCGGCGCGCGCTGCTACGTCGCGAGGTTCGGTTCGCTATTCCATGGGCTCGACGCTCGCGCACCCGTCGCTCATCTGCGACGCGCCGCCGAGACCGCATCGCGAGATGCCGGCGTACAACGCGTCCGGTCCGGTGTCGCTGAGACGCAACAGCGTCACTTCGTATTTCAACGCGCTGTTCGCGGGAATCGTCGCGTACGGCGACCGCACCGCCGCCGACCCGAATCCCAACTCGGGCGGCACCTCGAACGTTCTCGTACCGCCGACGCGCATGCCGCGTATGCCCAAGCGCAAGCCCTCGGGCACCCCGGGCACCGGGGCGTCCGAGCTCAGATTGACGACCACCGGTCTCGCCGCCGCGGGCGCTATGCTCACCGAGCCCACGCCCGAGGAGCTCGTCGCGTACACTCGCCCGCCCAGGGTGGTGTCGAACACCGCGCCGTCGCTCGCCAGCGTGCCCTCGTACTTGACCAACACCAAGCTCTTGCTCGTCGCCTCCTTGGCGCCGAATCCCGCGACGTCGCGCACTATTTTCACCGACGCTTCGTCCGCGAAAGCCGCGCGGCGTCCCAACGCCGCGGCGACGGACGGGGCGAACAGCAAACACGCGCGGCGGGCGACGCCGCCGACGGCGTCGCTCGAGTCCCGAGCTCGCGTTCCAGCGCACGCGACGCGGCGTCGCGGCGTCACCGCGACGGGCGGCGCGCGCGCGACGGGCGCCATGGGTCGAGGTGTGAGGCGTCCGAAAACGCACGCGCGGCTAACTAGGATTACAATCGCGCGTCGTCGTCTAAAACCACGGACGGGCTCGTTCCGTCTTCCGTCAATCGTCTTCCAAGGGAACCTTGACCGCGGGGAGCGTGTCGACGCGCGCGAGCAGCGCCGCGAACTCCTCGAACGTCACCCCTCCCGCGTCTTCCTCGCCCCCTCGCATCTTTCGCAGCTCCCCGAACGCTTTAGAGATCAATTGATCGAAGTCTTCCTGCGAAATCGAGCTTCCGACCAGGTGTCTCGTGATGGTTTCTAAGTCGCTCCTCGACACGACGCCGTCTCGATCGACGTCGTAGCAATGAAACATAAATCTCAATCGCTCCTCTCGCGTCGCCTTGGAGCTCAGAGCGCTGATCATGCGCACAAAGTCTTTAAAGTTTTGGTTTTGGAACATCTGCACGATTCTCGGCGCGAGCGGGGAGATGGCGAGCTCGGGAATCGCCATGAGTTCGTCCTCCGTGATGAATCCTTTGTGCTTCTTGTCGAGCGCGCGGAAGCGCTGATACAGCGCTTGGATCTCGCGCGAGGTGAATTTACCGCCGCAGTGTTGCTGAACGTCCTCGATGTCGTACTGCGTGAGATTGAGCGAGCTCGCGGTGAGACCCATGGCGGCGAGCGCTTTCGGGCGAGAGGCGCGCACTGCGGGACGCGCGTTCGACGACCGCGTTCGACGACGAGGAGGAGTTGGGAGTTGTGTTATTAAAAAATGACTCGTGATTCGTTCGCGCCCGTTCGCTCAGAGCTTGCCCGTGATGGACTCGATGAAAATTTCCAAGCTGTCCGGGTCTCGGCGCTCCGAGCCGAGCTTGACGTACCCCGAGCGGCCTTTCGGGAAGAGCAAGAGCGTCGGGAACGATTTCATCGACAAGTTTTCTTGCGACCACTCCTTTTCGTCGCGATCGGCGCGGAACTTGGCGAATTTCACGCCCTTCGGCCCGAGACGCTCGGCGGCGGTTTCGAAACCGCTCACCATGCGCTGACAAAACGGACACCACGGCGCGTACAGCACCGCCAGAGTGGTCTCGCCGTGCGTCTTTTCGTCCTTCAACGCGGCGATGTCGGCTCGAGACAAGTTTCGAATCGAGTCGTGCTCAAAAATGTCTTCTTCCGTCGCCTCGCGATCGTCTTGCTTCGCCTTTTCCTCCGCCGTCAAGTTGCCGCTGTGCAAGCCGCACTCCTTGTCGCTCGCGTCTTCCCACCACCACCGTCCTTCGCGCTCTTGCTGTCCCGGAAGCACGGCCCGCGTGCACGGCGCGCATCCGATCGAGACGTACCCACGCTCGTGCAACGCGTTCACGGGCGTGCCCATGACGCGCAAGAAATCCCACACCTCTTGCGACGTCGCGTCCGTGAGCGGGTTAAACTTGACCAAACTTCCCGCGCCCCCGGCCGCGCCCTCGAACACGGGATCGATCTGGCACGCCGGTACCGCGTTTCGCGTACCGGGGCTCTGATCCTTCCGCTGCCCCGTCACCCACGCCGTGAGCGTCGCCAGCTTCGCCCGCAAAGGCTTCACCTTGCGCACGCCGCAGCACTCCTTGTGTCCGTCCTCGTAAAACGAAAACATCCCCTTCTCGTTCACCAGCGCCTTCACCGCCTCGCTCTCGGGAAAGCAATACTCAATCTTTATGTCAAAATGTTTCTCAACCTTATCGAACAGCTCGTACGTCTCCGGATTCAACCGCCCCGTGTCGAGCGAGAAGACGCGATACGGCCGCCCCGTGAGCGCCGCGTACTGAATCACCGCCACGTCCTCCGCCCCGCTGAACGCGATCGCCAGCCCGTCGCCGTGCGTTTCCAGCGCCTTATCCATGATCTCCAGCGGCGTCGCGCGCGCGCGCTCGAACGCGTCGCGCATGCCGTCGACGTCCGCGTTCGTCGCGCGCGAGGGCGCGCGCGTCGTTCGCGCCTTCGTCGTCGCGCGTCGCGCCGCGCGTCGCGCGCTCGGGCCCCGGAGCGCGCCGCGCGCGCGCGCGCTTCGCATCGCGCGCGCCGTCGCCGTTCGCGCGCGTCCCGTTCGCGCGCCGCGTCGCCGAGTCGCGACGTCGAAGGCGCGGCGCCGCACTCGTCGACGCGTCGCGACGATGGCGGCGTCCCGCGCCGCGGTCGTCGTCCGCGACGGCCTGCACGACCTCCTCGGGTACACCGCGAGCGCGCTCGAGGCGTTCGTGCTGGACAAGGCGCGAGAGAGCGGCGGCGACGCGCGCGCGCTCGAGGCGGCGCTGATCGAGTGCGGATGTCCCGACGACGAAAAGACGCGCGCGTTCGCGCGCGCGGTGTGCGCGAGCGCGTCCGACGACGCGAAAGGGAGCGCGGCGGACGCGCGCGGAGGCGCCGCGGCGTCGACGGGCGTCGCGAGGGCGGCGACGAGGGATGATTGGACGGCGACGCGCGCGGCGGCGACGTACGAGTTGTTGGCGGAGGAGAGCGAGAGCGAACGCGAACGCGAACGCGAGGAGGACGACAGAGCGAAGCGAAGGGCGACGAAACGAGCGAAAAAGATGAGGAAGAAACGAGGGAAGGGCGAGGGGGCGAGCGAGAGCGAGGAGGACGCGGAGGCGGTGGAGACGCGTCGGCGAGCGCTCGCGGGGGAACGCGAAGACGAATCGTACGCGGCGCCGTCGGCGTCGGAGGAAGACGAAGAGACGAGGAAGGCGCGAGAGATGGAGGAAGATTTGCGAGAGCGCGATGAGTTTGAACAACGCCTGCGGGCGAAGGATGAGGCGAAGACGAAAAAGTTGAGCGGCGATCGAGGACCGACGGAGGCGGAGCGCGCGGAAGCCGAGCGTCGAGGCGCGCATTTGGAGACGGATGAACAGCGCACAGATTTAGTGCCCGAACTCAGAAAGGTATCGCGGCAAGAGTACTTGAAGAAACGCGAGCTTCAAAAGCTCGAGGAGCTGAAAGAATCGATCAAAGAGACGGAGTACTTTTACGAAGGCCAAGACGTGACGGAGGAGCAGCGCAAGGATTTAGAAAAGAGGAAGAAGGTTTACGAGCTCGCGATGGAGCAAATCAATAGCATTAACGACGCCTTAGAGGAGCGTTACTCTATACCCACGGCGTACGACGATCCGAACAAGCCGAAGTCCACGAACGAACGGTTCGCGGTGGCGAGACAACGATACAAGGAGCCCGACCCCGAGGACGACGCGAATCCGTTCAAGGATCAAGACCAGTGGGAGGCGCATCAAGTCAAACAAGCGCAGGCGCAGTTCGGAGCGAAGAATAAGAAATCTGAAGTCAAGGAGTACGACTTGGTGTACGACGATCAAATCAAGTTCATCAAGGATGAAATCATGGCGGGCGACGGCGTGTCGAGCGGAAGCGAGAGCGAGAGCGAGAGCGAGATGGACGAAGAGAAACGCACCAAGCTCGCTTTGGCGGGAAAACTCGGGAAAAGGGCCAAGATAGAAGCCGATCGCAAGTCGCTTCCGATTTTTCCATACCGCGAGTCTCTCATCAAGGCGGTGGAGGATCACCAAGTCGTCGTCATCGTCGGCGAGACGGGTTCGGGCAAGACGACGCAAATTCCGCAGTACATGTGGGAAGCTGGTTTCGGTGGCAAGACGCAAAAAATCGGTTGTACGCAGCCGAGACGAGTGGCGGCGATGTCCGTCGCGTCGCGCGTCGCGGAGGAAGCGGGCGTAAAGCTCGGTCACGAGGTTGGCTACACCATTCGTTTCGAGGACTGCACCAACGACAAGACGCGAGTCAAGTACATGACGGACGGGATGCTCTTGCGCGAATTCTTGGGTGAGCCAGACTTGTCGTCGTATGCGGTGATGATGGTGGACGAGGCGCACGAGCGCACGCTGCACACCGACGTTCTTTTTGGCCTCGTCAAGGATATCGCCAGATTCCGACCGGAGATCAAGCTTCTCATCTCCTCCGCCACGCTCGACGCGGAAAAGTTTAGCGAGTACTTTGATTTCGCACCGATTTTCAGAATTCCCGGTCGTCGATTTCCGGTGGATATTCTCTACACACAGCAACCCGAGGCAGATTACGTGGACGCCACCGTGGTGACGGTGTTACAAATTCATCTCACCCAACCCGAGGGCGACATTTTAGTCTTTTGCACCGGTCAAGAGGAGATTGAAAGTTGTGAGGAACTGTTGAAGACGCGCATCCACGAGATGGAGAAGAAACCTCCCGAGCTTATCATCGCGCCCATTTACGCATCGCTGCCAAGCGACATGCAGGCGAAGATTTTCGAGGACACGCCCAAGGGATCGCGAAAAGTCGTCCTGGCGACGAACATCGCCGAGACGTCGCTCACGATTGACGGCATCAAATACGTGATTGATCCTGGGTTTTGCAAGCAAAAGAGTTATAACCCACGCACGGGGATGGAGTCACTCGTCGTCACCCCCACATCGCAGGCGAGCGCGTTGCAGCGCGCCGGTCGCGCCGGTCGTACATCGGCGGGAAAGTGTTTCCGTCTATACACGGCGTGGAGTTTCCAAAACGAACTCGACCCGAACACCGTACCCGAAATTCAGCGCACGAACCTCGGGAACGTGGTGTTGATGTTGAAATCACTCGGAATCAACGATTTGATGCACTTCGACTTCATGGATCCGCCCCCGGCCGAGACGTTACTCCGAGCGCTCGAACAACTGTACGCCCTCGGCGCGTTGAACGATAGAGGCGAGCTCACGAAACTCGGGCGCAAGATGGCTGAGTTCCCTCTGGACCCGATGCTTTCGAAGACGCTCTGCGCGAGTGACAAGTACAAAGTAAGCGATGAAGTGATGACGATTTGCTGCATGCTGTCGTGCGGAAACACGGTATTTTATCGTCCCAAAGACAAGCTACAGCTCGCCGATCACGCGCACAAATCCTTTCACATCGGCAACGTCGGCGATCACATCGCGTTATTAAACGTATACAACTCATGGCGTGACGCCGACTTTTCTGTCACGTGGTGTTACGAAAACTTTGTGCAGCAGCGGACGATGAAAACGGCGCGAGATATTCGAGAACAGCTCGAAAAGCTCCTCGAGCGCGTCGAAATCGAGCCGTCGTCGAACACAAACGACCTCGACGGCATTAAAAAGTGCATCACGAGCGGATTCTTCTACCACACCGCCAAACTGCAAAAGAACGGCAGCTATAGAACGGTGAAGAATCCGCAAACCGTGGCCATCCATCCGTCGAGCGGGCTCGCGAAGGAGCTTCCGCGCTGGGTCGTGTACTTTGAGCTCGTGTACACGTCCAAGGAATACATGCGGCAAGTAATTGAAATCAAGCCCGAGTGGCTCGTGGAGATCGCGCCGCACTATTACAAACGGAAAGAAATCGAAGGAGAAACCATCAAGACCGGCAAGGCGGCCGCGGGGAAGAAATCAGACGTCGTCTTGGCGTGACGCGCGCGCGCAAAGTAGAAAAATTAGCGAAAATTTGTAGAAAACGTTGAAGGAATGTAGAAAGATATCATTACGGTGACGAAAGAATCGCTCTGCTGGTCGCATAGTGGTGGTGATGAAACCTAATGAATGAGAAAAATGATATCGTCTACTGCGCCGCGTTGGAGATCGTCTCCGCGAGCCCGAACAACACCGGCGGCACGGCCAGGCACGCGCCGACGACGCCGGCCCCGACGGCCCACTCGGAGGCGTTCTTCATCTCGCCTCGGAGCGCCTTGGCGAACGAAATCTCCGCCGCCGCATCGATCGTCGTATCGATCGGCTTCACGATGAACGGAATCGCCGCCAATCCCAACAACGTGGGCAAGATGCGTTCGACGTCGAGTCCCTGCGCCGCGAGCGAGTCGAACGCGCTCACGTCCGCCTTCGCCAACGCCAAATTCGTCGTCGCCACGACGACGCGAATGAACGATCCCGGCCAAAACACGCTCGCGAGCATTTGCCAAGTCAGGGTTTCCGTCGCCACCGCCGCGGCTTGGTTCGCGCGATCGCTCGCCCCCTCCGCCTTGTTCCAGCGCTTGACGCCCTTATCCACCGTGTCCGCCAGCACGTACGTCGCCGCGATTCCATACGTCGCCGGCACGCCCCAAACCGGCAACCACGCCACGAACGCTTCACCGCACTCATTCGCGTACCCCATGTACCGCAGCAGCGAGTCCCGGAACACGTCGTACTCCTTTTCCTCGGAGACTTCGTGCGGCGGCGCCGCGCCCACCGCGCTCTCCCGCGCCTCCCGTCGCGACTCCGCCTCGACCTCGTCCTCGGTCGTCACCGCTCGCGGCGCCGCGCCGCGCGACATCATTCGCGTCCCGAACGTCGCGCGTCGATCGCGCGCCGTCGCGCCGCCGCGTCGCTCCGTCGCGCATCGCCGCGCCGCCGCTTGGCCTCGAGCCCCGCGCGCCGTTCGCGTCGCCCTCGCGGCGACGACGGCGAGCGCGCGCGCCGAAATCGCGGTCGTCATCGAGCGCGTAATTCTCCCGAGCGCACCGCGGCGCGCCGTTCCCGATCGACGCGTCGACGCGCGCGCGCGGGTCTGACGACGCCCCGCGCCGCTTCGACGTCGACCGCGCGCGATTTCACGAAGATCGACCGCGCGCGTCGTCGTCGCGCCGTCTCGCGCGCTCGAACGCGCGCGCGCGCCGGGAATAATTTTGACGCGTCGATCGGCGCGGCGCGCGCGCTCGGGCGCGGCGCGGTCGACGCGCGCGAGGACGCGCGCGGCGCGGTCGACGAATCTTAGACTCTTGTCGCGTATTGTAGCGCGCGCGTTCGAATCCGACGCCGCACTCGACGCCGCCGCGCGCGCGCGCGTCCTCGAGCGCGCGCGGCGTCGAACGCGACGGCGACGACGGGACCGCGCGACGGCGACGCGACGGCGCGGCGCGATGGCGACGAACGAGACGGTGAAGGTGGTGAGAAAGGTGCTGCGCGCGCGAGAGCAAAAGGCGACGCGCGCGAGCGATGCGGTCGACGCGGGGGACGCGCGCGCGCGCGCGACGGCGACGAACGATGAGTTGGACGCGACGGCGACGGTCGCGGCGCGGGAGGAGGCGTATAGGTTGGCGCGCGAACGCATCTTTGGCGACGGGGACGAAGGCGAAGGCGACGACGTCGCGGACGAGACGACGACGACGACGACGACGACGACGACGACGACGACGACGACGAACGATGGGAACGATGGGAACGCGCTGGACGTGAGAGGCGATGGCGCGGACGCGTCGATGGGGCGGGAGCGCGGCAACGGTGGGTCGGGGATGTCGGCGAGCGCGCGGGCGTTCGCGCCGAAGAAGGCGACGCGGAAGGATCGGTGGGCGGACTCGTTCGATCCGGATTTTATTCGCCGCGATCCGAGCGTGGGGTCGGCGAGGATGGTGCCGATGAACGTCCCAGGGGTGATGCCGATGATGATGCCGCCGCCGATGGGTGGGATGACGTGGCAACAAGCGGCGCCGAGCTATTTCGCGCCGCCCATGCCGCCGCCCATGCCGCCGGGACCTCCGCCGCCTCGCCCATCGCGGGAACGAGGCGACGACGTCTGACCTAGCCGATACTGTAATTTAGTAAGTCAATCTAGTGTTGTCGCGGTGCGTGCGCGCGTGCGCGCGTTAATGAAACAATCTTTGCGTTCCGTTACAAAGCGTCGAATCCGCGCCTCGCTAAGAGAGGGCGCGTCTCGTCGTGTCGCGCGGCGTGTGACTGTTCTGGTCCCGCGAGCGAATGTAGCGTGACGCGTCCGAGATGTTCGTCGTCCGCGTGCGCTCGCTCGCCGGTCTTCACCGTGCTAAATGTGTCGCCCCGTTTTGTACAAATGAATTCGCTACGTCGCGACGAATTCTCCGTGGAGAGCCCCGAGCTCTCTCTTTTCCCCTCAAACGTCCTCACTCACGCCTCGCGTCGCACATTCACGTGACCTTCACGAATCAATTCATCCAAATTCAACGTTTCGACGTCAGACGTCGCGTAAAGTACCTTGGCGGTGCGATTACGCTCGTTGAGCGAAATCACCTCCGCGCGATACCACAAGTTATCGTCCGGCCAAAACAACTGTGGAGGCGGCGCGCGCGCGCGATCACGTCAGTCTTCGCATCCTCGTTCATCTTCTCACGCGCATCGCGTCTTGTCGACGCGTGACACGACGCGTGACGAGACAAATCGCCTCGAGTGCGCGTCGGGCTCCCTCGTCTCGAGGGTTCCGAAAACGACGGTTCGCGCTCGCACCTCAATTTGCGCGTTCTTCAGCGCCGTCAGCGCTTGATCGGGGTCTAGGATGAACCCAGGGGATGGTTTCTTAAAACCTTGTGCGTCCATCTGCGCGTCGAACCGAGGCGTCGATCGCGTCGTCGTCAGTCGTCGTGGTCGTGGTCGTCGTCATCGTCGCGAAGGAACGAATCGCGTCACGCGCGCATTCGTCACGAAATCGCCGCCAGCGCGCTTCGTTCGCACGCACCGGGTCCACTTTATGCTTCTTCACCTTGGAACTATTTCCCTTGACGTCCGCGAGCGCGGTTTTCGCGCCCTTCCCCGTCGCGTCGCGCCCGTTCGCCTGCGCACCGCCATTCTGACGCGCGCCCGCGCTCGTCGGTTTCTCTTCGCGTCCGTGCGCCGCGCTGAGCGTTTCGTACACCGTGGGCACGGCGTTGATCTGCGCGAAAAGTGCATCACTGATCGTCGTCGTCGTCCCGCATCGCCGTCAGTCGCGCGCGTCGTCGTCGAACATCGCGTCGCTTCGTCACCCGCGAGGGTCGCATTCGCGTCGTTTCAGCGGCATCGGCATCGACGACGACAACGCGCTCGACGCTCGACGCACCGTTTCTTGGCGTCAAACTTGGCGCCGTAATAAAACGCCACCGCCATCAACCACGCATCGCTGTGCACGGCGACCAACGCGAGCCAATCCTTACGCTGCGTCGTCGAAAGCACCGCGCATCGCGACTTCGTCAGTCGGTCGTTCGCGCGCGCGGTCGAATCGAATCAAATCGCATCGTCGCGCCGCATTCGCGCCGCGTTCGCGCCGCGCGCCGCGCGGATTCGCGCGCATCGAATTTACCTGCATCCCATCGCGCGCGAAATTAATCCCGAGCGCCGGTTCCGGGAGCTCGGGCGGGACTTCTTCGGCGGGTAATTGCACGTCCCACGTCCCGTCGGGATTGCCGTACAGGCACAAGTTTTCCTTGTCCGGGTCGCACTGCGCGTAGAACGCCTCGACGTCTGCGTGGTTCGACGCGGGTTAATCGTCTGCGTCGTCGTCCGCGTTCGCGTCGCGCGCGCTTCGTCGCGCGCTTCGTCGCGCGACCGCGATCGCGTCCCGGTCGCGTCCCGGTCGCGCGGCGTGCGAATCCGTCGATCGGCGCGCGCGCGCGTTCGTACCGCGCGTCAGGGCCTTGACGAGGCCGTCGCGTCGACGGGAAAAGTTTGCGTGGACCTCATCGACCGTGCGCGGGGCCTCCATGGGCGCCGGGCAGGCGAGGCAGCGCGGGAATGTCGCGACGGCGCGGTGGGATTTGAAATACGTTTGGGAAACACGTGGATTCGCCATCATTTGGCGAAATGTCGATTTGGGACGGGGACTTCGCGTCGCGCGCGCGGAGACGCGATCGGAGAGGGAAGGCGCGCGAAAGCGTGCGTTACACGTCGTACGCGAGTAAATCGTCGACGTCGCCGACGGCGATGGCGATGAAGACGAAGTCGCACAGCGCGGCGACGAGGCGAGGATGGGGGAGAGGGGGGCGGCGGGCGAGCGTCGCTGCGAAGCGCTCGCGCGCGGGATGGATCGGTTCGAGGGCGTCGATGGCGGTGATGATCCAGGGTGTGACGACGTCGGGGGCGGTATGGAGTAAAGTGGCGAGGAATGAGGCGGCGGGGCGGAGGCAGGCGCGAGGGGTAATTTCGGCGCACGCCGCGCGGAGGATGGCGTTCGCCGCGAGCGGGCCGCGGGAGAGGAAGTATTCGTCCACGCGACACGCATTGGCGACCCAGGGTGCGGATCGCTTGGCCTTTTCACCGGGAGAAACGATCGCGTTCAGCAGCGCCAAAGAAGCGCGCACGGGGGCGTACTCTCGCAGCTCGAGCGCGGCGACGGAGAGATCGAGCACGTCGAACAAGGTTTCGTTCGCCAATCCCTGCGCCGGCGCGAAGATAACGAACGCCCTAGCGGTGGAAAATAAAGCTTCAGCGAGATCCCAATCATCTGATCCCGATCGCACGCCACGCACGGTCTCACATGCTATTTGGGAGAAAGCCGCGCTCAACGTCGCGCCGACGTGCGGGGCGCTTGGCAACAACTCGCTCGTGCCACTCTCGGGCGAGCTGATCGACGCCACCTCTATCGCGGTGGCGATCGGCTCGAGCAAGGACGCACATTTAGTCGCCATGAACGTGCGCGCGATGGATTCGAGCATGGGCACGATCATGTTGACTGAACTTTCCTTGGCGCTCAGAAGCGCCGCGACGTAAATCTCCGCCGCAGCTTTAATCACGCTCGGCGCTTGCCACGTTCGCTTCGCGACGATTTCTTCCAGCGTCGGCCACGCCGCGGCTAAAACAGAGATGGCAGGGTGCTCGCAGCTCGACGCGATCGTCGCGCTCGGTAAAAATTCTAAGAATCTCACCGACGCCGCGATCAAGGCGAGTTCAGCCGCCATCGCTCTCGCCGCCGAGGCGTGCGCGATTTGGTTCGGAGGAATCTGCGGCGCCATTTCGGCAGCGATCCGTTTGCATCGCGCAAGCACAGGAGCTATTAACCTCGCGCTTGCCTCCGACGCTTGCTGCACGGGCATCGCCGCAATCACCCGCGCCAATCCTTCGGTGACCGACGCGCGACCGTCCTCGTCGTCTTCGCTTTCAAAAGTCAATCGCACGTCCGCGATGCATCTTTCGGTGTGTTCTAACAGCGCCGCAAACGTGGATGGTTCCTTCAAATGTCGCGCACACCGCGAACACACTGATTTAAACGCCAAAGCCGCCCGCGACCACGCGGGAGGATGCGGAAAAGACGACGTGATGTACATCAAAACGCCGCGCGCGCGCGCGGCTTGCGCCGCCGAGTTCGCGGTAGGGCCGCGTCGACCGAGCCAGTTGGCGTAAGACGCGATGAGGCGACACGTACCCGCTCGAACGAGCTGATGCGATGAGAACAGACCGCTGTTGTCGGTCGTGTGCTCAGAAATCGTCGATAGAAGTTGCGCGAGAAACGTTTCGATCTCCTCAGAGGGTGCGTCTTCCAAATTGTCGTTGACGCGACTCGCGGGAGCGCGCAATGCGAACGCGCCCGCCTCAGCGGCTTGCCAATTTTGCGCGGCACCTAACGCGCTACCAATTATGCTAAAGTATTGCCCACGCAAAACGCCGTAACAGTTGTCGAGAAGATCGGCGACGACGTGTTCGCGAAATCGCTCAAACGTGTCCTCGTCCTCGTTCGCGACGGCCCAGGTGGTGAAATCGTCGGGCAACGTCGCTTGTTTCAGTAACACCTCCGTCAAACGCGCGTGCATGGGCGCACGCAAGCTTTCGTGCCTCGAAGACACTCCCACAACATCCATCATTAAGAAAAAATCAACCGCCACCTCGGTCACCTCGCGACCGTGGCGCTCCATGAGCGACAAGATGAGCGACACGAGCGCCAAGGAATCTTCGTCACCGCGCGCGAGCACGCTCACGCACCGTTCGCTCAACGCAACGGCGACGAGACAAATATTTCGCGCGAGCGAAACGCCGTCGTCGGAGTCGTTTGCCGCGCTCGCGTGCGCGAGCAAACCTCGCGTCACCGCGTTCATCGCCTGAAATTCCTCCGCCTCGCCGCCGCTTCGTCCTTGGTGTAAATCCACCAAAAAGTCCACCGCCGCCGCTCCGCACCCGCCGCTCTCGATCGCCAAGCACTGCAAGACGTCCTCGAAAAGTTGGCCGTGTCGCACGGCGAACTCAGTCGGGGACAATCGCAATCCGCCGCCGACGTCGCCCGACGGATCCAACTTTAACCACCCGCGCGCCGCGCGCACGCACGACGCCTTCAACGCGTCCGTCTGTCGCGACCGCGCGCTTCCACACGCGCTAAACACCTCACGCACCGTAATCAAAACCCTCTCTCCCTCGTTCGCGCACGCCATCGCGAGTTCCCGTCGACTCGACGTCTCCGCCTCGTCGCACGCCTCCGCCGCGAGCGCCAACAACTCCATCCCCGCCCGCATCGCGCTCGACCCCACCCCGCTCGATCGCACCGCCCCGAACGCCGTCTCCACCACCTCCCGCATCTTCGCGCTCCCCATTCGCGCGCCTCCGCGCGCCAGCGCGAGTCCCAACCGTCTCGCCGCCGTCTCCGTCGTCTCGTCGTTCGCCGTCGCCGCGAACGCCGCCGTCGTCCGTCGCATCATCGCCTCCCGCGCCCCCTCGCTCGCCCCGTTCCACCGCTCCCGCGACCGCGTCGTCGCGCTCAGCGCGTTCGCCGCGTAATACGCCACGTTCGCGTCCCCTCGCGCGCGTTCGAGCAGTCCGAGCGCGACGCTCGCCGCGCGCGGGTCCTCCGACAGCGCCATCAGATGCGCGTTCGCCTCGTCTCGCGTCGCTCGCGTCGACCGCGCGTCGTACAGCGCGACGACCGCGGCGCGCGCGCGCTCGATCGACGCGTCGTCGGCGTCGCGCATGGCGCGCGCGTCGCGCTGTGCGCCGCGATGTGCCGACCGTTGGTCGACGGATGGATGCGACGCGACGCGACCGCAGACGCCGACGCGGCGCGCCGATGCCGCGCGAGGTGCGCGAGGGCGACATCGCGCTCGCGCGCGGCGCCGCGCATCGGGCGTTCACGCTCGTCGTCGTGCGCGACTACGAGGGCGGCCGAGTGCTGCTGGGCGAAAAACTGCGCGGATTCGGCGCGGGGTGCGTCCGCGACCGAGACGAGGCGAAACGCGCGATGACTGACGAAAACGCGACGGGCGTAGGTATTACAACGGATTCGGGGGGAAGGTGGAGCGCGGAGAGACGGTGGAGGCGGCGGCGGCGCGAGAGCTGACGGAGGAGGCGAACGTCGAGGCGACGAACATGACGCGGCGAGGGGCGCTGCGATTCGTGTTCGACGATAAACCGCTCGAACCGTGGTTGGTGCACGTGTTTCACTGCTCGCGGTACGACGGGGAGATCGCGGCGAGCGATGAGATGCGACCGGAGTGGTTCGATTTGGACGACGTGCCGTTTGAAAATATGTGGGCGGACGATCCGTACTGGTGGCCGTTGTTTTTGGAGGAGAAGGAGTTCGTGGGGACGTTTACGTTCACGAACACGACGACGCTCGTGGATTATTGGATTCGGGAGACGAAGGATCTGATGCTCGACGTCGAGGCGATGACGGCGAACGAATGACGGTTCGTCGTCGACGACGGCAGAACGCGCGTTCGCGCTCGAATGTAAATCATATGTAAATCATCGCGTCGTCGAAACTAAACGGGCGCGCTCGACGTCAGTTCTTCGAGCAAGCGCTCGACGTCGACGCGGTCGAGCACGAGCTTCACGCCGACCTGCGCGGCGAGCTGCTCGCGAAGGAACGAGATCGATCCTTTCCATTCGATCTCGTCGTCCCGCGTCGCGACGAAAGCCGCGGCGACGCCTTCGGCTTGCGATTCGGACGCTTCCCCGTCCGCGGATCGCGACCCGCGTCTAATAATACCGAGTCGCTCGGGCGAGATGGAGTCCCCGCTTTCGTCGGCGTGCGGCGCCGGCTCGAAGGCGTCGAGAGACTCGCCTTCGATCTCGCCGCCGCCTTCGATCTCGCCGACGTCCTCGGGCGGCGACTCGTCGATCGAAGATTCCCCGCGATGGACCTCGAACAGCGAATACACGCTCTTCGAAACCCCATCACCGTCGTCGCCGTCGTCCTCGATCGCGTCGTCGACGACGCCGCGCGCGCGTTCCGGGCTCTCCGCGCCCACCATCGCGCGCTCCGCGCTCGTCACGTCGACGCGATACTTTCGCGTCAGCATCGGCGGCGCGTCCGCGCGCTCGTTTCTTCTCGCCACGGCGCCCACGCCGTCGGGCGCGAACGTCAATCGCTCCATGATCGCCGATCCATCGACTCGTTTCATCGGATACGCGTGCGCGATGCGCAATCGAACCTCCGCCGTCTTCGTCTCGTCGTCGCTCTTCTCGTCGTCGTCGTCGCGCAGCACCTCCAGCGGTTTCACGGTCACCGTTCGCCTCGACGTCGCCAGCACCAACCCCGCCCAATCTTTATCGTGCTTCCGCATCGACCCCGCGACGAGGACGACGCAGTAACGCCGCGATCGCGCGTTCATCGGGTACGCCGCGCGCGCGTCTGCGCTCGGCGGCGGCGACGCCGCGCGCGCGGTGAGTCCGAGCGTCCGCGAGTCCGCGCGAGCCGTCCGCGCGTCGACGCACCGTCGAGGAGTTTCGCGCGATGCGCGCGCAGGGACGAGGACGACGCCGCGTCGCCACCGCGTCGCGTCGTCGGCGCCGAACCACGCATGGTTGTCTCGCGCGCGCGAGTGCGCGCGCGACGCCATCGCGCGACGCGCGGCCATGGCCAAGGGCGCGACCAAGGCGGGCGCGATCCTCGTCAAGCTCGTCAGCGCCGCGCGCACGGGATTCTTCTACGTCAAGCGCAAGAACCCGAAGAAGACGCCGAGGAAGCTCGAGTTCGTCAAGTACGACCCCAGGGTGCGACGACGACGCGACGGCGTCGCGACGCGAACGCGAGAGCCGAACGCGCGGTGACTGACGACGACGCCGCGAAACGCGGGACGTCGCGCGCTCGCAGGTTCGACGACACGTGCTGTTCACGGAGACGAAGATTAACAAGTGAGCGGCGCCGAGCGAAGGCGAGCGCGCCGAGCGACGACGACGACGACGCGAACGGGATCCGTCGCGAACGCGCGCGCGTCGACGACGCGACCGCGAGCGCGTGTATGAATAACTAACAGAGGGATGAAATCGATCGACGAACGACGAACTTCGCGTCACGCGAATTTGACGCCGTCGTCGCCGAAAATCGCGCACCCGGGCGGACGCGCGTCTCGCCGGCGCTCCGCGACGGCGCGCGCGCGCTCGCGATCCGTCCCGAGCGCCGACGCGAGCTCGTCCATCGTGCACACCTTCCCGCTCAATCCGTACTCTTCGACGTGCGTCGTCAGCGCGTCGTCCAACGCGGCGAGATCGCGCGCGTCGACGACGCGCGCGCGCGTCGACGCGTCGTCCAACCACCTCGCGTCTCCCGACGCCACCAGCGCGTCGATCACCGCGCGTCGCGCGTCCAGCGGCAGCGCGCGCGCGAGCGTCGCGTTCACGAACGCGTCCTCGACGTCCGCGCGCACGATGGGGCTCGCGCGGCGCTTCACCGCGCTGTTTTCGCGCGTCCCGATGTCCGTCGCGTCGGCGTCAGTCGCCTCGTTCGTCGCGATTCGCGCCTCGATTCGCGCGTCGCGCGCGCGCACCGCTTCAAGAGTTCGCCCCACATCGCGCGCTGCGCGCGCCACGCCTCCTCGCGCGGCTGTCGCGTGTACGACGGCGCGTACGCCGCGAACGCGTCGAGCGCGTCATCCATCGCGCGTCCGCACAGTGACGCGCGCGATGCCCGCGACGGCGACGCGCGTCGCGGACGCGCGCGCTCGGGCGAACGCCACCGTCGCGCGCCGCGTCCGCGCGCCGACCGCGGCGCGCGGGGCGACGCGCGCGCGCGCGACGCGCGAACTGCTCGACCTCGCCGCGCTCGTCGACGTCGTCCCGAGCGACCTCGCGCTGAGCGACGCCGAGGAAGCGCTGGGGAAGTGCGCGTTCGCGGCGCTGAGCGCGTCGAGCGCGGCGTTCGCGGGCAAGGTGCGGACGCGCGCGACGACGACGCGCGAGCGACGCGGGACGGGACGCGCGACGACGACGCGCGAGGGTTATCCGCGCGAGACGACGAGACGACGAGACGACGACGCGCGATGAAGACGCGAGCGACGCGCGACGACGACGGGAAAAGACGATAAAAAATAGGCGAGACTGACGGGAACGAACGCGCGGCGATGGGCGCGCGCAGGCGATTTTTACGGATGAGAAACGCGCGGGACGGGGCGAACAGATTGGAATGTACGTCGGGAACGCGTCGCTGTTCGGACTGCTCGCGGCGCGGTGGATCGAGAGCGGACACTTTCCGCTGAGTAATATGTACGAGTCGCTGTTGTTTCTGGCGTGGGGGATCACGGCGGTGCACCTGGTGGTGACGGAGCGCGACGGGTTCTCGGAGAGCGCGATTCCGGGGGCGCTCGCGGGACCGACGGCGGCGCTCACGGTGGCCGGGGCGACGTTAGCGCTGCCGGCGGAGCTGCAGCGCGCCACCGCGCTCGTGCCGGCGTTGAAGAGTAATTGGTTGATGATGCACGTGAGCGTGATGATGCTGAGTTACGCCACGTTACTCGTCGGTTCGTTGTCGTGCGTGTCGTATTTAGTCGTCGACGCGTCTCAGGATTGGGCCGCGGCGAAGGGGGCGCTGGAGAAGCTCGATAAGATGGTGTCCAACGACGGCGAGCGCGTGAGAAATAGGCCAAAAGTGAGCGTCGCCGCCGACGGCGAAACCGTGGCGGTGGAGACGATGAACGCGAGCGCGGATTACGGCGGCGAGCTCGCCATCGAGGCGACGCGCGACGGCGAACGCATCCTCACCGAGATGGACAACTTGGCCTACCGTTGCTTGGGCGCCGGTTTCACTTTGCTCACCGCGGGTTTGGTTTCCGGCGCGGTGTGGGCCAACGAAGCCTGGGGTTCGTACTGGTCCTGGGATCCGAAGGAGACGTGGGCGCTCATCACCTGGCTCGTGTACGCCACGTATTTGCACTCGCGTCTCGTCGCCGGTTGGAGTAAAAAGGACTCGTGCGCCGTCGGTGCCGCGGGCTTTTTGGTCGTTTGGGTGTGCTACGTCGGCGTCAACCTCTGGGGCGTCGGCTTACACTCGTACGGTTGGTTCGCCAACAAGTAAAAAAGTGAGCGGTCTGCTCGCGCGCCGCCACCACCCCGCGGCGCACGAGACCCACCCGATCGCATCATCATCATCATTGTTATTTTTTATATGTTTTCCTCGCGATTATCAGCATCAGCATTGTCAATACGACGAACCGTTTAGTTTGCGCCGAGTCCTTCGCCGCCGCGCGCGTTCGCGCGACCCCCAGAGCGCGCCTCGCGCGTCTCTCGACCCCTCATCCGCGCGTTCGAGCGTCATGCCAGTCATAGCCATCACCCTCACCGTCGTCAGCGCGTGCGCGATCAACGTCGGCAAGGGAATCCAGAAAAAAGCGTCCAAATCGCTCCCGAAGCTCAGCTTCGCGTCGCTCCGTTCGTACCTGACGGACCCGAATTGGCGCCGCGGGTTGGAGTTGGACGTCATCGGCGGCGCGGGAATGCTGCTCGCGCTGTCCATCGCGCCGATGAGCGTGGTGCAGCCCGCGAGCGCGAGCGGGGTGGCGATTTTAGCCGTGGTGAGTCACGCGTACTTGGGAGAGAGCCTGACGCTGCGCGAGTGGAAGGGCGTCGCGTCGTGCGGGTTCGGCATCGCGGTGCTGTCGAAATTCGCTCGAGGCGGCGGTGAAACGCGCGCACTGGGAGCGTTTAGATTGATGGTGGCGATCGGCCTCGGATTCGCGTGCCTGGCGACGCCGAGCGTGATCTCGCACAGGTTTAGAAGCGGCGCGTCGGCGGCGGCGGCGAAGCGATACGAGTTAATAAAAATCGGTGCGCAGTGCGGGACGTGCTTCGCGCTGAGCGCGTTCAGCGTGAAAGCAGCGATGGGATTCTTATACGCGTGGCGGTTGTTCAGCGCCCCGATCGCGTTCGGCGTGAGCGGGACGTTGACGGCGATGGGGCTGTACTTTCAAACAGCCGGCTTCAGAGAGGCGGGCGACGTCTCCATCGTCGTCGTCTGCGTCGCCGGAAACGTCGCGCAGATGTTCGTCGCCGCGCTGTACGGTCTCATCATTCTCAGCGAACCGCTGCCGGAGACCATTCCAGCGTTCATCGGCTGGATCATGTCGTGGGTGTTCATCACGTCCGGCGTCGTCGCGCTCTCCGGCGCCGACTCCGCGTCTTCGTTGGTCAAGGCGCGCGAAGTTCGCGGGGCGCCCATCTTACCCACCGCCATCGGTCCCGGCGCGATGCCGCCTTTCAAAACCAATTAGCCCTGTACAGTTGTAGTGTTGAGCGAGCGGCTCTCAGCTCTTTTCGCTCGCGCGGCGTGTCCAACCGTCGTCGCGCGCGCGCGCTCCCGCACACGCCGTCGCGTCGCGTCGCGTCGACGCGCCGCGCGAGCGCGATGTCGAAGGCGTGGCTCGATCACGATAAACTCTCGGCGACGGCGGCGGCGATGGGCGCGAAGCTCAAGGCGCAGGCGTCGGCGACGGTGCGCGAGCTCGTCGACACGAACGCGGTCGAGCGCGGCGTCGCGACGACGACGACGCGCGCGGACGACGCGATGGACGCCGACCCGCGCGCGCGCGAATTGACCGAGCTCACCGAGCTGCTGCAAGCGAAGGACGAGGAACTGATGGCGCTGAAGGATGCGCTGCGGCGCGTCGCCGAGGACGGCGGCGGCGGCGGCGGCGGCGCGACTCGACGCGACGCGGCGCTCGCGACGGGCGCGGTCGAGGGATACGAAAAAGAGATGAAGAAATTACGGGACGGTAAGGCGTGGGCGGAGGAGGAGGCGAAAGCGTTCGAGAAGGAGTGCGACGAGGCGCGCGCCGAGGCGAGCGAGGCGACGAGGAAGCTCGAGGCGTTGGAGAAGGAACTGGAACGGGCGCAGAAAGGGGAACGGGTCGAGAGCGAGGCGCGCACACCGAGTGATGGGAACGGTGACGACAACGCGGCGTCGCGTGAGGCGCTGGAATCGATGACGAAGGAACGCGACGACGCCGTGGAGAAAGCGCAAAGCATGAAAACCGTAAACGACGGCGTCTTGCAGCAACTGAAGAGCATGAAAGGCGTAAATGAGACGCTTCAAAAACAACTCAAAGAGTACGCCGAGCTCGTACCAACGATTCGGAAGGCACTGGATGACGCTCGAGCGGAGACGGCCGAATTGGCCGAGAGTTTGGCGAGCGCGCGCAAAGAAGCCGAAGACGCGACGACGGCGGTGTCTGATTCGCAAGCCTTGAAGAAGACAAACGAGGCGCTGGAAAGAAGACAAAAGAGCCTGGAAAACGAGATCGTGGTACTCAAGAATAAAATAGAGAATAGCAAACAGGTGCAGTCTGACGTCGAGGCGGCGAAGGAACGTGTGAGCGCTGGCGCGTTGAAGAAATCGCTCGCGGCGACGGAGGAGAAACTCGCGGCGGCGAACGCTCAAATCAAGACGTTAAGGACGGATTTATCAGTCAAACGTAGCGAATCGAACGCACTTGCTGAGTCGAAAGAAAAGGGTGAGTCGGAACTACGACGTCTTCGAGAAGAGTTGAAGTCGCTCACCGGCGCCGTCGCCGAGCGAAACGTCGCTATGACGGAACTCGCAGAACTTCGCACGGAGCTTGCGGACGCCAAGCGTTCGCTTGAAACGAGCTCATTTGCCGGTTCGAGTATAGAAGACGTCACGTCGGCGCGCGATAAGGCTGAAAGCGAGCTCTTGACGATGGCGCGTCGCGTCGCGAAGCTTGAGCAACAGTTGTTGGATGCGCAGCGCGCGCAAGACGACGCGATGGCGGACGTTGCGAGTAAAGTTGATCAATCGGTGAGAAATGACCGAGACGAGATCGAAAAGTTGAAATCACGCTGCGATGAACTCGAGTCGGCTCGCGACGACGCTGTGAAACGTGTGGAGAGCTTATCCGCCGAGGCCAGCGCGTCTCGATCAGCCTTAGCTGAGGCGCAAAAAATCGCCGCTGAAGCCGAAAGTGTTCGTGCGGAGCTCAATTCCAGAATTGAAGCGGCAGAAATACGCATCATGAACGCAAATGCCCTCGCAGATGCGTCGAAAAATGCGTTAGAGGAGTACAAACGCAAATCTACCGAGTCCACTCGAGCGGTGCAAGACGCGCTTCGATCCGAGCGTGACGCCGCGATGACGGCTGCTTCGGCGGCGGAGCGCGATCGCGACGCGTGGAGTGAAAAGTGCACCGAAGCTCGCGATACGCTCGACAGATGGCGCGAAAAAGCACGCAAGCTAATGGCTGACAAGGATGCCGAACTCGAACTCGCCCGCGGCGCCGCGTCGCCGTTACGATCAAAGTCTAGACTCTTCGACGACGACGCCGACGATGGGTCGGACGATGCCAAAGTCGAATCTCCATCCATCGCAGATGCGAGCAAGCCCGCTCGAGTCGACGACGTTCACGCCGAGTATCTCGCCGCCGTCGTCAAACGCTTCTTGTTGCTGCCGTACGACGCCTACGATCGTGGCGATGCCCTCGTGCCCGTCATTTGCACCATCCTCGGGTTCGGCAAAGAGGATGAATTTCGTATTCGCGCACACCGCGCTTCTCAGCGCGTCAAGTCATCCTCTTCCAAGTTTCTCGGCGGCGTCTTCGGTTAGCGACATCGTCGTTCGGCTCGCGCGTAGCGTTGTCGTCCCAGTCACCTCACTCTCTCGCGCAGCTTTCGAAACATCGCGCGTCCAGCGATGTCGTTCAAAACATTCACGACGACAACCTCGCGCGCGCACGGCGCGACGGCGCGCGCGACGGCGTCGTCGACGCGAATTGGACAAAAAAGTGCACGACCGGCGGCGGCTCGAAATCGCGGTGCCACGCGCGCGCACGCGCGCGATGACGCGCCCGCGAGCGAAGGACGCACCGTGGACGCTCTGAATAAGCTCTCGTCGCTGTATGAAAGCGAAAGCGAACGAGACGAACGAATCCGGGCGACCCAACGCGAACGCGACGCCATGGAGGGACTGGGGTTAGCGGACGCGTTCGAGACGGCGAAGCGAGGAAGCAAAACGAGACGAGATTTCGCGCGAAAACGCACGTACGGCGTCACGCGAACGTCCTTTGGGGCGGTGGTTGAGCTTGGATGCGCGGCAGAAGTGGTGTACGGGTATTGGACCACGCCGGCGGCGTTGGCGGAGACGCTGCCGGAGCTGGAAAAGTGCGAGGCGGCGGCGGACGGCGGGCGGGCGCGGTGTGAGTGGGTGTACGCGTTCGGAGACATTAGGAAGAAACACGGAAGAACGGCGGTCGATGCGATGGAGCGACATCTTTCGGTTGTGAAGGCGACGGAGTTGGAGGCGGGATCGAGCGTGCGATACGAAGCGACGGCTGGTATGCCCGTCGGCGCGGACATCGCGGTGACGTCCACGGGTGCGAATTCGTGCACTTTAGACATCGACGCGTGGGTGCACCTGCCCCTATCGCTCACGCACACGTCGGGAACGATGGCCGTGGCCCTGGACGTGCAAGATAAGTTTTACCAAGCGTTGGCGGCGTTTAAGACGCTTTGCGACGAGGGCGACGCCGCGGCGCGACTGGAAGAAATCAAATCTAGCGCCCGCGACGCGTGCGCCGTCGGCGATCGACCGAATTTCCAGTTTCGAGGAAAGTAAATCCTAGCCAACGAGCGTCGTCGTGTATCTGACAATTAGAGCTGTTTTGACTCGCGACGAATCGTTCGTCGCCGGGCGCGTTCGCCTCGTCTCGCAGCGCAGCGCACGCGCCGCCGCACACACGCGCGCGCGCTCCGCCTTCGTCCTCGCCGGCGACCGCGCGCGTCTTCACCGCACTCCTGTCCACCGCGAACGATGTCCGCGCCCGCGCGCGCGTCGCACGCGTCGCCGCAACGCGTCTTTTCAAACGCCGCGTCGAAATTTCGCGCGCGTCAAACGCCGTCGAAATCCGCCCGCGCGCGCCGCGTTTGCGCGAAGGCGACGCATGATGATGCCCTTCGCAAGTCGCAAGCGCTCGAAGCGCTCGATGCGTGCGTGACGGCGTCGGATTTGGGCACGGGGACGAAGTACGAGGGCAAGGTTCGGGACACGTACGTGACGGGCGACACGATGATCGCTGTGACGACGGATCGACAGTCCGCGTTCGATCGACACTTGGCGTACATTCCTTTTAAGGGGGCGGTGCTGAATCAGACGAGCCAGTGGTGGTTTAAACAAACCGAACACATCGTGCCGAATGCGGTGGTGGCGACGCCGGATCCAAACGTGACGGTGATGCGAAGGTGCGAGGTGTTCCCGATCGAGTTCGTCGTTCGAGGATATCTCACTGGAAGCACGTCGACGTCACTGTGGACGCATTATAAAACCGGGGGTAGGAATTATTGCGGAAACGCGCTGGACGATGGGATGGTGAAGAACCAAAAACTGCCGGCGAATATCGTGACGCCGACGACGAAGGAGAAGGAACATGACAGACCTATTTCGTTAGAAGATATAGTGAAGGAGGGGTGGATGAAGCAAGATGATTTGGACTACTGCGTCGCTAAGACGCTGGAAGTTTTCGCTTACGCGCAAGAAGTCGCGGCGACGCGCGGGCTGATTCTGGTCGACACCAAGTATGAATTTGGCCGCGATGCCGACGGCACGATTCGACTCATCGATGAAATCAACACGCCAGATAGCTCGAGATACTGGTTGTCGAACTCGTACGCGGAGCGCCACGCTGCTGGTATGGAGCCCGACATGATCGATAAAGAGTTCTTGCGTTTGTGGTTCGCGGAGAGGTGCGATCCGTACAAGGACGAGACGCTTCCAGAAGCGCCGGCGGATCTCGTCGCCGAGCTCAGCTCGAGGTACGTCAAGCTTTACGAGATGATCACGGGAGAAACCTTCGATGTGCCACCCGCGGGTGTTGACGTGAACAAACGCATGCGCGACGCATTGAAGGGAGTCATTTAATACAATCCTGTTCGTATCATCGCCAAAGTCGAGATTCGACAAGAAACGCGCGCAACTCTTTCAACCCCTTGTCGACGGCCAGCGCGTCGCGCTTGAAACGCAGCGGCTGCCGCATGTTGGGATTCGTCATCGTTTGCATTTCCGACAGCCAATGCTCCTCGCGCTCGTCCGCCACGCCGGCATCCATGCCCGCCTCTCGAGCACGCGCCCACATAAATCTCAACCACGCGCGGCGAAAATGGAATTCGTGAATCTCATCGTCGCTCAACGCGCTCGAGTCGTCCTCGCTCGCTGCGTTACGTGATATGCTCGAAATCGCCGACGCACGACGCACGTCTGCGAGCGAAACGACGACGCGCTCTTCTATTCTACGTGACGCCAGATAACGCATCGCGATTTCCACGCCGAGCGCGTCTCTGAAATTCCTCGGCCACGATGGGTTCAAACTCGGTGGAAGCGACGTGTGCGTGGGACCGGCGTGTTCATCGGGTTGCACACCGTTTTCATCGTTCTCTACGGGCTCTTCGGTGTCCATCGCAGACGCCGATGCGGTCACGAGCGAGGTGTCTACTTCGTACGACGCCACCGGCTTCGCGCCGGCTTCTATCAAGACGTCGCCAATCTTTCTCGCGATCGATGCGTGCGTGTCGTCCTTCTCGAGGGCGATCCCAAACGCCCGCGTCCACGTTTCGGCTTCTTGTTTGATGTCCTCATCGATCGGCGCTAAGCCAAGGGCAATCATGAGGTTAAAATATCGCGCGCACCATCCCGCCTTGAGCGAAAACTCTCTCCGCTGCGCGTCGTCTAATACGTACTGGGACGCCGCCATCTTCGCAGCGCGCACCTCATCTCGTGCCTCCTGATCCCTCGCTAACGCCTCGTTATCGCGCTCGTTCGCCGAGTAAATCGCCGCCTCAAGCTGCGACGAAAGCATTTCTCTATGCGCCTCGAACTCGTGCTCGCGTCGACGCAATTGCGCCTCCAGTCTCGTCAACACCCTCGCTTCACCGACGTTCTCCTCCCTCAGCGCGCGCACGCGCTCCTGCAGCTCCACCACCATCTCCGCCGACGCCTTCGCCTTCCTTTCCGCCTCCTCCAGCGCTTCCCGCAACCGCGCGTTCTCCTCTCTCGCCGCCCGCTCGCTTTCCCGTCGCCGCTCCGACTCTCGCGCCGCCGCGTCGTCATCCGGCGACCGCATCCCCTGTCCCTGCGCGCTCGTCCGCCCGTTCCCTCCACCTCCCGTCGTCGTCGTCGTCGCCCGTTCCCCGCCCGCGGTTCGCCCTCTATTCGGCGATCGCGCCTCGCCTCGTTCGCGTTCGCGTTCCCCAAACTTTAACCGTTGTCGCGCGTCCATCCATTCGTTCCCTTTTTTCCCCCGTTCCCGCGCCTCGCTCGCCGATTTCGCCGCGCTCGCGCGCCGCGTCGCGAATCGCTCGCCGTCGCCCTCGCGCGCGCGTTCGCGCGGCGTCGGCGCCGGCGGTTCGACGTCGACCTTTCGCGCCAACCTGCGTCGTCGAGCGATTCGCGTCAGTCTTCCCTCTCGCGGCGTCGCGCGCGCGTCGCGAATCGTCGCGCGCGCCGCGCGCGCGTCGCGCGATGTCTCTCGCACCTCGCCGCGACGTCGCGCACGCGATCGAGCATCGCGCGCGTCGCGACGCGCGTCGAGCGCGCGTGTGACGTCACAACCGCGCGCTCAAATCGAACATGCGCGCGCGCGCGTGCGCCTCGCGCGCGATTCCGCGCGCGGCGATCGCGCCGAGACGCGCGAACGCGCGGTCGACGACGCGAACGGCGCGCTCGATCGCGGCGCGGGCGTCGAGAGAGGAGGAAATGATGGCGAAACTCATGGGGATGATGGGACTCGGCGGCGACGGCATCGTCGCCGCGGCGGACGCGCTTCCGGGACGCGCGCAGGCGATGCGCGTGAGCGATCAGCACTACGTCTTGAAGGGGCACGCGATGCGCGCGCCGTTTCCCGAAAATCTCGAGCGGGCGACGTTCGCGACGGGGTGCTTTTGGGGGACGGAGAAGGTGCGACGACGACGACGCGAGCGCGACGCGGTGAGGGCGAGGGCGACGATCGAGACTGACGGGAGATTGCGGTGCGCGCGATAGATGTTCTGGCGCGTGCCGGGCGTGTACACGACGGCGGTGGGGTACGTCGGCGGTCACACGCCGAACCCGACGTACGAGGAGGTGTGCAGCGGACGCACCGGACACACCGAGTGCGTGCAAGTGCTCTACGATCCAGCCGTGGTGTCGTTCGCGGATTTGTTGGCGATGCACTGGACGTGCCACGATCCGACGCAGGGCAACCGACAAGGAAACGACCGAGGGACGCAGTACAGAAGCGGGATTTATTGCGACACCGAGGCGCAGTTGGCCGTCGCGAAGGACTCCGCCGAGGCGTATTCCGAGGCGTTGAAAGCGGCGGGGAAGAATGGGGCGATCACGAGCGAAATCAAGGGACCGGGCGATACGTTTTATTACGCCGAGGACTACCACCAGCAGTAGTGCGTGCATCGAACGCTTTCGCGTCTCGTCTTGAGCGTCTCGTCTCGCGAGCGCGAAGCGCGCCGACTGACCGACGACGCGTCTCGACCACCACAGTTTGGCCAAACCGCGCAGCCGACCGTACTGCTCCGCGCAACCGACGGGCGTGCCCGTGCCCGAGGCCTGGCTCAAGGCTAACGGCGCCAAATTCGGCGCTGGTTACTGGAAAACCTTCGGCCCCGCGCCCGGCTGCACCATCAACGTGCCCAACGCGCCCGTGACGCTCGAAGAAGCCCTGGCGGCCAACTAACGCGCTCGAGCCGCATCACGCACTCTCGTTGTCATTCAAATCATTCAACGCACGCGAACGGACGACGTCACGCGGGAACAACGCGACGCAACGCAATCCATCGTCCCGCCTCCGCGCCACTCTCCGCCTCGCGCGTCCCGATGCAACAGTTGAAGAACATCTTCCGCGGCGCGTCCGCGTCGCAATCTCGCGCCCCGATCGTCGTCTCCTCGACGCATTACGTGTTGAAAACCGACGTGAAGCGAACGCCGAGCGGGCACGACGTCGTCGTCGTCGCCACGGGTTGTTTTTGGGGCGCGGAAAAGATGTTTTGGCGACTGCCGGGCGTGCACAGCACGTCGGTCGGGTACGTCGGCGGACGCGCGCCGAACCCGACGTACGAGGAGGTGTGCTCGGGCTCGACGGGACACACCGAGTGCGTTAAAGTGACGTACGACCCGCGGAAGGTGTCGTTCGCGGATTTGTTGGCGATGCACTGGACGTGCCACGACCCGACGCAGGGCGACGGGCAAGGCAACGACCGCGGGACGCAGTACAGGAGCGGGATTTATTGCACGACGGACGCGCAGTTAGCGATGGCGAAAGACTCGGCGAAAGCGTACGGGGAAGCGCTGCGGGCGGCGGGGAAGAGTGGGGCGATCACGAGCGAAATCAAGGGACCGGGCGATACGTTTTATTACGCCGAGGACTACCACCAGCAATACTTGGCCAAGCCCGGAAGCCGGCCGTATTGTTCGGCGCAACCGACGGGGGTGCCGATGCCCGTGACGTGGCTCGAGACGAACGGGGCGAAGTTTGGCGCCGGATTTTGGGCGAAGTACGGCCCGAAACCGACGTGCACGATTGGCGTGCCGAACGAACCGATTTCGTCGGAAGACGCGTCCGCGGCGCGGTGAATTCCATCGACGTCGATCGCGGTGGGGTGTTGTTTAGGGGTTTTACTTTTTACACGTGAAAGCTCGATCAGTTGTAACCGAGGATTTAGATCGCTAAGCGTCGCGCGCGCGCGCGTCGTCGTTTGGACTTTATTTACGCCGTCAAGGCGACGCTGGCGGCGAAGAGAACGCCAAACGCAGCGAGCGCCGTTGATCGAGCGCTCGATGGAGTTGGCGCCGGAGATACCGAGCACGTCGCCGCCGCAAGCGTGCCCGAGGTACACGAAGTCGCACCTGACACGGTGTATCCGGTGTTACACGTGGGCTGACACGTGGCCCCGCTCGTGAGAGAGTTCGTGCAGTCGCCAGCGCCGCCGTTCGCGGGCGCCGCGGACGCGTCGCACGTGGCGGCGCTCGGATTCGATGCCGCGATGACTTGAGCGACCGTTTTCGTGCACGCGTTCACGCCGTAAGGCGATGGGCAGCTCCAGCTAGAGACGGGAAAAGACGTCACCGGCGGCGAAAGAGCCGCTTGCGCGATGGCTGGGAGCTCTACGGGCGACGCCGCGTAGTTCTGACCGTTGGCGTCGAAACACGGGCAATCTCGCTTGTACGAATACGTACTACCCCCCCACGTTTCCGTGATCGCGGACGCGCTGCAGCCCGAGTACAGCGCCTTGCACTGCGCGACGGTGACGAGCCCGCCCGCGGCGTTCGGACCGTGGCATCCAATCGTGAAGGGCGCCTGCATCTGAATGTGATAATGGTACACGCTCGTCGACGGCGAGTCAGGCGTCACCCCGAAGTGTCCACCGCACGCGTCGAGGTACGGATACGTCTGCCCGGTGTAGTTTTCGTACTTCCCGTACACGTTCCAGTTTCCGGCGACGCCCACCTTTGGCGAGTGCGTCCCGGCCTTCGTCTCGAAGCACTCGAACCCCCAGTGAAAGTGATAATTTCCCGTGTGCCCGCCGCACTGCCCGAGTAAATCTTTCCATTCCGTGCCACTGATTCTCGGAAGCGTCACCCCGCACACGACCGCGAGCTTTGCGTGTTCGTATCCGAGGTCCAGCCCGCCGAGCGCGTCGTACGCGAGGCTCGTCGGCGCGCACCCCCAGTTCGAGATGAGACCGTCCTGCGAGGACGAGAATCCCGCGTCGAACGGCCCGTAGATGTGCGCGTTCGTCGCGATCGTCCCACCGACGGTCTCGCTCGTCTCGTGCGAGTACGTCAGCGCGGGCGACGCGCTCGTCGTGCATCCGACGTCGCCTCGCAGGTTCGCCAACTGGGGGTTCGACGTCTGCGTCGGATTCGCGCACGCGCTCGCGCCGCCGCCGCCGGGACCGCCTCCCGGCTGCGCGCGCGCGCCGACGAAGAGCGTCGCGCAGGTCGCGACGAGCGCGAGCGCGTCGCGTCGCATCGCGCGTCGATCGGTGCGGTTCGCGGGGACGCGCGGCGCGACGGCGCGGTCAACGGTCGGGGCGACCGTTCGCGTTCGCGGGCGATATTTCCAATTCGACGGTTCGGGACTCGTCGGGACCCGTTCCGGAGGCAGACGCGCGACGCCGTCGACCGCGGTCGCGCGTCGCGTCGCCGAGGCGCGTCCGTCGTCGCGATCGCGCTCTTAAGATCGCTCTCTTTACTCTTACATCGCGCGTCTCGCGCGTCTCGCGTCTCGCGTCTCGCGTCTCGCGCGCGCCTCGCGTCTCGCGGCTCACCCGAAGACCACCTTGACGAAGACGACGATCGCGTTCAGCGCGATCAGGGGCACGCGCAGGTACGTCGCGGCGTTGATGACGCCGATGATCTGTCCCTTGGCGCTCGCGGGCGCGACCGCGCCGTCGCGGACGTCGCGCGCGGTGAGTCCGCGCTTCGCGAGGAAGCGCGGCTCGTTGAGGATCGCGACCGCGTTCGCGGCGAGCAGCGCGCTCTGCGTGAGCGTCCAGAGCGTCATGACGCGCGCGGGCGCTCGCGTCGAGGCGCCGTCGCGGTCGAGGCGCCGCGCGGCGTCGCGCGCGGCGCTGTGGCGTCGCGACGCGCGTTCAACGATTCGTGCGGGGCAATCGACGAGTGGTGACTCGAGGTGTACGTCACGATGGTGTTCGCGTCGATCGCGCGCGATCGCCGCACACCCGCGCGCGCCTCGACGCGCCGCCGCACGCCGCGCCGAACGCGCCGCGCGCACGCCCGTTCGCCCGCGCGCTCGCGCGCGAGAGACGCACCGCCCGAGCGCAGGACGCGCGCGCGAGAGACGCGATGTCCGTGCCCGTGTCCACGGGATGCGAGGTGAACGTCGCGCCGCGAGAGTATAAATCGGGCGAGATGCAGGCCGGTCTGAGCGACGGTGATCGCGCGCGTAAGGTGGCGTTCATCACGGGCGTCACGGGGCAGGATGGGAGCTATCTCGTCGAGCTGTTGCTGTCGAAAGGTGCGAATGGCGCGATGGATAGATCGACCCGGAAAAGTTCCCGCATTCGCGCGTCGCGCGCGCGCGTCGGGGCGCGGATGGACGCGCGGGGGGGAGAGAACGATGGGAAAGTTTATCATGTCGAAACGTGCGCGCGCGGAGGGCGCGAAACGCGCGGAGGACGACGTCGTGAGGGAAAGATTATGGGATTTCCGGAAAGACGGCCGCGGTTGAGGTTGAGCGCGCGCGCGAACGGCGACTGACGGTTTTTAATGTTGTTTGGCGACGCGCGCAGGGTACACGGTGCACGGGATCAAGCGACGATCGTCTTCGTACAACCACCCGCGATTGGAACACATCATGGAGCCCGGATACCCGAACGGGCAGAATTTCTTCTTGCACTACGGCGACTTGACGGATTTGCACGCCCTCGTGGCGATCTGCCGCGACGTGAGACCGACGGAGGTGTATAACCTCGCCGCGCAGTCTCACGTGCAAGTGTCGTTCCAAATGCCGATGTACACCGCCGAAGTTGACGGCGTCGGGACGTTGAACTTGCTCGAAGCGATTCGCTTGTCCGGGCAAGAGAAGACGGCGCGATTCTACCAAGCGTCCACGTCTGAGCTGTACGGCAAAGTGCAAGAGATCCCGCAGTCGGAGACGACGCCGTTTTACCCGCGATCTCCTTACGCGGTGGCAAAAATGATGGCTTTCTGGGCCGTGGTGAACTACCGCGAGTCGTATGACATGTACGCGTGCAATGGAATTCTGTTCAACCACGAGTCGCCCCGCCGAGGGGAAACCTTCGTGACGCGCAAGATCACCCTCGCCGTGGCGAACATCAAGGCGGGCAAGCAAGAATGCTTGTACCTCGGTAACATGGACGCCAAGCGTGATTGGGGCCACGCGCGCGACTACGTCGAGTGCATGTGGAAGATGCTTCAACAAGACACTCCGGAAGACTTCGTCGTCGCCACCGGGGAAACTAACACGGTGCGACACTTCGTCGACCGCGCGTTCGACGTCGCGGGCATGAAGCTCAAGTTCGAGGGTGAGGGCGTCGACGAAGTCGGTATCGAAATCGCCACCGGCCGCACTCTCGTTCGCGTGCACGAACGCTACTTCCGCCCCGCGGAGGTCGATCTTCTCATCGGTGATCCGTCCAAAGCGTTGAACAAGCTGAAGTGGAACCCGCGCACGACGTCGCTCGAGGAGCTCATCAAGGAGATGGTCGAGGCCGACATCGCGCGCATCGAAAACCCGGGCTTGCGATTCTAGGCTGTGCTAGTTTTGCACGTAATTAAAGAAATATTTTATAGACGAGACGGTTGTAATGACGCACGAGGTACACGTTTGAGATGCATTTGATGCGATGTGAAAAATATTACACGACTGCCGACGTGAAGGCGGTGAGCCAAAATGTGACGGGAATGATGGCAAAGACGTATTGGCGCAACATCAATGCCGCTAAGCGAGTCGCCAACGGACGCGTCGCATCTCGCAACTGCGTCAATAGCACGAGGTTCTGCGCCGCAGGCATGCACGACATGGTGAGAAGCACCAACGCCGCCGAGCGATCGCTCGGAAACCACGGCGAGTTGAGCGCTCGTAGGAAAAGTAATCCGAACAAGCACGCGCCAGGAAGAAACACGAAACGAACTAAACACGCGGAGACTAAGGCGAGCATGTCTGGCGAATCCAAACGAGTGAGATAGTTCCAACCCGCGCGAATCTTCCGCAAGGGGCGCATGACGAGCGCGAACGCTCCAGCGAACGATCCAAAGAAGACGTCCAAAACGGTGACGAACAAACTCTTCTTCTTCCTCTTCTTCGCATTCTCCTCCATTTCGTCGTCGTCGACGGGTACGCTGCGCTCTTTCGCTTTTTTAGCGCGCGCGATTCTCTTCTCGACGTCTTCGGGAGTAATCTTCACCAAACTCGACGCCAAGACGAGCATCTGTCCTGGGAGCGCGGCGGCACCGATGCTCGCCGCGAGCTCGAACAGCGCTCGGAAGATGACGGATATGAACGTCAATACCGCGGGAAACTCTGTCGTGGCATCCGCAAAGTTACCGACGAAGATTTCCTTCAAAGGCGTGGCGCCGATGAGAACACCCGCGATGATGCCCAGCAGCGGCGGGTTCAACAATTCTTTGCCGATGCGCGCCATCGTCGCCTTTGCGGTCAAAAATGCATCACGCAACGCGTCCTTCTTCTCGCCATCTTTGCTCAAACCCGCCACCGCGACGGGTCCAGCGATTAACAAGAAACCGACCGTCCAAAGCACTGGCGTCCAACCGATGAGATAGAGAGCGATGTATCCCGCCGTTTCGTCCGCGCGCGCGCGGCCAAGGACTTCCGTCAAAAATACCAGAGGAAGTGTGAACGTGTTCCCGAAAGAGCACGCGGCGATGCCTAGGCGCGACATGTCTCTCTTCTCTCGCTCGAGCTTAATCTCCTCTTCCTCGTCCAAGTCTTCTTCTTCCCGCGTGTGCGACGACGCGTACGCGTGAAAGCGGTTGACGAAGTACGTGACGCCGACGCCGATGATGGATCCAAATATGACTTGTGCCATCGCACTTATCGGCAAGATGGCCAACGCTTTGGTGAGAGGAGACAAATACAGCGTCGCCGCGACGCGCGTGCACAGATACGCGGGCAGCATGACGTTGAACGCGAGCTTGGAGACGACGACGGGCGTCTCGAGCGGAAGCTTACCCTCGCGCATCAAACCCGTGATCACGGCGCACAACGCGACGACTTTAAACGTCGCCGTCGACGTCGCGCGCATGATCCGTAAATCCAATCCAACGTTCGACGTCAACGCCTCGTACGCCGACACCGCGGTGTCCAAAGGTTCGAAATACGAGCACAACCATCCGACGAATTTAGGATACGCCGCGAGAAAGACAAAAATCGCGCCGAGCATAAACAAGCTCCGCGTCCACGTCGTCGCGCGCGTGTCCGTCTCCGCCCCGAACACTCGTCTCGACACTTTATTCCGCTCGCTCTTCTCCTCGCGCTCTCGAGCCTCCATCTCTTCCTCCGTCTCGTCGTCGTCGTCCGTCGAAGGCTCGCGTTCCGCCGTCTCCGCCGTCTCCGCCTCCTCGCTCTCCTCGCGCATCGCCGCCGCCGCCGCCGCCGCCGCGTCCATCGCGTTAGCCTCCCCGTCGCCTCGCGTCGTCTCTCTCGCGTCGCCGTCGTCCATCGCCCTCGCGACCCCCCCTCGCGTCTCCGCGCGCGTCCCGAACCCGTCCCGCGCGCGCGTCCCCACCCCTCGCGCCCCCCCCGCGCGCGCCCGCGCCGCGCCCGCCGTCCCGCGCGCCCCTCGCGCGTCCCGCGCGCGCTTTCGCGCGCCTCCCGCGCGCGCGATCGCGCGCGCGCGCGTCCGCGCCGTCGTCGTCGCGCGCATCGCCCGCGTCCGTCCCGTTCGCGCGTCCTCCTCGCGCCGCGCGCGCGTCGCGCGTCCGCTCGAACCGCGCGGCGCGCCGCGCGCGGTCGCCGGTCCGCCTCGCGCGCGCGCTCGCTCGCGCGCCGCCGTGTGGTCGACGCGCGGCGCGAATCCGCGTCGAGGGACGGTTCGGGACGCGTCTTCGTATGGGTAAACAGTCAGACGACGACGACGCACACAAAAATCTTATCATCCGATGCGTCGCCGCGACGCCGGCGACGCCGCCGACGCCGGCGACACACGGCGACGCGCGACGCCGACGACGCCGACGACGACGATGCGCGCGCTCGCGGTGCGCGCGACGCCGACGGCGCGTCGAGCGACGACGCGACGCGCGAACGAACGCGAAGGTGGCGCGCGACGTCGGCATCGCGACGGACGACGCGCGACGACGACGCGCGCGCGCGCGAACGAACGCGCGGCGGCGACGACGATCGCGGAGCGGGCGCGCGCGATCGCGATCACGGCGATGACGACGGTGAGCGCGGCGGGCGCGGCGCGGGCGGACGCGCGGGAGGTGCAGGATTATCTCTTGGCGTTTTGGAAGTTTCGCAC
>Ga0257114_1000393_pt1 | contig 34177 bp, 25 predicted proteins | sample SI112_10mmetaG_FD_190149 | JGI IMG/M metagenome (GOLD analysis project Ga0257114, IMG submission 190149) | Marine microbial communities from Saanich Inlet, British Columbia, Canada - SI112_10m | ecosystem: Environmental > Aquatic > Marine > Inlet | place: Canada: British Columbia | collected...
TTTGTAACAGCAAGACCCTGGGTCCCACTTCCATTATACGAAGCATGAGCAGCTACAGCTCCAGACATTTTTATTTAATATACGAATATATTTTTTTTTTAAATTAAATTCGTATATTAATTTTATTGAATTATCATTAGATTGTAATTTAATACATAGCGAGCGAAGCAGCTCCGTCCTTGTAGAGACCTGTTGTCTCACCAACACATGTTACATTGATTGTACCCTGATCGATAGTGTAACCAGATGATGTAATATCTGGATGAGTAAATGTAAGACTTAAGCGAATATTATCAAAACGATTAAGGGGGACAGACGAACCAGAACCCTGGCGGGACGCTAGGGGGAAGACGTAGTAACCCATGCTAGAATCTAGCTCTTGTTTATCAATCGAGAAGTCATTAGCATATAAACCTAGAGATTTATTTGTAATACCCTTTAGTAATTCACCGTCCAACTGACCAGAGAAGGAAGATGAGTTAAGCTTAAGTTCAGCATACTTTAGGCTGGGGGAAGTTTTCTGACCCTTATTACCTCTACCTGGGAAAGAAGCGCTAATAATAAGATGAGACGAATATAGAGAAAAGTGATCTAAATCAACAATGACTGGCTGATCTGGGTATATTTTCTGGGGGAACATAGTATTAACATTCTGTGTCATCTTAAGACGCTTGGGAATACCATTCGGCATATTCTTCACCTGCTCGCGCTCCTCGTTACACATAATCATATGCTGAGCATATAATTTAGTTGATAGAATAGCATTGGGAGTCCAGTCAACAGCCGCATTCGATACATAAGTACCAGTTCCAATTACGGTATCGTTATGGTCAACAACCGACCCAATGTAAGATGGATACGCGCGCGTTTTAACAGAGGTGTCCCAAACGTCCGAAAAATTTGCGTAATGCACCTTAACCTTAACATTCTGATGAGGGGCTGCCGCCATTAAGTAACCATCCTCGGAATTCTTAGTGAAGTTCTCTAGCTGGGGGCTTAGAGTCTTTGTAAGCATCTTAAGAGGAATGAAAGCCTGGTACTTCTTACCTGGAGACCACTCTGGAACACCAGGGGACTCGCGAGATCCGTCGCCCTTAACAAAACCTGTGGTCTGAAGACCTAGACGTTCATAAGAACTCTCGCTAATCTCAGTCGCGTTAATCGATAGTAGATCATTGTACTCTAATGTCTGCCAGATCTGAGTACCTACCTGAAATTCAACTCTTTTGATAATATTAGCAAGGGGGAACTTATCCTTAGCCTTGAGTGTGGAACCAGCCCATTCCTTAGGAATAAACTCGAGGACGTTCGGCGCGTTTGCCGCATACTCTGGAGTATCATTGAAAAGGGCAGACCAATGAGGATCTTGCATCTGCGTTGCCGGGGAGCCAATTTCAGCTAACGATGGTATGTTAATTAAATCCTGGCGAATTCCGATGGAAGGAGCAAAAAGATTCTGATACCAATTGAAAGACTGTATAGCATCATCTAGTGTCATGTATGCACCACCTGATGGTCTTGAAGCGTCATCGGGGAAAGTAATACCGAGGCTACCGGCGATCGCCATCGGCTGATTCCAACCAGCGTAACCCCATACTTTAAAAGACGAGTCGTTGTAAAACTTAACCATCTCAGCAAGATCAAACCGAGTGAAATCTACAATCTGCATCTCACTGTCAATCCATGCCCAGCCGTTTGGAGGGGTTGTATTGTATGTAACAGAGGCACCACCGGCGGTAGTACGAGTTACAGAGTGAGTTTCGCCTGGCGAAAGTTTCTTAAAATAACCACCATTGTATTCACCGGCACCACCCGCTCCACCGGCTGTTGTGAGAAGATCAATACCCGCCTTTAGGCTACCAACTGTCTGACCTGTTTCACTAATGCGATTACCTAACGAACCTGGTGTTTGCTGTGATGTCGTGTTGTTCCTGCTCGACCTCACCTTTCCGGAAGCTACATAATATGTGCTTATCGTGGCGGGTTTCGCTAGTGCAGGCATGGAGTAAGGCTGTCCCTGGGTAATAACCTCTCTAGCATGTGGAATTGTATCAACGGAGGCACCATCGCCTAGTAAATAACCCCATCCACCCTTAGTAGAAACTAAACTAGTCTTAATAGCAGTTGGAATGGGAGTGACTGGCTTATTCATCTCAACAGTAAGAGACATGTACATGTCACCTAAGCAATCAATGTCATTATTAACGGTGAAAATCTGGCTACCACCCCATGAGGCGTTTTTACCGGAACCCGATGTGGGAACTTCTAGAGTAGACGAACCATATAGTAACTGACGGGTTGTGTCTGTCTCATTCCAGAAAACAGATACTACATCACCGGCGGCAGAGTCGCTTATTTTATTTGTAACAGCAAGACCCTGGGTCCCACTTCCATTATACGAAGCATGAGCAGCTACAGCTCCAGACATTTTTATTTAATATACGAATATATTTTTTTTTTAAATTAAATTCGTATATTAATTTTATTATCTGTTATATATTATTAAAAATATTAGTATAATTTTACAGTCGATATACCATCTTTATAAGTTACTAATATTTCTCCCCTACATGTTACGTTAATGCTTGCCTTTTTAGAAATATTAATCCCAGACTGTGTTAACCCCGGTGCATTATATGTAAGTTCTAGTCTTATATTATCAAACCGATCAAGGAGAATAGAAGAACCACTAAACGCCTTAGATGCTAATGGGAAAACATAATATTCGTTACCAGGTGCAATATTTAAATTATCTATTGTAAATTCATTTGAGTATAGTCCAAGTGATTTATTTGTAATACCTTTAAGTATAGAAGCATCCATTACACCAGAAAACGATTTTGAATTTAAAAATAATTCTGCATTTTTTAAAACAGGGATTTTTGTTTTATCAGAAAAACTTGGGAAATTAGAAGTTATTATAAGATGAGAGCAATACAAACTAAAATTATCAAGGTCTATTATTATTTTATTATCAGGATATAGTTCTGATGGAAATATTTTATTTATACTCTGAGATGTTTTAACCCTTTTTGGTATAATACCATTAGCAGTAAGTTTAGCACCAAGTCCACCAAGCCCCCCCGTTGTCCTTTTCTTGGAAATATTGTTAAAATATTCTTTCTCATTTTTAGTCATTATAAAATGTTTCCCAAATAACTTACTAGTTAATATGGCATTTGGGTTCCATGAATAAGGTGCATTTGTTATATATTGACCAACACCCCTCTGTTTATTCTCGAGGTTGTAAATTGGGGCTGTAAAACCTTTTGTTGCATGTACATTATTTACATCCCAAATGTCTTCAAAATTGGAATAAAAAATTCTAATTTTAACCTCCTGTTCTTTTGCCAAAAAAGATAAAAAACCGTCCTCTGTATTTTGAGTAAAATTTTCTAATTGACCCCCGACAGTTTTTGTTAATAAAGGAAGATGAATTACAGCTTGATATGATTTACCGGGTATCCAATTATCATTTTTCGTAGATTCTCTAGTACCGTCTCCCCTCAAGAATCCGTATGATTGAAGACCGGAACGTCTATAAGCACTTTCAGATAATTCAGTTGCGTTAATAGCTAAAATATCATCATGTTCTAGTAATTGCCAAATTTGTGTACCTACCTTAAATTCTATTCGTTTTATTATCCTAGAAAGAGGGAAAGTAACTTTACTTTTTAAATTTGAGTCTGCCCAATGTGGATTATCATATTCATCTAGTTCGGGAGGTAATACAGCTCCTTCTGGAACTTCCTTGAACTGTTTCTTCCAACTAATAGGGTTACCTATATCTGGTAAATTAGAAAAATCTGTTATATCATAATTAGATCTTTTCTGAGCATTGTTTATTAGATTAAATACATCTAACATATTGGCGAACTTTTCATTTGCATTTTTCTTAGGTCCGGGTGTAGGTGCGGGTGTAGCAATATATGTAAATGCATCTGTTATATTAGAAGTTCCACTTATGATTTCATTTCCATCGACCGTTTGAATCCCCGTTTCTGGTGCTCCTATAGAAATTGTATTACCGTCACCTGAAATAGAAACGGATGAACCAAATCTATATCCACTGTCTTGTCCGTTTCCTATGTATTCTATAGATGTTTTTATTGTTGTAGTTCCTTCTGTGTAAGGACTGTGAGGTAATATATCCCCGTTAGAATCAATATTTGAATAAGGTATATTATTTCCAGTGAGATCAGTAACAATTTTAGTTGAATAATTTGATTTATCGTGCTTCTTGTCTTCTGATATTATGTTTTTAAGAATGTATGTATTATCAAGGGTTTTATCATAAACTAACACTTCTCCACAAGGAACTATATATTCGTCTACTCCATTAAATGTTCTATAGTAATCGCTTGAATTTTTAGCAGCTCTTTCAAGAATAGTTACTCGACCGTCCATACGATTATTTTGCGAAGAGTAATAATAGAGGGTTGGCGTGTCTTCAGATACTTCTATAGTTGTAATATTATTCTCAAAATCTATAGTAACCCCATTAGTATATTCGACACCTGAATTATGTATCCCATTAGGTGTTGTAGAAAATCTAATAATAGGATCTGGATGAACAGGAAGTGTTTCAGATTCCTGGTAAAAATGATACGCATACATCCAATTAAATTCATATTCGTAAATACCTGGTTCATAAACCTTTTTATATAATTTCCAGGGCCCAAAATCGGTGCTAGTATTGTAGGGACTTCTAGGTGCAATACCCTCTCCCTGACCTAGAAAATCCCAAGAAGTTAAAATTATAGGCCTCCGATAAAAACCGCTATATGACTGATCCGCGAGGCCATCCTTGGTAAGGAGATAAACTATAGTTCTTTTATTAAATTCTCCTGTTATAAATGTTCCTTCCCATAATCCATGGGGATGATATAGTACCGGTTTTTCACTTGCAAAATTCATACCGGCATCTTCTAACTTAGTCAAGTCAAAATAGTTAGTGCTAAACCTAAAATTAGAGTGTCCATCACCGGTTTTAATAGACCACGCATGATCAGAATCAAATACATTATCAGATGTTACAACATAAGGCCACGGAGAGTTGGGACCAGAAAGGCTTTCTGGCCAATCATCGAGTACGGGGTGTCCTTGAATGAGGCTACCGTAAATTATCGGGTCCCACCCAGGGGTCGATGGAGGGACTTCAGAGGGAAGATGAGGCGTTAAAAGAACTTTAAAGGATTGTGTGTTTTGTAAAAGTGGCGTTCCTTTAAACTTGTAAGTGTTTAATTTTACTAATTCAAGGTTAGGTTGAAGTTTATCGTTTATTCTAAAAAGATAATTAATAACTGATGAATCATCTGTATTCAAGATTGAACTGTCTATAACTACATTATATTCAATTGTTTTAGGTCCAGAATCTTTTGGTATATTCATTGGTGCACCTATTACTAGACGACTACCATCCAAGTTTAAATCTAGTGAGTATTTCATTCTGGGATATTTCCAATGAGTGTCTATAAAATCTAAAGGACTTTCAAAAACTGGTGATTCAGAACCTGCTATAGGATCACCTATTACAGACCTGTGTCTAAAACCTGTATCATGGTATCCTTCTGGATATATTGTATTTCCTATTTTAGTCCAAGCTCCATCAACAATATTATGTATTGTAATAGCAGGTTCTCCTACACCCCTACTTATATCGTTTAATCCATCGTTTATATAAGAATTGTATATAGAATATCCGTCTTCTGGCATAGGTTCTATCCAAGGAACTGCTCTTTGGAATGAGATTCTATTTCCCATACCGGATTGGTTTTCATTATAATAATAAAGTGTGGGCATTGATTTTGCAGCTCGGATAATTGTATGACCGAAACCAGTATTAGCCTGAGGAATGCCTAATATAGGATCAGTCCCCGTGTATATTCCGCCAGAACTATTGGATGTAACATTAACACCATCAATTGGTATATACTCAGTTCCCTGGTTATGAATACCATCTGGAGTAATAGAAAAACGAATGGGATGGTCTATTGGCCATATAAAAACATATAGATTTCCATGTATAAAATTTAAAGTTGGGCTCTCTACTCCATCTATAATAAATTTAAGTATACCTGAGCTATTAACATCAAAAGTAACTTCAAAAGGAGCTCCGTCAAAAAACTGACTATTTAAAAAAGCGCGGTCTATTTTTTTATAACTAGACACGTAATTATCATCAGAACCGGCTACAATAATTTCTCCATTTCCACTAGCAGATATATTATTAGAGGCTCCAATAAGATCACCCCCTGATTCTCCTAGTATATCGTCCCCAACTTTATTAAATATAATAACACTATCTGTAAATTCATTCATCCTTTTATAAATTCTTATATTACCAGTTTGAAGTTCACCAGAGGCCCCAAAGGATATAATATTAGCATCATCACTTATTGTTACTGATGCACCAACATTTTCATTAACTGTAGTTCCTAAATATTCCCACTTCATAACCCACTGATCCACACCCGTCCAGTTGGGGTTGGTAGAAGTTACAAAATTATATACCCTAACTCTACCGGCACCTGAAATTGTACCACCTAGATCGTCATATGGGGCCCCTATAATTATTGTTTGACCGTCTGCACTTATCCCAACAGACTGTCCAGCCTTGGCTCCAGCAGATTCTCCATATATATCTGTCCCAACCTGACTCATTGTATAATTTGTTTGGGTCACGCTAATAATTTCAAGAACTTGAACTTTACCCGAATTAGTAACATTAGAGGAACTTAATGGAGATCCAACTATGACATATATAGGGGAAGGCAAAAACCCACCATGTGTCAAACCGGCTACTGCACTGGTTACTGCAGTAGAATTAACCGCCACTGCGCTACCAAATCCATCGCCCGAATTTATCCCTGAAACGCCTCCAGACCACCACGATGACGGCGAGTTATTATTTATCGTTATCAGGGGATCCCACCATAATGTACCATCCCCTTCCCTCCTATCATCTACAGACGGGATAGGGTTACCGCCACCAAGCTTTATGAATGCTTCTCTAAAGATTCTAATTTGGTTCAAATATGGCTCCCCTGATACTATCAAAGTGCCATATTTATTCATTGAAAGTGCGGTACCAACGGCATCTGAACTACCAGTCCCTTCTATATGAAGATTATTGAGAGCGGTCGCCAAAGTTGCTGCATTGTAAGTTCCGGAAGGGGCATTTGCTTGTTCTAACCAGTGGGTGGGATAAATATCTGTAAGCAAAGCCCAACCTGTAGAGTAACCCACCTGACCAAGAGTTCCACCTCCTTTTTGGAAAACCCTGATATGACCCTTACCCCCATCAAAACCCGGAGACCCTACGGCAATTCTATTACCAGCTGAACTTATTGATACTGAAGTACCTGCCATATCTCCCACTGCAACACCGTCTATATCGTCATTGTAGTTCCACGTTAAAAACTCTCTGACATAAACTCGCGCGTGTCCCTGTGATGATGAATTGTTTGGTGCCCCGGCTATAAAAGAATTTCCATCCGTGCTTAAAGAAACTGAATACCCAAAATTATCACCAGGACTTTCACCGTCTATGTTTACATTATGTTTGTTATATTCTGTTGCACTTACTGAATAACTATAGTCTATATCTAGTTCCAAAGACTTTCCATTTTCTATCCTACGAACATCTTCCCATGCCCATCTTGGATATAAATTGGGTCTTTTTGAGTATACTGCAACTGTATTACCATCTGAACTCATTGTCATGTCAATGGCCTCATGACCAGCTGGGACAGTAAGTCCAGAATACATATCTCCAGATGAATGATTCATATATACCCAATTTCCTTCTGAATTCTTTTCTATAACTCTTACCTCACAATTTGCAGGAGTTGGCCAACTTGGATTATCTGTTATTTGTACTCCCATGCCAATAATATTACCTACAGCACCAGAGGCTGTACTATAAGTTTCTAAAGGTAAACTTCTTCTATCGACGGGGGTTGGAGCATCTGTTATATACACTATTCTATTACCGTCTGAACTCATTTTAACAGCTTTTGCCGCCCATCTTTCCGGTTCTCCTGCGATGTATGTATTTCTTATGTATAAATTTATTATTTCAGGTAATTTAAAGTCTAAGTTTTGGAGTAAATAGTGTCCTCCGTTATTTGGGTCCCATGTTCCAACCTGATATTCACTCATTCTATTGAATGCATAAGCTGGATTAACTGGCATAGCATGTACATCAGTCTTTGTTGGCCAGCCATTTATCGTTCCATAATAACCGTTTTCGGGATCTTCATCAGAATAAAGTGGTATTATTTGATAATCAAAAACATTGGCACCAGAACTGGCGTCCCTGGGTAAGGAATAGCCTTCTCCAAGAGGAGAGGAGGTGCTTCCATGAATAGGTCCAGTATAACCGTTAGAACCACCTTGGGAAATAAATTGATTGTAATGCTCTTTAAGAGCTTCATCGAAATTTAACATTTTTCTGTATATATATTGATGCCATATATCTTTATCTCCTCTTCCAAAAAGTCCTAAATCTTTTATATAATTTACCTTGTGATTTATCCATCCATTTATTCTATCTGAATCATTATATCCTATTCCTCCAATATTATCCTGATTAGGACCATGGTTTGTAGGATCCCAGTATCTAATCCAAACATTACATGGATGTGGTTTATACGCATCTGAATTCCCACCCGGAAATCTCGCTTCTTTAAAATATGAATAATGATTGAATGGTATAGTTGCTTCCCCGAAAGTTGTACCAGAGGAATTTGTTTGATTTTCGATGTTTATAGAATTTCTTATTGTGTCAAATTCTTCAGTGTTTGAAAGACTAGGTTCATAAGGATTACTAGGATTAATACCATTTTTTTTAAAATTAATAGAATTCATATAACCAGAATTAGAAGCTTTTATGTCACGCGGGTAATTCACTCCGTATGGTAGAGGATGATAGCCCCCAGCGCCGGTATTTGCCAACATAAATTCTGACAATGTTGTTTCTTCGGGGGCTTGTAAAATTCTATGACCAATTCTGGGTCTCATTTTAATAAAATCAGAAAAAGGAACCGTTTTAGAGTCTAAAATTCTTTCCAATGATGCCCTAGCCCAAGATTTAGAAAGACTATGTGTTTTTAAACCTCCATTGCGGTTTATATCATAAATACTATCCCAACGATGTCTTCTACCATACTCTGAAATAAACCATGCCCATTTCCAATTATGAGCAGTTTCAGGATTTTCTTGCGATGGAATGCCGGACATGAAATAGACATTTCCGCCATACGGAAAATATCTGTATTCATCAATAAGATCATAATCTCCTGGGAGAATTTTATCAAGATCACTAGTTCCTCCCAACTTCCATGTTTTATAATCAATAAGTTCAATAGGTGCACAAGCGTGACTGTTATTTATTGTATTCCCTGATAAAGCTCTTAAATCTAAAGATGCTAAAGAATTTCCATCACCCGACAACGATACATCCCAAGCGCCAGGAATCCCTTTGTAATCCATATCGGCTCTACTGTATCTACCTACATAACCTTCATTAATAAATTTCCACCCATGAGTTTCTGTATAATCAAATGTCCCGCTCCAACCATTATATGGAGCTCCCGAATTTTTATTAGACTCGGCAACAACTATACGAGTACCGTCTGCGTTTATACTAATGTATTTATTGTTTGTAAAACCATGGAGTCCACCTTGTGTAAAACCAGCAAAATTAGTAGACTCTGCATTGAGATCCGCTGGTGTATTAGCACTTAAATCTGGATTTACGACACTACTATGATGATTTTTCCCCGTCCATTCTAAAGTCATACCATTAGCAGATGGGTCTGTAAAAATAGTATTACCATTTGCAAACCCGTTTTGAGGACCAGGAACGATAGTGTCATTTATACCAGGTCTCTTAGGTGGTGTAAATGTAGACTTAGGAGGATGTAATACACCTGATAGTACCCAAATCCCCTTTTTCTTTTTATACACTCTAATCTTTCCAATATGTCTTATAGTATCATCTATACTTAAATTATCAGGCCTTTTCATATAATGCCCAATTGGTACTCCGTGTACTATATTATCATGAGTCCAGTGCGGCGGCTGGCTGGCTGGAATTGTATTCCATGGCATATTGGCAGCGACGTCTTTAACACCTGCTGTTACCAGTCCGTCTCTAGATATTGTAAACCCCTGTCCAACTGCCATTGTATTACCATCTTCGCTTATGACAACACACTCCCCGTTAAAATCTGTATGACCATTCGGTTGGTCATTTACAGAAAAACTATTAGATGTTATACTTTTAACTTCCCCATCTTGTAAACCAGTTGTCTGATTTAATGTCTCTAGTGGGTGCGAACGTGTTGTTTTGTCATTATAATAATTCACTAAATCAATAGTATCATTTTTATTAAGATACGATTTAAATAAATCACTTGCTACAACACCCTCAGAAGTGTATATCTCAAATTCCCCATTTCCATCTAAAGCTAAAAATTCATTACCAGTATGTTTTATTATATTGGCGTCTTCTTCAGTTAATACCCCGGGAAATCTACCTGGGGGTGGACCGTCTGTTACTTTAGCACTTAAATGATTGTCATTTGCGGTTTTGATTAATGATGTGTTTATCCAGTTATTAAACCCTTCTAGAATATTACCTGAATTATCATGGGGTTGATTTACCTGACTATCAACTGTTGTCATATGAACAGAATCAGACTTAGATATTATACCAGTATTAACTAATTCATTTGGTTCTTCGCCTGTTAATGGATTAGTATCATAATAAGTTCTTAACCCTTTTAATGTTTTTCTCTGAGCGGGAAGTTCTATCCAATGTTCATCATCACCGTCTCCTCTATTTGGGTATCCATTTTGTGAATATGCAGAAGGTATCCCATTAGAATCGTAACTAATAGATTCGTCTCTTTTAAAACCCTGTTGATAACCTATTATACTACTCTTAGGTTCTGTTTCACCTTCTTTTATTCCCCTAATAGAATAACCAACTGGTTGTGTATTATTTAAAAATTCATGATTTGGATCAGATGGTTTTTGTAACAGGGTGGTTATAGTTCTAGGATAAGAATCTTCTATAATATCTAAATCGGGGATATTAAAATCTACATTTAATGCCAGGTAAATGTCTCCTATACAATCAATATCCCTGTTAACAGAAAACGTCTGGCTACCCCCCCACGTACCCTGTTTTGTAGAAGTAGATGTCGGTATTTCTAAAAGATTTGATCCATGTAAGATTTGTTTATCTGTATCTGTTTTATTCCAAAATACAGAAATAACTTCTTCATCTTCATCATCTACTTTATCTAAAACAGCTAATCCTTGAGTTCCAGTGCCATTGTAAGATGCTATAGCTGCAAAAGACCCAGTTGCCATATAATATATATTATTAATAACATATATTATATTACAATTTAATTCGTATATTACATTTATTTTAGGCAGCAAAAGATATAGAACCACCAACGGTAGTTTGTACGGTAGTACCTACGGCCGTGGCAACAAGTTTTGGAGAACCTAAACTTGTCCATGCGGATGTAGAATTAAAACCAGTTTTGACCGGTCTACGAGTGTTTCCACTGATAGTTGAAGCAGCATCAACATTGCTCGAAAAAAGACTTGTTTTTATTCTAATGTTTAGTTTGGCATTATTGCATTTAGCCAATGGAATACCCGATGTACTGAACGCTTCATCGGCTAATTTTATTACATATATCCCAGAATCTTTCATGTCTTTTAATCCGAACTCATCTAGATTAGCTGTTTTTATAGCGCTAGATGGTATAAACCCAGTTCTTTCTCCACCTACTACTAATTCTATTGAATGCAACCAATCTCTTGTATAACCAACTAAAGGAATATCAGGTAAAAATTCTTTTGTTGTTGAACCTGTACTGGGTAACTCAAGAACACCGTTATTTTCAACTCCAGTCTTAATATTAGAATTACTTAATCCAGCCCCGATTTGATATGTAGATAGAGATGGCTCGGTTTCGTAATTAGTGTGTTTTAATAGTCCTAAACTATTAGTCATAAAATCTCCGTCATTATTTTCAGGAACTAGGGGTCCAGCCGTCTCTACCCCATCCTTACCACTATACCATCCATCGAATAGGGGTTTTTTAGTTAAATTTGTCATCCATGCACCATGTCCAGCAGCACCAGAAGAAGCGCCTGTTGCATTGGCTATAGTCTTAGCAGCATCATACTTATTACCCTTTGTAAATGGCCATGGTTTTGTCAAATTTCCAACGGCAAAACTGTTTGTATTATCAACAGCTGGTACTCTTAAAGATAATAAAATATGACTGCAATTGCATTCAAACTTGCTAATATCAAACGATATCTCTTTATACTCCCCCTGTGGTTTAGGAAGTGTGGTATAATTATCTCCAGACGCAGTAGGAGCGGTTGTAACAGCGTTTATAAGTTTTTCGGGATTTTCATACTCAAGAGTCTCTGATGTTTTCAACACCCTGTTAACAACGTTATTTCTTATAAAATTTTTCTCAGTTTCGGTCATCATATGAGTTGTAATAGTTGCACTAGTTTCAAACTTCCAGTTAGTTGGAATCATACTGGTGTTAGATGTTAATTTTTGAATACCAAACACAGGCCATATACCACCGGCCCCATGGAGACCCTCGTGTTCGTGACCAGTATTGTCAACATTTAAAGCGTCTGTAAACATAACTGGGTCAAATTTATTATAATAAACTTTCATAGATAGTGTATTTGTTGTAGAACCCGCCTGTAAGAAAGCGGAATTCATTTTAGATGATCTTCCTGTGAAAGGTATAGAAATTGACCATTCTATAATGTTATCCTTAATAGATGCGGTACCTATATTACCTGTATTAGGGTTATTAACATTTGTGAAAATATTAGGGTATTCCCCACTGTTGTCAGTGCTTCCAGACATTACACATGGGTTATTGGTTTCGGTTAAATTTCTGGCAAATATAGCATCAGGTGTAAGAGTATCTACAATCAGTCCACCCAACTTTATTTCTAATTTATGTATGAGGGTTAATAAGAATGTGTTTGAAAAATAAACAGCTGTGCTATTTGCAAAAGATGGGGGGTTATTTCCAGCATCAGAACCAACAGGTATATCAAATGACATTCTACCTGTTAGTATAATATTACTGATAGCATCTATGTCATCAGGTAAATCAAAAATGTCTTGATTTGTAGACTGAGATGGACTTCCAGTTGGGAACCCTGTCATACTACCAATAACAACCGTTTGTCCAGTTCCATTTATATACTTTGTATTACACTTTGTTAAAAAATCTGATTCTATCAATGTGTCTTCTACGTATTTATTGGCTCTACATACAGATTGAGAACCAGTTGAATTAAACGTCTTGATGGCTACATTACTAATACCCATGTCTTTTATTTAAATGTATATATTTTTTTTTTAATAAAAACGTTTAATTTGTGTTTTTTAAATAATAATGTATAATAATACCTGATGTCTCAATTTGAATGTAATATAAGAGATTTGATAGATTCTGATACAAACACGGACAATAACGAAATACATGTACAATCTGTAGAAGAAGAAGAAATTCCATTGACACTAGATCAGCGTCCGCAAATTAAATCAAATACTCCTAACAAAAAGATATCAAATAATGTAAAAACACCACAGAAAGAAATTGTAAAGTCTACTATTTGGGAGGTGATTTTAAATGATATGAAAGATAAAAAAAATCATAAGTTATTTATGGTAATTATTTGTATGTATATTTTATTGAATTCTCAACCAATTTATAAATTAATTTATGATATGTTTCCTTATTTAATGGAATCTGTCACAAAGGTTAATATAAAAGGACAGTTTTTAATAGCGATTTTAATTTCTATTGGAGTTATAATTTCAAAATCTAGTTTATTCGTGTAATGTAATCATTTCTTTTTAGACTTGGGTGGTCCTATAGATTGTGTTTTATTGGTAATCCTGTTTTCCATACCAAATAGAATATTTTCCAATGTAAATTTTTCAAAAATAGGAAGTTCTTCCTGTTTTGTTTTTGGTTTTTTCCATCCCAATGCACTCTCAAGTCCTGGTGTAATAGGTATAGGAGCACTTTGATATTCTCTACAACAACCAAACTCTCCTTCACTTTCGGATAGACACTTCTGACAAAAACCTGAAGGAGTTAACTTAAAATAAATATTATTATGAGAATGAAAATCTCCCTTATTCTGACAATACTTTGATTTTGTTGCTATGATATAAACAGGATTTTCTTTAGATTTTTGTATGATACGAATATCTTCAGATTTATACAATGACATAAAATTTTTAAAGAATTTAATAATAGCATGATATTCGCATGAATCTTTATCTAGTCTTGTAAACCCTTTTCTAGTGGAAGTATCTTCAGTATCTTCAGTATCTTCGTAGATTTGAAGATTAATAGTTTTTGTAACATTTTTTTCTTGTGTTCTTACGCTAGTTTTTTTAATAGCTAATAGATTGTCATTGATGTATTCATCTGTTAGTTTTTCATCGACGTCTTTACCATTGTAAACAGATTTAATGATGTATACTCTATTTTCGTAATGTTTAACACCATCTGATATAGAACACTTATCCGAACCAATAAGTCTAAGACCATTAGCATCATAAACACATTTGTCTATAATTTTATCCCAGTTGTCATGGCAGTTTTCTAATTTACCAAATTCTGTAGTAAGACGAATTATGATGTTTTTACGAATAGATTTAGCAATATCTTTATCAACAAAAATTTCTGGCCAATGTAGATGATACCCCTGTTTGATGTATTTTACACCCGATTTAATATTTTCTTTACATTTGTCGGCGGCGGTGATTATACACGTGTAGTTTTTTTTATAAATATTTTCGATAACATCTTGTATAACTTGAATAAAATTGGATATATCTATAATCTCCGTTGAATTGAAATCAAAATCGATAAAAAATTTAAATACATTTGTTTTTCTTTCTACTATACAATTTTTACAATTTATGTATTTTGAATACATTTCTTGAAACAATTCATAGTCCTTAGATATGTCTAATTTACCCCCATCTAGTAAAAAATGTGTTACATTTTGTTTATTAGAATCTGTTACAATTTTACCAGTAGAATAAAACCATGATGTTAGTGGATTATCCATTACAATACATATGTATTTATATATTAAAACTTTATATATATTAAAATTTACTCTTTATCTTTTTATCTTTTTATCTTTTATCCTTTAAATTTTATAGTTACATTTAAATTATTTGTATATATACCCTTTACTGCACTAGGAGATAAAACAGTGCGCTTATCCTTTCTTTTATTTAGAAGTGTTGTATTCATATCTGAATCTATCAGTGAAATATTACTTATAGCATACTCATAAATTTTATTTTCTAATACCCACCTAAAAAAATTTAATTGTCCAACAGTCGTTACTATCTCTTTATCTAATGTTTCGTATTCAGGTGTGTATTCTTTCCATTTTAATGTATTCATGTCTATGATTATTCTTCTCTGTCTACAAAAGGGGTCAAAATATTTTTTAGAATAAGCTTTTAACTGATTTTTATAGTCTAGATATATATTAAAATAAATCGTATCACCATTTGATTTATGTAAAGGATATATAATATTGTATTTTTTTGAATAATTTGTTACGAGCCAATCCAATAATCTCAAGCTTAAAGGAGTATTTTGATAAACTATGTCACGAAGACGTGACATTTTATTTTTATAGAAATTTACCAAAAAGTTTATAAGTGTTTCTTCTCTAGTAGAAAAAGTCATTAAAATATAATATAAATTGCCTTTAAATTTATTTAAAGACTGTGAGCTATTATATATTATGTTATTGATATAGATGTTATCCGAAATAGTTGATGAAGAATATAAAAAACAAATCATATTCCTACTTAATAATAATTGGACGGGAAGAACCGATTATTATTTCCCAGCCCAAACATCAGTTAATGTGGAAAAAACCCATTTTACAAAACTGAAAAATTATAAATACATATATACAAAGAAAAATACAGTTGATACGAAAAGGGCTATACTATTTACATTTATAAATTCTAGAGCAGAAAATGTATCTGTTGTAATTCTTAAAGACTTTATTATGTATAACATGTGTATAAATTGTCATCATGAGTACTTCTATGGTAGTATATTTGATATTTCGTTTACCGAAGAAAATATTACAATATGTGATGTATTTATGATAGGGGGGAATAAAGTAAATACCTTTTCTTATTTAGATAGAATGTCTGAAGCAGAATATTTTGTAAATAATACATTGGAATCAGACCCTAAATTAAACATTATAAAATATTCCCTATGTATTTCAGATATTTTAAATAAGAAATTGAATGAAAATGAAGAGTTTTTTATGATACCAAATAATTTGCCTATTACAACGGGTGTAAATTATTCATGTTTTAAATGGAAACCCGCAGATAAAATTACATTTAGCCTGTTATTCGAAGACGACGATGAAGATGTAAATATATATACAACCAATTTTAAAAAATTGAAACAATTTGCTAAAATTAGAAATAATACACCGGAAGGTGTAGGATATATCAAATCAATTAAAGGTCTTGAGAATTACAAGAGTGGGTGTATAATCGAGGTTAATGTAGACACATTTAATGATAAGATGGATATAATAAAAGTCCTTGACTATAAGACCATACCGACAACAATCAGGGCAATAGAAAAAATACTCCACTTAAAAAAAGAAAATATTACCATTGAAGACATAAATAGTCTAAAAAATTAAAAAATATTTTATTTTAACTAAATCATTTAAGTTCATAATAAGAACTAATATGATTTAATTATTACATTTAATTTACACTATAAACTACACACTAAATTACACTTTTACCAGATACCGAAACGCGAACGACGCTGACGACGACGGTAGGCGGCACGGGCCTTGATGGCAGCCTTAGTCATCTTTAGCTTCTTCGAGCGACGACGACGGGTAGTCTTCTTCGAGCGACGGCGGTACGCACGACGAGCCGCAATAGCCGATTTAGTCATCTTTAGCTTCTTCGAGCGACGACGACGGGTGCGCTTGGTGCTCTTACGGGTGCGACGCTTGCCAACGTAGACCTTGCGACCCTTGGAACGGTAGAAGAGGGCACCAGTCTTACCCTTGTAAAGCTTGCGCTTACGACCAGCTACTACAATCGAGGTCTTAGCCTTCGAAATTTTACGGGTACGGCGGCGACGGAGTGGCGAACGACGGGACTTGCGCTTAGGTGAACGGCGCGAGCGGCGGCGCTTGGCGCCAAAATATAGATCAAGAAGGTCGGACATATTTATTTTAATATATACAAAAGAAATTAAATTAAAATTAATTGAAAAATAAATCATTTAAATTAAAATTTTTATAAATTTAGAAATTACATTATCTCTAAAATCGTGTATATTCATAAATTCCATTAAAATATTTTTATCAGTTTTTTTCATAGAGAATGGTTCGGGTAACTCATAATCAAATGTAGTGAATATATCTCTACATATTTTGTAATTAAAATTGTCGGTTAATTTTACCCCACATGATACAGCATTTTCTATACACCCATGTTTTTTAATAAGGTTGAATGCAGTTATTGGACCTATTAAGGGTATAGACTCTGTATAATCACAACCAGATAGAATACAATAATCCACAAAATTATCTATTTGCATATCAATATCTGATAGTAATTTTTCTAAATTAATCTCGGTTATTTGCTTATTAATACCTGTTTTAAGAACATAAGGACAACCAAACGTAAGAGCATCGGAATCGTCTGTAACAGTGTAATCTACTAAATTGTTTTTTTGTAGAAAAGCACAATACTTCTCTGCATCATTAGGTGCTGTACAGTAAGGAATTCCAGATTTTTCTAGCAATTCTTTACATTCGTCGATGTGATACTTCTTTATGATTATAATCTGTGATTGTAGTTTTTGAATTTCGTCATTTATTTCATTTTCTTCGCTCAGACTTTTAGGGACTTTTTCCTTAAGTTCATCTAAACGAAGGTATAATTTTTGTTTAATAGCCTGCCTCTTTTCTAGAGTTATGTTTTTTGCTTCAGGAGGAACTCCATCAAATATAAAAACAGGTAGAATTCCGTTCATTACATAAAATTTTGCCCTATTTGCTATACCAACTAGATGAGAATTTTCTATATTTGATGCATATTTAAATTTATAAAGTAGTATACTACAGTCTATGGCTACAATTTTACCATAGTACTTTCGAATGTCATTTTGCGTTATACTGTCAGGTGAATGCTTTTTGATAAGGGCGTTTAATCCTCTAATTCCCATTTATAATTATATATTTTATTCTTTTAAACTATTAAACGAAATTAAATTCATCTGAATCAATCGACTATTAGACATTCAGTAAGATTAACGGGTGAAACGTCTGAATTGTCTTCTGATGTAATATCTAGAACTCTCTTAGGAAGTTTAAATTGGGGATGACATTTAATTCCCACTTCACGGTAATGAACTACATCCTTCCAAAACTTGTCTAGAATAGGCAAATTCTTCTTAAGCCACTTATGATTAATGTAAGTTCTTACAATACTCATAGTTTTCGGGGGGAAATATTCAATAAAATCAGAAACTTCTAGTCCGCAAATGAACATATTCAACTGAACCTGAGGATAATAATACTCTGGAATCTTTCCTGGAACAATCTTTCGCTTATAAGGACACTTAACTTCCAATAGAATAGGCTTTGCATTAGGATCTGTTACACTAATAGAAATACCGTCTGGCGAACCAGCAAGCCATGGATATTCATCGGATTTATGAACATCCTCATGCGCAATAAGACCAAATTCGTAACTCTTTTGACCAGTTAGTTTACAATACTTTTCAATAGCCTCGTCTTCATACTTTTGACCGTGACGAGTAGCAATATTACCAACAAATGGCTTTGGATCATGACCGCATTTCTTAAAAAGTACTTCTTTTGGTTTTTGATAAGGATTCAATCCTAGAACTGTGCCTGCGTCACTTGATGTCAATTTGTTTTCTCTTTGTTTGAACCACGCATCAGAACGCTGTTCATGCATAGGAATTGATTTCAATTCATTGATTTTGTCCATAAAACTAGTAATTAAATGTGTATGTATTTAATTTTTAAATCATTTAAGAAAATAATATATAAAATATAATGTAATGCAATGAATAATGTGTCTCCTTTAAGATATCCAGGGGGTAAAACTAGAGCATGTAAAAAATTATCAGAAATTATGAATGAAAACTTTAATATTAACGATTTTGATAATATAGTGTCTCCTTTTTTTGGAGGAGGTTCATTTGAATTTCATATTCAAAACAAACATAATCTAAGTATTATAGCAAATGATAAATTTCAACCACTCTATAATTTTTGGACTATATGTAAATTAAAAAAAGAGGATTTATGTGAAATACTCAATACAAAAATAAATAAAATAGATAAAGAAGAATTTTTAAATTTAAGACATGATATTATGAAAGAAGATAATTCTTTAACCAAGGCTATTCAATATTTTATAATAAATAGATGTTCTTTTAGTGGTGCTACATTATCAGGTGGATTTTCAGCAGAAGCTTCTAAGAAAAGATTCACAGCGTCTTCAATAAATAAAATTAAAAATTTAAAATTAGATAATTTTGAGATATACAATCTCGATTTTGAAGAATTTATAAGTAATAACAAAGGAGATAAAAATATGTTGTTTTTAGACCCACCTTATTATCTAGATAAAAATTCTAAATTATATGGAAATAATGGAGATATGCATGAAAATTTTGATCACTATAAACTTTATAATTGTTTATTGAGTACAAAAAATTGGTTTATGACATATAATGATTGTGAATATATCAGGGAATTATATAATGAGTTTACAATAATAGATGTAAATTGGAGTTATGGTATGAATAAATCTAAAGAATCGTCGGAAATTGTTATTATTGGTTAAATTCATAATTAATTTTACAACTACTACCTACTCTACCACTTTCAGCCTTCACTCTCAATTTATAATGACCTACAATAATAGAGTCGTCGCCATCGCGTTTGACTTTATATGTTTCTGGTAAGTTTTTTTCTTCAGGAATAAATATTTTATTACCTACACATTTTAAATCTGCTGTTCGTTCACCCAACCATTCATATAATTTTTTAGCATATTCTCGATTTTGAAATAATTCAAAATAAAAATCGCACAAAGTCTCTTTTATATATTTCTTTTTTGATTGACCGATGTCATCCCACCGCTTATTTTTCCCTAGTTCCTTTTTATAGGCTTTTATGTTTGAAAGCATCATGTTAAATTCCTTTCTTAATTCAGTATTTTCCTTAGGTATCATACTATCAAATAATACACTACGTAATCCTGTACCACCATTGGCTATTGTAAAATTCCCACCTTTTGTTTTCAATGAGATTGTTAAGAGTGAACCCTCTTTAACATTTAAATTTTTCGCACATTCTAACTGATTAAATTTTTTCAAGTCTATAATTTTCACTGTATAGTCTGCATCACAATCTTCTTTTTTATTTTTACTTCCTGATCCCCAGTCAATGATTATCTCAAGCCCGTATGCAGGACACATTTCGCACTTAAATTCCCTGCAATGATTATCTTCTGATTTTAGCTGATTTGTAGAACGCTGTTCATGCATAGGAATTGATTTCAATTCATTGATTTTGTCCATAAAACCAGTAATTAAGTATGTATGTATTTAATTTTTAAATCATTTAAGAAAATAATATATACACATTTAAATATAATGTCAAAAAAAGAATTAGGACAGTTTTACACTACAAATTATAAATACATTCTTTCAGATATATACATACCTAAAAATGTAGAATGTATAATAGAACCCTTTGTAGGAAAGGGAGATTTACTTAAATTTATTGACAATGAGGGGAGTTATAATATTGAAATTTATGACATAGATCCAAAAATCGAAGGAACTATAGAACAGGATACTTTAAAAATTCCACCTAATTATAACAATAAATTTATAATAACAAATCCTCCATTTCTTGCAAGAAATAAATCAGAAGATAAATCCGTATTTGAGTTATACAAAACAAACGACCTTTATAAATGTTTTATAACCAGCTTTGTAAATCAAAATAATTGTATAGGTGGAATACTGATTATCCCCGCGGGATTCTTTTTTTCATCTAGACCTCTAGATGTAAAATGTAGATCTGAATTTATGAAAAATTTTAAAATAATAAAGATTAAATATTTTGAAGAAACCGTATTTGAAGATACACCTACAACAATTGTTGTTTTTTTATTTGAAAAGTCAGACATTATTCTTCAAGAACAGAATGTAGAATGGACATTGATGCCTTTAAATACTAAAAAACACTTCATTATGAAGTCTTCGAATGATTGGATCATTGGAGGAGACATTTACAATCTACCTATTCTAGAAAATATAAGTGTTCGACGTTATGTAGTTGGGCAAGAATTAAAAGATAATGAACAGCAGTTATATATAACTCTAAATGCCCTTGATAGTGGGACCAAAAGTAATAGAATTGGATTATCATATAAAAAAGATTATTTGTATCCAGCGAAAGATTGTAGTAGAACATATGCGACCTTGCGTATTATAGGTAAAACATTAAGCGAAGATGAGCAAATTTCAATTTGTAAAGAGTTTAATGAGTTTATAGAGAAGAAAAGACAAGAAAATTGGAGTTTATTTTTACCACAATTCAGAGAATCAAAAGAATATGCTCGAAAAAGAATTCCGTTTATGTTAGCCTATCATATATTTCTTCATATTATTTATCAACGATCGTCTTTTTAATCGTCTTTTTAAACCAGTAAAAGTATCCATGAAGATTTCCAACATATACCCTATCTTTAACATCTCTGTATTCTGCTCGACTACATAGATATTTAAAATGTCTCTTGGTTCTTTCACACTCATCGCCGTCTAATATATTAGCAAAATATATATTGTTCGTTCCTTTATTTAACACGCGTAATTGTCCTTCTATAAAGTGATAAACCTCTTTCAGAGTCCGCGTCTGCGATCCTCCCTGACTAGATGTAGATTTAAAATTTAGATAAAAATCTAAAGACAATGACATTACTTCACAAATCATTACTTTCTGATATCCGTCAAAGTCTTCACTATAGTCAAATCCGTCATCATGTGTACATGGTCGACTAATATCCTTTAATTCATTTGTCCTAAGATTTATACGAGTATTTGTTTTAGGACAAAGAATTCCGGTTCCATCTATTACTTTATTCCTTTGAAATTCTTCTGGTTTTTTAGATCCCGAACCACCCGAAACAGATCCAAACATTTTTCTTCGTTTTTTATCGTTTACATTTACCCACTCAATTACATCTGAGGGAATATGAACTTTATTAAGGATTTCTTTGATGTATCCCATAAGGATTTCTTTGGTGTATCCCATAAGGATTTCTTTGGTGTATTTATCTATCTGATATAATTTAACATTTTTTTTTAATATGTATTTTTTTTAGTAATTTAATAAATACATAATGTAATGTAATGGATAACCCCGATTCTTTCCCAGTTGATGTTGTTATTACTTGGGTAGATACAACAGATGAAGCGTGGATAAAAAGATATGAAAATACTCTTAAAAAACCTTTTAAAAGATCGGAAAGATGGAGTCCAGAATGTGCTCCACCTGATTCAGAACTTTCATTATGTTTAAAACTTATTCGTAAGAATATGACATGGGTTCGTAATGTATTTATTGTTACACAACAACAGACTCCTGACTGTATTACAAAAAATGAAATACTAATAGATCATTCCGAAATGGGATTAGGACCTGTATTTAATTCTGTATCAATCGAATCATCATTACATAAAATACCTGGTTTATCAGAACATTTTCTTTATTTCAACGACGACTTTTATGTAGTAAGAGAGGTAACGCGTGATTTATTTTTTACAGACGAAGGAAAAACAGTTATTCAACTCATGGAACAATTTTATGGAACTAATAATATCTGGAATAAGACAATTAAACGTACTTTAAAACTTTACAATTCAGATAATTTAAATTTAATAAACCCACATACCCCTTATCCACTCACAAAGACTCAGATTAACGAGACTGAAAGACAATTCCCTGAATTGTGGGAAAAATCGCGAAATGTATTATTAAGAGGATCTAAAGAAGAAATTCATCCGATTATGGGTACATATACATTTTCACTTAAAAATTCTACGGCTATTCAAGACACAAATTGTAATTTAAGGTACACCTACAGTGCATATCCTATAGACATTAGAATGTTTACCCATTGGTTCAATATTTGTCCTCCTCATATTGTATGTATTAATTGGTTTAATACAACTAAAAAAGAATTATACGATTCAATTGAGAAAACACCAAGTTTATATATAAAATTGGCGTTATATCTTATAATTATATTAATTGTAGTTATAGCTATTTACAAATACAAATACAAACTCAGCCGTAAAAAATAAGTTACTTTAATTTCTTAACACTTACGGAAGGAGTATTCTTCTTTTTCATCTTTTTGACGTCATATTCTGGGACATCTTTAGCCTTTTTGGCATCATAATTCTTTTTACAATAATTCCATAGGTCTTTAGAGCCTATTTTGAATTTGCGGTCCGGGGTGGCCCTATACCAAAAAACACAATCTGTTATATTATTACTTCTAGATGTATTATCTAAAACTAAACAATCATAACCCTCTGTGCAACTATTAAGTACGTCTTGAAAAACTGAAAAATGTGGGAATATACCAAAGAAATTATTATACAACTTTTGTTGATTTTGTATAATATTTTCACGGAGAATGAATATGTAATCAATATTAGTTCTAAGGTCTGGGGGTAAATCCATGCAATATTGCATTGTTAATAAAAATGTAATTCGCCAATGACGACCATTCATGAATATACCTCTTATATTAGGATCTTTTATCATGCGTTTATCGTACATACAGTCATCTAATAAAACAAATACATCTTTATCGGTTTCCTTTTTCTTACCATCTATTACTTTTTTTTGACGAGTTATAATTTGTTGTATAATCTCTGGTTTATATTCAGAATGTATAAGTATTTCAGGTATAAAATTAGAGTAAAAGGCATTTCCATCTTCCGTTGCAGATATAGCAACGCCTGCATTAATATTTCTTAGACGATATAATATATCCGCAACTAATGTACTCTTACCTGTTCCTCTTTTTCCTATAAAAACGCAAGTTGCAGGACCTGAACCTGTTAGTCTTTTTTCTTCTATTTTACGAGGATTAAATTTTGATAGACTAATAGACATAATAATTTAACTAAATATTATTAATTATAATAATCAGACGTATCTAAATTATCAGGTTCTAGAGTTGCGTATGAGAGACCTAAACTAATTAAAAAACCTAGAATTATACCTCCTAAGAAAATTAAAGTCTCGTTATTTTTCTTTTCATCTGGGGTATCCTTTTCTATGTATTTATTTACACCTAAGCATAAACATACAACTGATATAATTATCACTACGGCTTGTATATCAAATCTATAAAAGTCAAATTTAGAAAGAAACATATTGCAAAAGATGTATTAAAAAGAGTGTATATTTTTTAAATTTAAATATAACTTAAAAATAAATAATATATAATATAATAATGGAGATAGCACAATTGATTAATAGTGTAGATTCTTATAATAACATAGAGAGTATTGATTTTGGGGAAACTATTGTATTTATTAAATTTGGTACAGAATGGTGTCTCCCATGTAAACAACTAGAACAAACATTGATACATATGTCAAATTCTATAACGTACACTGTAGATGTAGAAAATGATGACTTCGAAGAATTTCTATCTAAAAATAGAATCCATAATATACCCACTACTATAATAAAGTATAAAAATAATAAAACCCAATTTGTAGGACTTAGAACACCCGATCAGATTAATAGTATGATACATAATCTCAAGACTCTATATCCATCAAACGATTAGAGTAATTGTGATAAAATTTTACAGAAAAATAACTGGTTTAAAAATAAAATACATTTTAAAATCAGTTACTTTACACTGCATCAAATTATGGCTGAAAAATACAAAAAATATACCCAAATAGAACATGTTTTAGAAAGACCTGGTATGTATGTGGGGGACACGTCAGATGTAACATCTGAATGCTGGATTGTAAATCAAGATACTAACACTGCATCAATTAAGACATGCAGATGGAATCCGGGAATTTTCAAGATTTTTGATGAAATCTTGACAAATGCGTCGGATGAACGTCAAAGAAATAAAAACATGTCATGTATAAAGGTTTGGATCTCTGAAGACACGCTAACAATTTATAACGATTCCGGAATACCAATCGAGATTCACCCAGAGTATGGTATTTACATACCGGAACTTATTTTTGCAAATCTTCTTACTACAAGCAACCATGATGACTCCAAGAAAAGGACAACAGGCGGTCTTAATGGGCTTGGTGCTAAACTCGCGGCTATCTTTTCTGATACATTTACAGTTGAGACAGCATCTTCTGGTAAAAAATACACACAGACGTTTGAAAAAAATCTAAGTAATATTCTTAAGCCAAAACTAGGAAAATCTTCTAAAGAATACACCAAAATCACATTCAAGCCAGATTTTAAACGATTTGGTGTTCATTGTATAAATGAAGACACTAAAAGTATTCTAATCAGGCGAGTATTCGATATGTGTGCTATCACACCAAAGGGTATGGATGTATATTACAATGATAAAAAACTAAATGTAAAAGATTTTTCCGAATACATTTCTATGTATATCGGTCCTAAAAAGAACTGCCCTAGAGTTATTCAAGAAAATCCTAGGTGGCAGGTAGCTATTGCACCTTCTGAAAACGGATTTCAATGTATCTCATTTGTAAACGGGGTAAATACAACAGATGGAGGTAGTCATGTGGAACATGTAATCGTCCCCATCGTCAAAAAAATCACGGAGATTATTCAAGAAAAACACAAGAGTCTTACTATTAAACCAAATTACATCAGGGAAAACCTCTTCATATTCATAAACTGTATCATCGAGAATCCCTCTTTTTCTTCTCAGACTAAAGAAAAGAACATTACGAAAGTCTCAGAGTTTGGAAGTAAATTCAACGCATCTGATGATTTTGTTAAGAATGTGTCAAAGCTTGGTATTATAGAAAATGTACTTGCATTGGCTAATGCAAAGGAAAAGAAGTCTCTACAAAAAACAGATGGTAAGAAAACATCGAGGGTTATTATCCCAAAGCTTGATGACGCAAATCGCGCAGGAACAAAAGATTCGTCAAAGTGTACTATCATATTTACAGAGGGTGATTCAGCAAAAGCTACAGCTATTTCAGGACTTTCTGTGGTTGGAAGAGACACATATGGTGTTTTCCCTCTACGAGGAAAGCTACTAAACACGAGAACAGCAACTTATACACAATTGTCTAAAAATGAAGAAATTAATAACATCAAACAGATACTTGGACTTCAAAACGGTAAAAAATACAAGAATGTATCCGAGCTTAGATATGGAAAAATACTTATAATGACAGATGCCGATACAGATGGATTTCACATCAAAAGTCTTCTTGTGAATTTCATTGGTAATTCCTGGCCAGAACTTTTGAAGATCGATTTCATATCTTCTCTTGTTACCCCAGTTATTAAAATATCAAAAAAAGACATGGTAATGCCTTTCTATAACCTGAGCGATTATAATAAATGGAGAGAAAATAACAACATAAGTGGATACAAAGTAAAATACTATAAGGGACTTGGTACAAGCACATCATCTGAAGCCAAAGAATATTTTAAAAATATGTTGACTCTCGACTACAAGGTAGAATCAGATACGGATGAAAAATACCTACATATGGCATTTACAAAAACGGAAGCCGACGCTAGAAAAAAATGGATCTTGGACAATATTACGTCTCCTAAAACACTGGATTATACAAAGAGTAATGTAAGAGTAAAAGATCTGATAAACAAAGAACTTGTACTTTTCTCTATAGCCGATAATGTAAGATCTATCCCAAGTCTTGTAGATGGATTGAAACCATCACAGAGAAAGATAATATATGCATGTATCAAAAGAAATTTATATTCTGAAATTAAAGTGTCACAACTTGCCGGTTACGTTTCGGAAGTATCAAGTTATCATCACGGAGAAGCAAGTCTTCAAGATACTATCATCGGTCTTTCGCAAACATATACAGGTTCTAACAATATGAATCTTCTAGAACCAGTTGGTCAATTTGGTACTAGACTTCTAGGTGGGAAAGATTCATCGAGTCCTAGGTACATCTTTACACATCTTTCAAAGAATTTTAAGAATCTTTTTAATTCTAGAGATTTTAGTACATCTATTCTAAACTATCTAGATGAAGACGGATTTTCAATTGAACCATCTTTTTATGTCCCAACCCTACCACTTATTCTTATTAATGGTGCTTGTGGGATTGGAACTGGATTTTCAACAGATATCCCATGTTTTAATCCAGATGATCTAAAAGACAGGCTTCTTAAGTTAGTAGAAGACCCAGATGCCGACATTCAAGAACTTATGCCATGGTATAAAGGATTTAATGGTTCTATTACAAAAATAGAACAGAATAAATGGATAACGCGGGGTGTATACAAAATCGAATCAAATACCGTGACTATCACAGAACTTCCCATAGGAACCTGGACCGAAGATTACAAATCACATTTGGACAAATTGGAAACAGAAAATGAAATCTACAACTACAATAATAAGTCAACTGAAACTAATGTACATTTTGAAATCAAGATTCCTCTGGAAAATATAGTAAACTGGAGAGACAATAGAGAATTTGAAAAGAAACTAAAATTGACGAGTATGTTGTCTGCTAAAAATATACATGTTTTTAATGAAAAGAATGAAATAATTAAAATAGACTCTGCTGAAGAAATTGTCTATAGATTTTGGACAATCAGGTGTGAATATTATACAAAAAGACAGGAAGACATTTCAGATAAGTTGTCCAAAGACCTCAATTTGATAAATGCGAAGATAAATTTTGTGAATGACGTAATAGATGAAAATGTAAAAGTATTCCGACAGAAGATTAGTTTTATAAATGAACAATTAGAAAAATTTTCTTATATGAAAGTAAATAATTCATACACATACCTAACTGACATGAAAATACATTCTTTTAGTGAAGACACTATAGATTCTCTAAAATGTACTCAAATTAAAATACAATCAGAATACAATCTTAATAAAAATTATACTATGTCTGATTTTTGGAAAAATGATCTAAATAAAATTTAATTACATTTATTTGAAAATAAAAATATATCATTAATAATAAAAATAATGTCATCTGTTAGCCCAAACTCGATTTTCGGTTTATTAAAAAATAATCTATACACAATTGTACTCCCACTTATAGTAGCCGCCTTTGTATGGATGGCTGTCGGTGTATTAGATAACGAATGCAGAAAGAGCACCCAGTCTGATAGCGTTAAATTTGTAAAGCGGGCTCATATTATATTTGGTATCATTTCTACCATATATGCCGCCCTTAATATTCTAAAATTACATCCAGCTGGTAGAAAGATTGTAGGTAATATAATGTAAATTAAAACGAATTAACTTAGGTTATTATTAAATTAAATAATATACATATTCCGTATATTATTTAATTTAATTATTGTAATGAATTTACATGTTTTTTCTTACATAACCACCATCTTCACATTCAACCCATTCACTCAGGGTATCTAATTGAGGCATTAATTTGTGAGTTAGAAAAAATGCTTCCATGTGTTTAGAATCCTCTGTAAACAATAAAGGTCTTTGTTTGGCGGGTTTCCATAACTTAGTCGCTAATTCATAAGCAGTCTTCCATTTTGTAGAACCAGATGTTAATATACAAATAGAATGACAGTTACTGTTTAATATATCATTAGTCTCGGTTATATTTTTAATTAATTTAATGTATGCATCAAGTGGTAATTCGTTGTTATTATCACCATTTATAGCAAGATTAATTAACTGATGATATTTTAATTTATTTTCTCTTATGTATTCCCATGTATTTTTATAATACAATAAAAATTCTTCAAATTCCTTTTCGTTGTATGGGTTATCTTCTTTTAAAATGACTGAGTATATAGACTTAGTTTTATCTAGAAATATAGAGTAAGTATTAGTGTCTTTTATTACAATCGGGTTATCCATGTTTATTAGAATGTATAATATAATTAAATTTAACTATTCTTCCGCAAATATTACGGTTTTATAGCTATATTAAAGATATTTTGTATAATTTGTATTATAATTGGCTTACTGTAAGATGAATGAGGATATGTTATTAGCCTGGGAAGATTTAGATAAAATTATCAATGAAAGAGAGACTGTAAATTGTAAAGTTGATAAAATTTACAATATGTGCTGCCTTCATGCAAAGATAATATATAATCCTTCTGACCGGGCTATGGTATGTTTAGAATGTGGTGAAGTTTTTGACTCAGAACTAGAAACATGTGAATGGAATAGTTATAAAAAAGATGATGGTTCTTTTCAAAATTCAAATCAACGAGGTGATGCCAATATTTCTGATAATCCATATGATAAATCGGGGACTATACCTTCTTTTAACAAAAAATCATTGATAATGACTTTACACTATCAGCAAACTTTCTCACATAAACAAAAAACATTCTGGAAGGTCTCTGAACAATTTGAAAATTATAGGACACTACTTTCGTTGCCTCATATTGTTTTACCAACTGCAAAAAATATGTGGCATGTGTGCATGGAGTCGGGAAAATTGACTAGGGCTTCAGTTAGAATTGGGCTTATAGCGGCATGTTTGTATTTTTCATCTATGCAAAATAACATATCAATTAATCGTTCTAAATTAATTGAAATAACAGATGGTCCTAATAATCAGAAAGGTTTTCTAAAAGGTGAAAAAATATTCTTAGAGATAATGCAGAATGTTCCAGCCTATAAATACCTGGGGAGAAAGAAAGAAGATAATAAAGATAGCGATGTTTTTGCAAAATATTGTAACAATTTAGATCTGCCTTTTAAAACAATCCACATCTGTAATGAAATCTATACAAAAAACAAAGACAGGTTAGATTCTGTAACACCGAAATCTATCACAGCGGGTATTCTATTTTATGTAATAAAAAATGAACTAAAACTTAAACAGCCGTCTAAATCAAAGATATCACAGATTGTAGATGTATGTATCCCAACAATCAATAAAGTTGTTAAGATTTTGGAAAGCATTTAAATAAAAAATACATAAACATAATATAAAATAGAATGTTCTCTTTATTCATACCTTTATTGTCTTTTATTGTCAATCCCCGTATTTATCCATTCTTTAAAATAGGAATTTGTAATAGATATGATATTATAAAATGTAAAGGTCATAATACTGATTTTATAGAGTCTTTAACACCTCCTTCGGGAGGTGAACTAAAACTTTTAACAAATCTAAATGGAAATGCATGGGCTCAAAATTGGCTTTTACATATGGGAAGAAATGACACCGAGTTGTATGATGAACATTATTGCACGGAATGTCTCAGAATGAAACAGGCTTCAAATTTATATACATCAGATGAGTATTTTTATTTTGGATTCTATCCAGATGATTCAAAATGTGGTCCATATGAGCCTAAATATATGGCATTGTTTGTACTTGATCCCAAAAAAAGAGCTCTAAATGCTAAGCTCATAGTTGAAAACCCTAAATTCATCCGCGAAGAAACTATGTTGATACCGTTTGAAAATAGTCTTCGTCTATTGTGTGATGAATCATATGTGTTTTTTAAGTATGACGAACTCAAAAGACCGGGTCAAATCAGGTACTACTACGAGTGGACTTTCACTAATTAACTGAAATTAAAATATTTGGTTTATTGTATATATGAAAGTAGATTTATATAAAACATATACGGAGCGTTTTGGAAGGCAAAGAAAATTAAATCGAATAGCTGATTCAGTAGGACACAATGAATCGGAGATTTTTTACGGACTTTTTAGAATATTAATGGCATGCGACGCCGTGCATGATTTTTGTGGAAGTCGGGGCTTCGGTGCAAAAAGTGACGATATGTTAAAATTTGTTACCCAACTTACAGTAGAGCTGAAAAACGATTTGAATGTGTATAATCTAGTAGATGTATGTGAGAAGCTAATTAGAAATGATAATATTAAGCTGTTTACCATAAATCATAAATATTTCTCAACAGAATCAAATTCAAAATCTATTTCAAAAAGAATATTAAATTTATTCGGACTAAGTACTGTACCACTGAAAAATATAGGTCAAGGAGATTGCACAGGTGATAATTCTATAATAAGAATGGTTAAAATAATAAATAGATCGTACGATAATAATTTACCCGTTGAACTAAGAGTTGATGCAACTTCGAATTCATCATCTTTGATACCCATATATAGCTCTATATTAGAACAATCAAGAAGAAAGGCTAGTCGTTGCGAATCTTATAATGAATTATTATTTGTAAAAGACATCTCGAGTGAATATGATGCAGCAACTAAAGATAAACTACAAAAAACCTTAATTGCAGCTGAGATTGTAGGAGATATTAATAAAATTGAAGATACTAATTATAATATTTATTGTACTGTAAATGGACAACCCGTGAATATAGTAGATTGCGGATTAAAATCAACTAAATCTGGGGATAAAATAATAGTAACTTTAAATGTAACCAGTTATTTTAATAAGGACTGTAGTGATATTAACATAAGCAATGATTTAAACAATAATAGTGTTGAAAAACTTACTCAGAGGGCAACACGTGAGGGTGAAAATCATTACAAATACAGTGTATTTAAAACGATGGGCGATTTTTTACAAATAGTAAGTTTTTTAGATTCAAAAACTTATAATAAGTTGTATATATCATTCGATATTCTAAGTAGCGAGATATGTTCATTGTTTAGTAAGTTTTCATTTTATGAAGCTATTGAGAGTAAGGAAAGGCAAAATCTTATAAACTATGGCTTGTATGTGTATATGACTGATGAAGAAATAAATGATCAGCTTGTTGCGAGCGAATTGATGTTTCTCCAACAAGAAGGTGTCGAATTTACTCCGACTCGAGATGCTATCGAAATGGCGAAAAAGGTTGCCCAGAGTGGTCTTAACTATGCCCAGAAAGTGAGAGAGGCGTACTTGCCCACGTTTGCTACTCCAATTTCAAAAAGACCTGTCCGCGGGTCTCCGCCGCTCCGCGCGGCGCGCAGCCCGCCGCGCATGCCATTAAAATTCGGTAAAAAACCTAAGGTTTCAATCAGAAATACATCTACAAGAGTTCTAAAAGCCAAATTAAAATCAGTAGGTGTCCCCGTTACTAAAGTAGTAAGAGGAAAGCGTATGAAGTTAACAAGAAAACAGTTAGAAATGAGAGCAGAGGCATTTAAAAGACTGCAAATTAGATGTCAAAAGAAAGGTATTAACCTTACATATGTTTCTAAAAAAGGACGTAAATACAAGTCTTCTAAAAGACTTCTTAGTGATCTAAAAAGAAAATTTAAACCTAAATCTAGACCTAAAAAAAATGTGAAAATGAAATGGGGATGATCCGGGTCGAAGCCTGCGCCAAAGACAAGAACGATGAAAATGTCTATCGCTGGCTTCGGATGATCCTCAAAGCCGGGAAATTCTAGGTTCGGATGATCCACTGTGTTTCCCGCGACTATCTAAATAAATTACACCTAGAATTCTGAATGAAGATATCAAGATAAATTAGTCTCTTGATGTCTGAAAAAGAATTTGAATATTTAAAAAAAAACATCTATATTTATGATGCTCATGGTGATTGGTATAATTTACTTCTGGTATTGGATATTCAAAAACGTTTTTTCAATAATTAGAGGTAATTAAATAAAAAAATAAAAAAAATCAAATGTAATAATAAATTAAATTGTAATGAAGTTTCTATGGCCTATACATCTTTTAGGAAGTCTCGCCCTTCTAGTAATGTTTCCAACTGCGTTAGCAGCTTGGTATTCTAACTGTTTTAATATACCACTTTCCTATGGTTTTGGTATATTCTTTTCATCTATAATTGTAAATATATTGGTAGTAGGTTTAATGAAGGAAGTTCCATCTACTACCGACGGAGGTATGTATTCTAATGGAGAGAAAGACTACGTACACACTAACGCGTCGGCGTTTTTAGAAGGCATTTGGTCTCTTGGTATGTCCATCCTTATCATATACGGTGTCCATCTTCAATTAAGGGGTAAATGCAAAAATATGAATTTTAAGATGAGATAAATTCAATTCAAAACATTTCATAATATTAAAAATAAGTAAATTTAATTTATTTTTTTAAAAAAAATTAAATATACTTAATATAAATGAAATATACTAACAAAAATTATAACTTTTCCAAAGATGACCCCAATATAAATATTAACTCACGAGGTTCTACAAGTGAGAATAGAATTTTACTTAGAAAATCTAATTCTATTTCTAAAAAAAAATCCCCGTATGGAAGAGTTTATCAAAGAGTCGAAAACAACTTGTCCACTGAAATGAACGAGTATCTTTCTAACGTTATCAAAAATACAGAAAAATTTTTATGGGAAAGTGGCAATATGAGCCCTTTCCCTCCATTTTTATCTGTAACCGAAACTATATATGAGAATCCTGACAATAATAGTCTATCTGTTTCATCATATTCAATCACAGAGGGGTACTGTGGAACCCCAATGGCGAACGGCCCTGCACCCACGCGCGATCCATTTATGGCGATTGGACAATGTAATGCTAGAAGTGATTGTGTAGGTATAAGAGTCTCTGACGCAACGGTATGGGACGGGGATTTATATTATGAGTTAATATCAAAGGGTTCGGGCGAGTGCGCGCAAGTTGGGGGCGATGATCTAAAGGCCAGAATCAAGAGATTTACTGCATACAAATTCATAGACACTATATCCGGTAGCGTCGTTGAGAGCAAGCACGCACCGATGTTGAATAATATTCTAGGGCAAACACGCCAAGAAGCATTGAATATCTGGGAAAACCGTAAGAATCAGAGGGCACTTTTAAATGTGACAATGGCGGAGCCGATGGTG
>Ga0257114_1000394_pt1 | contig 34174 bp, 18 predicted proteins | sample SI112_10mmetaG_FD_190149 | JGI IMG/M metagenome (GOLD analysis project Ga0257114, IMG submission 190149) | Marine microbial communities from Saanich Inlet, British Columbia, Canada - SI112_10m | ecosystem: Environmental > Aquatic > Marine > Inlet | place: Canada: British Columbia | collected...
GCGTTAGATTTAACTGAATTAACTTCGAATTCAACTGCTATACTACATTGGTGCGGGCGTTGGAGAAGCCTTGGCAGCTTGCTTGCCTCGGCCCTTTTTCCCTCGATTGCCGCGTTTTTTTGTTTGTGCTACATTCGCCGTGACCGGCGCCTTGTCTTCGTCTTCGCCCTCATCGCTCTCGCTCGCGGCGCCTTTTCTATTGTCGCACGCTTGCAAAATCGCGTCCAAACGTGCCCGGACCTTTTTCGCCCCCGAAACGATCTTCCTTCGACGACTGTCCGGCAAACTACCGCAATACTCAACGAAGAAATCAAAAAACTCATCCCGGAGCTCGTTATCGATCCCGACTTGCTTCAGCAAAAATTGATGGTGGATGGCATTGACTTCGGTAGTCTCCATCACCGCCCACCGCGACAGGTAATCCTCCGCCGCGTTCCTACCCACCCGAGCCGGTCTCGCGGCTTTGCACTTATGACACGCCAGCTTATTTTTCGAATAATTCAGAAATCCACACGCACACGTCCAATCCTTCTTCGTGAACAACTTCTTCTTCGCCTCCGCGCCGGCGGCTTGACCATCCTTGTCTTTACGCTTGCGCTTCTTCTTCCCCATCCCCGCGTTCGACGGTGCGCGCGTCCCGTTCGCGTTCGCGTTCGCGTTCGCGTTCGCGTTCGACGGTTTAGCATCCGTCGGTTTCGGCTTCGCTTCCGTCGGTTTCGCCTTCGCTTTCGCTTCCGTCGTCGTCGGTTTCGCCGCCGGTTTCGCCGCCGCCGGTTTCGTCACCGGTACAGGTGTCGTCGCGGCGTCGTTCGCGGCGAACGGCGAGACGTACGTGGGCGTGATTTTCATGCTCGTCGTCGTCGCCGTCGTCGTCGTCGCCATCGACCTCGCCCGCACGTCGTCGTCGCGCGCGTGCGAGTAAGTGCGACGCCGCACTCGCGCGCGCTCCACGACGCGATGGCGGCGGCCACCGCGCGCGCCGTCGCGAAGGATTTGCTCGGAATGTCCGCGCGCGCGCTTAAATCGATCGTCGTCGACGAGTGCGGGCAACCTTTGTATCGAGCGACGCAGATTCGCGAACACCTGTACGGCGCGCGGCGGTGTCGAAGGATTGAAGATTTCTCGCTGATACCGCGTGAAATGCGGGACGCGCTCGTCGCGGGGGGGTATCGAACCGGAAGATTGGCGGTGGAGTCGGCGAGCGTGAGTGGGTGCGGCACTGGGAAGGTCTCCTTGCGCGTGGGCGAGCGAGAGGTGATCGAGGCGGTGGGGATTCCAGACGCGAGTTGTTGGCGCGCGAGCGCGGAGGCTGAGGTGGAGGTAGAGAACGCATCTGAGGTGTTCAAAAGCGTGCAGGGATGGGATAAGAATCGGTTGACGGCGTGTGTGAGCAGTCAAGTCGGATGCGCGATGAAGTGCACGTTTTGCGCGACAGGGATGCAAGGATACAAGCGAAATTTGACGCCGGCGGAAATCACGGCTCAGGTGATCGAACTCGAGGAGCTGTACGGTAAACGCGTCTCGCAGGTGGTCTTTATGGGCATGGGTGAACCGATGCTGAATATCAAATCCGTGGTTCAAGCGATAAGGTGCCTGAACGAAGATGTTGGGATTGGTGGACGGCACATAACAGTTTCAACCGTTGGCATCCCGAATTCGTTGAAGAAACTGGCGAAGGAAAAGCTCGCAATCACGCTTGCAATCTCTTTGCACGCCCCTGATCAACACACGCGGGAAAAAATAGTGCCATCCGCGAAGTACTATCCAATGGAGGACTTATTGAATGACGCACGCGCTTACTTTAAGGAGACAGGGAGACGCGTGACGTTCGAGTACACCTTGCTCGCCGGCGTCAACGATTCCCCATCTCAAGCAAAAGCGTTGAGCCGAATGTTAAAACGGAAGTTTGGTACCGGAGCACACGTCAACATCATTCCTTGGAATAACATCGATGGTGTTAATCACACAAGGCCATCCGGAAACGCCATTCATCGATTCTGTGCGCAGTTAGAGGGCGGTGTGACGCATACCATACGACGCACGCGTGGCTTGGACACAAACGCCGCATGCGGAATGCTCACTGGAGCGTTCGAAAGACGAACGCTTCGTGCCAACGCGTGAGCATACAGCAAAAAAAGATGTACAGGATGTACGGTAACGCTAGTAACTGTAGCCTATATTCTAGAAAAGTCTAGGAAGTCTAGGTAGCTAATGTATAGATATTGTAAGCTCGATCTGCCCGATGCGACATGACTTCGTCGTATACGCCGTAATCTTCGGCGACTATTTGGCGGAACTGCGCGCTCGTGACGATGGTGACGATTGTCTCAGTGAGTGCCCTCAGGCTCACTTGCCTTCGTCCACGAAGCCAAATATTTTTGATTCGAATGAGCGTTGATACGTGCCGCGCCAATTGTACAAATTGTGCGCAAGGCGCGGAGACATCCTCTTCGTCTTCGTTTTCATCGTTATGCACCACTACACCAGCTGGGATGTATAATCCACGATCCCCAACATAGTCATGAACGTAATGCCGCTTCACTCGCTGCTTGATTCCCTCCGCACTCTCGATGTATTCTTCACACACTCCTGATTGTATGACGAAAAGTTCGTGTGCTCTATCGCCTCGATTACACAAAACTTCACCTTTGGCGTACGTCCGCTCTTTGAATGTTCCTTTCGGTTGCTTCCTGATATATCGAGCCAGTCGAAATCGTCCTAGATCGTCCTGATGCACGGTATCGTTCCCTTTGAACCATGGATGCAGCAAGGCTTCTTCCGCCGTCAACCGCTTTGCGGGATCGATGATAAGCAAGCGATCAATGAGATCCAACGCCTCGTCCGATACGTCACACGACATCGGCGCGATGCGTCGAAGACTAATTTGCGTAAAAAGTTGCTGCTCATCGTTTTCATCTTCGACGTAAAACGGTAACTCGCCGCACAAAAGGAGGTACATTATGACGCCCGCCGACCACATGTCCACGGCGGCGTTATAATTTTTACTGCCCAAAATTTCCGGCGCGACGTATGAAGACGAGCCACAATTGCACTGGCACTTGTTACTCCCGTCTCCTAATCTCTGTGCAAGCCCGAAATCTACCAGTCGCAATGAATTCAGATCGCCCTTGCGTGCGAAAGACATGTTCTCCAGCTTTACGTCTCTGTGCACGATGTGTTTTGCGTGACACGCTCGCAACGCTTGTAAAATTTGTCGCATGAGAACCCTAGCGTCTTCTTCTTCGTATTCACCTCGCGCGAGCAAATCATCCAATAATTCTTCACCCTCTAACAACTCCATCACCACGTACGCGCTCGGCGCATCGTAATAAAAATCGTACACCTTTACCACGCTCGAATGTTCCGCCTCTAGCGCGAGCTCGTACTCCGCGCGCGCCTCTCGTAACCGCATGCTCCGCTTCGGTTGTCTCACGACATTCTTGGAGCTCACAGAACTCACATCCTCGTCATCATCTTCTTCATCGCTCCCGAATCGCGTCCCACTACTCTCCCCGCTCTCGTCGCTCCGTTCGCTCCCCGTCTCGTCCTCGCGCTCGTCCACGCTCTCCTCGTCCCTGATGCGAATCACCTTCACCGCTCGCACTTGTCCGTCGACGCGCGATCGCGCGCGATGCACCAAACTAAACCCTCCGCTCGACATCTCGTCCAGGAGTTCGTACGCGTCCTCGAACCGCGTCGCGTTCGCGTTCGCGTTCGCGTTCGCGTTCGCAACCGCGCGCGCGTTCGGTGACGACGCCTCCGGCGTCTCTCGCCGCGCCACATCGCCGTCCGCGCGCGTCGCCGTCGACGGTTCCGAACCCAACGGCGCGCCGTCGACCGCCTTGGACGACGCGCACCCCATCGATCCGCGCGCGTCGGTGTCCCGAGCGGCTCGACGACGCGATGATGAATGAATGACTGATTGATGTGATTGATTGATTGATGTCGGCACCGCAGAGCGCGACGATGCGAACGACGCGCGCGAGCGGACGACGCGCGCGACGGATCGGTGGCGCGGCGCTCGTCGCGTGCGTCATCGCCGCGCTCGCGTCGCGCGGTCGCGCGGATGACGGGGACGTCGTCGTCGACGATGACCAGCGTCTCATCGGATGGCTCGGCGAAGTCGCGCGACCGCCCGCGCCGGACGTCGCGGACGGCGCCGGTGCGGGACGCGCGAGCGTCGATGACGACGATGCGTCGTCGTCGTCGTCGATGACGACGTTCGCGACGACGACGACGACGTCCGGGGAAGAAGCGCCGCGGACGAGCACGAGCGGCGGCGGCGGCGACGAAGACGACGTCGAAAGGTCGAAAGTAGTGGAGACGCTGAGCTGGTCGCCGAGGGTGTTTTTGCTTAAAAACTTTCTCAGCGACGAAGAGTGTGAGCATTTGATCGAGCTCGGGGAGAAAAAATTAGAGCGATCGACGGTGGTGAACTCCGATGAGTCGGGGGCGGTGTCGACGGCGCGCACGTCGTTTGGGACGTTTGTGACGCGGCGGTTGACAGAGACGCTGCAAAGGGTGGAAGATCGCGTGGCTAAATACAGTGGAATTCCGTGGGAGCATCAGGAACAGTTACAGTTACTGAGATATCGGGATGGACAAGAATACGTGGCGCATCACGATGGGATTATTAGTGAGAACGGAGGCAAGCGCATCGCGACGGTGTTGATGTTTCTACGAGAGCCAACATCCGGTGGTGAGACGTCTTTTCCACAAGGAACGCCGCTCCCGGAGACAAAAGCAGCATTTTTAGCAAACAAAGATAAGCTGAGCGAGTGTGGTTGGAACGATGGAAACGGTTTCAGCGTGATACCGAAGAAAGGCGAAGCCGTGTTGTTCTTTTCGTTTCACATCAACGGTACGAATGATCCATTCGCCAATCACGCGTCGTGTCCGACGCTTGGGGGCACGAAATACACAGCGACGAAGTGGATTCACGAAAATCCGTTCGAAACTGGCACGGCTAAAACGCCGACTTGCACGGATGAAACAGAATTGTGCCCCGTCTGGGCGCAAGGTCACGAGTGCGAGCGCAATCCCGTGTTCATGATGGGAGAAGAAAGCGTCGGCGCTTGCTCGAAATCTTGTTGCGCGCGAGATCGTTCAAAGTTGACCGACATTCAAAAGTCATTCTGCGTGCCGTGCGACAAAGTCACGGTTTAGATAATACAGTAGTATTACAAACATTCAACATTCACCTTTGGCGCGAAAAGATGCGTTTCGACAATCCATCGTATCACGCCCTCCCGAACACGCGAAGCGCCTCGTAATGTCCAGCGCCATGGAACAACACCGCCAAATCGTCGTACTGAGCGCTATCCGCATAGTCTTCGCCGTACACCCCTATGGAACGCATGCCCACGCCTTCGGCCATATACACGCTTATCGGGCTCGCGAGCACATGCGTGAGCATAATAATCTCTGGTTCACCTCCCCACGCCATCGGCTGCTGCATGCGCGCGACGTAATCATCGAAATCGCCTTCGATGAACCACTCTGTCTCCTCGCGTCGTTCGAGGAGCTCATTTACCGCCGCTGCGCGCAATTCGTCGGCGCTCGCAAGCTCGTCGACTTCACTCTGACGTCGACCGCTCTTTGACAGCGCCCGTGCGACAGAAACTGAACGAAACAAGCATCGACCGTCCCCTTTCACTTCATGCACCTCCCACTGTACGGCTCCCGCGTCGTCGTCTCCGTGCAACGCCTTCGGTCCGTCGCAACTGTATCCGACGTTTAGTCGCGGCGATGCGACGCATCGGCGCGCGCGGACGACGAGCGGCGTCGGTGACGATCGAAAAGCACTCGCGCGATTCGCGGTACTGGCGACGACGGATAAGGCGAGCGTCGCCATGCGTAACATGATGACTCACGGCACGAAGTGGCGTGTTTCTGAACGGGTTTCTACGTATTAAAATCTCGTCCTGTCTCACGTTCCTTTCAAGCGTTTGGAAGATGACGCTTTTTTGAACTTTTTATCCTTCTTGTGCTTCTTTTCGCTCTTGTTATCCTTGACTTCGGAAGACTTGTCGGTGTTTGGCTTCGACGGCGTGAACGCGTGTTTGTCCTTGGAACCGGCTTTTCTCTTCACGCTAAGCAGTTTGTTGGAGCGATTGGCCGCGCCTTTCAGAGCACCGGCCCACTCTTCGTCCGTACCAGCGATGGCGAATCGCTCGAGTGCAGCATCCTATTAAAGTGATAAAAACAGTTCGGGGTCAGTGTTTGAATTACGACCGCGTCGCGAGAAACCGATTCGCGCAGAAACCACCTCGCTCGGCTCGGTAAGAACGCAGCGATATTTTTCTCAACATGGAGATGTTCTGCTACCTGGTTGATATTCGATTCGTCATCGCCGAACGAGGTGGTATCGCGCACGAGTGGGTCGCGAAAAGGACGCACCTCTAAGAGTTCTTTACGCTTGGCGGCCATTTCGGCGTTCACCGCGGCGGCACTGTCATCAAAAAAGTAATGTTAGGTCAGTCGTGCGGTCATCGCCTTGCTCGGTCGTCTCCAGTCTTGAAGTGCGCTCCAAAGTGATGGATCAGGCCTGTTGAGCTTAGTTACCAACATAGAACTCTATGACTTATAACCCCGCCTAAACGGTGGCGCCAAAGAGCGTGAAATTCTGGAACTATATTGTTTTCGATCACTTCCATCATCTTTGGAGCGAGACGCGAGTCGGGCGAACGCGAAAAAAAGTTGAAGTCGACGTACCCTTCATCTAATTCTTCATCTAATCCAACCGCATGGGGTCTCAAATCTGGCATACTCACAGAACGCAGCGAGTTCTCGATATCGGCTTCGCGTGCCTTGAGAAGTGAGCCGTGTATCCGACGAATAGCTTTGTTGAATAATGCCATTATTTGTTGTCCGGGCAAGTCCAAAGTTTTCATGCCGTCGTCGATGGTCTTCAGTTGCAGACCAAGGATGAGCAAAATCACAGCTTGCGTGTACGAAAGCGTCACGGGAATGCGTTTTGCAAAGTATGCGCGCGCGAGTGGGGGGACCAAATCACCAATCAAATGATGGTCCACCAAAGCGGCTGAGTATTTCTGGATGCGTCGTAAATCGTGCGGGCTCAAAATCTCATTGTCCGCCTTCAAGACGGAGTCGCGCCCCGCGCCTTGTTTTTCGTCCCAGTTTAGCTTTGGCGCCATCAAAGACAAACATAGACCTGGAGCAAGGTCTCTAAAAGCAGATCCCATCAAAGAAGTGAATCTCACGCGGAAATCTTCGTAGAACGCATCCACCCAGTGACCATCCGGGCTTTCCTCCTCGCCAACTGGAAAGCAAGGGCGTAACATGATGCACGAGTGTTCGCCCGTAGTCTCGCTTGACGTTTGTCTCAGGTACACAGGCTTATAGCCACCCTTGCTCCAGTAGCTGTAAAGTTCGGACGTGAGTCCGAATGCGGTGCCGATCCAGTTCACCCTCTCTGGCTTGCGCTCTGAGAGGTTTGTCAAAAGCGGCGGCAAATTCTCGCGAGGCTTGAGTGTCTCCTCTGTGAGCTTGCCTGTGTGCTGCCAGTGCTCAGTATTCGTCTTGGCGTCGATGTTCGACACTTCTTCTTCGCGTAAATCAGCCAATTTTCCTTCGTAATAATCGTGGATGAGCTGCAACGCACGAGAACCGTAACCTTGACGAGGCAAGTCCGGATGCACGGCGATGCGAACAATGCGCACCCCCGTGAAGGAAGGAAAGCCTTCATCCTGAAATTGCGATGCCATGGTCCACGGAATGAGGTCACCTTGTGGAGATAACCCCGCAGCCAGTGTTGCGTGCGCACTCTTCTGCGAGATCGCACCCTCTAAAGCTACCTGAATGACGCAAAGAATCTCTGGCAACATGTTTCGTGTTTCATCCACCGGCGCCAAGAGAACAAAGAGGCGGTGAGCCGGCGCATCAGACATGAGCTGCAAATCGTTCGGCGTGTTGCGGTAGTGACTAGAAACATATAGTGCCATCATTTTCTTTAAGAACTGCTCGCTTGCGGCGTGCGCACTGAATAAGGTATCACGCGACACCTCATAAAGTTCGCATGCACTGGGCGGAGGCAGCGCGTGGATGAGCGGCGTTAATGCATCCGCCGCATCGAGACACAACAAATCATTCAACCATTTTTCGATCCTATCTCCAGCAGCGTAACGAACAGGTTCAGCAAGAGCTACTTCTCTGAGCAATCGAGATCCACCTGTCGCCAGCTTCCCATCCTTGTTCGCCTGTTGTGACGTTGCCGCTTCCCTTCGCAAATTACCGATGAGTTTGATGCTCAACGCCCTCCCTGTGCCTTCGTAACCGTTGATTGTAGAACAAAGGAACACGAGATACGGCCCGAGCAACGCTTTTACCGTAGGCAGCGGAATGGCGGCTGCTTCATCGATGACGAGTAACTCGGCTTGCGTCGCACGCTCTGCGTGTTGAGGCAAAATGTACTGAATCGTTTGTCGATGACGTCTCGTGACGTTGACACGCACAATACACTTTCCAAACGCGGGGTTGGTGGACTCTACGAGATCGTAATCCAAGTGCTCTTTGTATCCAAGCGCATCGAAGCCTTTGAGAATGAATTCAAAGAATGTCTTCAAGTTTTCAGGACTGGGAGAAGTGACAAAAATGTTTGCATAACCCATTTCGACGGCTCCTGCGACAGCTATACCCATGGCAGCAGATTTACCGCGACCGCGCGCGGCGGTGAGCGCAACTGTTGATCGGAGGGTCTTCTCACTCGCAGCGTCGAGAAACGTCACCACTGCTTTGGCTTGATCCATAGTCTTACAGCACTTCACAAGCGGGCCAGCCGGCTCAACTTCCTCCATGCTCTCCTTCAGATCGGTAAGCTCTTGGGCCTCTCCCGCATGCTTTTCTTCAACTGGTTCTATGCCTCTAATATGCGAACTCGTTGGCAAAATATTCAACTCATCATCCATCATGATGCACGTCTGACACGCCCCTAAACTCAACGTGAATCGCTCATTAAATCTAGCGACCACGTCTTGGTGGCCCTCTGTGCGAAAACGCGAGTGCACGTCCATCGTCATGTTATACAGCTGCGTCAAGCTTTCCATGTTCGACAACAGCAGCACAATCAACCCTCCACCCTCCACGGTCTCGATCGTTCGTGCCAGTAAGTTCGGTGTCAGCGCCTCGAAATCTTGCAACACTGCCATCCCGTACGTGTTCCCCAAAATTTTCTGCGTATCCGCGTAATAACAGTACCGAATATTCGTCGACGCCACGAACAGTGAGAACGGATCCTCGTTCTCCGAATCCATCAAGCCAGAGTTTTGCATCTTCTTGATCTGTTTCGCTCGTTTCTTTTTATGCGAAGACAGGTACAAATCCTTCTTATAGCACCACAGCACGTTCGGCCTCGACTTCACCACCGCTTTACTCAGCATGTAATGCAAGTTGACGATTTGATCTCGTCCTCGATCGCCCACGAGCACGAACATCGTGCGTTCGTTGTTCTTCACCCCATTCTCCACGAGCGTGCGTATGCGCGCGTCCACTTTCTTCCGCATCGCGCGCGCGTTCGATGGCACCACTCGGTCGAGTCGCAATCGACGCGGTCGTCCCCGCGCCTCCTCGCGCGCGTCGCGTGCGCTTCGACCGTCGCGCACCGCGCGGACGATTACCGATCGCGCGGTTCCCTCGCTCGCGCGCGCGCGGTCCGTGCGTCGATCGCGCGCGTCGTCCTCTGCCGAGTCGCGTCGCGCCGTCGGCGGCGGCGGCGACGCTTTTACGCCAGCGCGCGACGCGACGCGACGCGACGCGACGCGACCGATCGATCGCGCGCGGCGCGGCGCGCGCGATGGGGAAGTCGAGCAAGGATAAGCGCGATATATACTACCGCAAGGCGAAAGAGGAGGGATGGCGCGCGAGGTCGGCGTTCAAGTTGCTGCAAATTGACGAGTCGTTCGATATTTTTCGAGACGTGCGACACGTCGTGGATCTGTGCGCGGCGCCCGGGTCGTGGTCGCAGGTTTTGAGTCGAAAGTTGTACCTACCCGCGTTGGCGCGAGGGGTCGAGGAGGAAGAGCTGCCGAAGATTGTCGCCATCGACTTGCAACCGATGGCGCCGATCGAGGGCGTGACGACGATACAGGGCGATATCACGTCGATGGACAAAGTGCGCGAGGTCCTGTCGCATTTCGATGGGAAACACGCGGATTTGATCGTCGGCGATGGAGCGCCCGACGTCACGGGTTTGCACGATTTGGATGAGTTTATGCAGGCGCAGCTCATACTCGCCGGCTTGACGGTGGCGACGCACATATTGAAACCAGGCGGAACGTTCATAGCGAAGATATTTCGGGGGAAAGACATCAGTTTGCTCTACTCACAACTGAAAATTTTCTTCCCCGAAGTCACGTGCGCCAAGCCGAAAAGTAGCCGGAATTCTAGCATAGGTACGACGATGATGGAGCCGCGCGCACGTTTTGGAGAAACTAACCATGTCTCGTTTTGCACCGCTCGCAGAAGCATTCATAGTGTGTCAGGGTTACTCCCCTCCAGAGGGATTCGAACCACATCAATTGACTCGTATTTTAGAAGCGCGTGCGACGTCTCACGCCGCTGGAGACGAGGGCGCGGCCGTGGGAACCAAGTCCTGGCCGAACAATGTGCTCGTGCCGTTTTTGGCGTGCGGCGATTTGTCGGGATACGACGCCGATCAGAGCTATGCGTTGGATGACACCAAAGTCAGACTAAAACCGGTGCAACCGCCGACAACACCGGCGTATATGAACGCAATCAAGCTCTTAAAGAGAAAGTGAAGAGAAATTGTAATTGAAAAGTAAGCAAAGACGACTTGTAAAAGTAGTTGGACGCGACGCGTCCTCATCTCTCGCCTCGCATGTCGCCGTCGACCTCGGGCGCGCACAACGTGTTCGTCTACGGCACGCTCAAGCGAGGCTTGCACAACCATCGCCTTCTCGAGCGCGGCAACGTGCGCTTCATGGGTGAAGTGCGCACGAAACGCGCGCAGCACGTGATGCTCCTGGCCGACGCTGGGTATCCATACCTCGTCAAATCGACGACGGATGACGCGCGCGTGATCGACGGCGAACTGTATTCCGTCGACGATGACACGTTGACACTTTTGGACGAACTCGAGGAGGTGTCGACCGGCATGTATACGCGAGAAACAATAGAGGTGGAGCGCCGCGAGGAACCGCGCGCGACGGAGGAGGCGTATTACTATTTAGCTGGTGACCGCGAGGACCTCGCGCGACTTCCGCGCATCGACGCGTACGACAAAGCACTCCACGACGACGTGTACTTACCCAAAGATCAGCGCGGGCGATGATGAAACCACGGCGCGCCGACGCGGCGCGCGCGCGACGCGCCGTCGCCCGAGTCTGAGAATTAAATAAATTAGTCTACTGTACACTTCATCAATTCGTCCGCTAATCGCTGTCGCTATCGCCCACGTATCCCGGCATCACCCCCACGCGCGTCGCTCGCATGATGTACTCCCCATTCACGTACTTGTGATACTTGTCGAACAGCGCCGTGGCGTCCTTCCCGAACGCCTCCTCCAGCACCGCCGCGCCGCCCGGGTGATACTCCACGTACGCCGTCAAGTTATACACCTTCCCGCGCAACCCGATCCAACAATCATTCACCGTCGCGTGCGTCGCGAGCTCCTCGAGCGAGATCACGCGCGACGCGTCCAGCGGTTTCGCGTCCGCGTCACCGCCGTCCACGCGCTCGCGCTTGGTGCGTCGCAACCAATCCATCTGCGAGTACCCGGGTCGCACGACGATCCGCGACGACGCCTGCGCGCTCGTCATCGCGTGCGTGCCCGCGCTCGCGGGGCGCTCGTCCGGCATCGCGCGCGTCAGTGAGGACGGTGGCGTCATCGAGCGCACGCAGAGATGGCGTCGTGAAGCCGACACAGCGCGACGCCGCGATGGCGACGGCATCGGGACGCGTCGTCGCGCCGCGCGCGCGCGTCGACGGAGGACGCGCGACGACGCGCGTCGGGCGTCGAACGCGCGGCGCGGCGACGCGCGCGCGCGCGGACGCGGATAAAGAAGACGACTCGGACTCGGCCGGCGCGGTCGTGACGTCGGCGCGGAAAGCGTCGTTCGGGCCGTCGCGGAAGGACGCGGACGCGGTGCGACGAGACTTGCTGGAAAAGTCGCTAGCTTCGGCGGGATGGGACGACGCGCGAATGTTCTTGGCGAAGCGCGCGTCGACGGCGCTGGGGAAGGCGGCGTGCGAGACGCTGGAGGCGTCGACGACGTCGAGAGAGGCGCGGAAGGCGCTGGATGAGACCGAAGCGGCGATGGCGATGGAGAGTAAACACGGCGTATCGCTCGAGTTCGGAGGCATGCTCACGGCGGAAGTGCGACGAGGATTTTATAAAACGAGGCAAGGGTCGCCGCTGGGCGGGGACGAACTCGCGGCGACGGCGGCGTTCTTGGAGAGCGCGAAGAGATTGAAGACATCCATAGAAGGCGTGACGGAGAGTGGGCGACGACCGCGGGCCTTGGTGCCGTTGCGTGCGATTTCGGGCGAGATGATCACGCACTCCGAACTAGCGGAGAAGATTCGAGGCGCGGTGGAGGAGACGGGCGAATTTCGCGACAATGCGAGTCCGGAACTGCGTCGCGCGCGAGCGCAAAAGGGAGCGGCGGAAGGAAAGCTTAAGAAGGCAATGCAAGGAAAAGGAACGCCAACAACGCACCAAGGTCGTATGGTGCTCGCTATCCCGGCGCCGGCGCCGCCTGACGTGCTCGTCGTCGGTACGATGGCTGGTGGCGCGCTTGTGCTCATCGAGCCGCCGGGGATTGTGACGTTGAATAGAGAGCTAGCACAAGCCGTGGACGCGGAAAAGAGTGCGATAGACGCCATCAAGCGCGAACTATCGAACGACATCGCGCTCGTGGTGGAGGAGTTGTTCGCGTGTTTAGAAATCGTCATCAAGTTGGACGTCATCGCGGCCAAGTGCAGATACAGTCAAGCTCTCAACGGTGTGCGCCCCGAGTTTTCTGTCTTTGCTGATGACGATGACGGCTTCTACGAAGCTTATGAAGATGAAGATAAAGATGAAGATGAAGATGAGGACATTGAAGAGCAAGACGACGAAGGATTCGATGAAGCGCGAGAACAGACGAAGAAACCACCGATAGAAAAATCTTCTTTACTCCTCGAGCTTGTCGGTTTGCGACAGCCCGTATTGGCATCTCAAGCCATCGAAGCCGCCGCGGAGAGGCGCCAGGCCGCTGCAGAAGCCGTGGAGTCGCAAAATTCACGAGGCAGTAGTTCAACGGGGTACAAAGTCGCGACGCGAGGGTCCATCAAATCTTCAACCACGAAAGATGCTATTTTTGATGATTTCTTTGACGATTTTGACGAAGTCGAAGAAGATGGCGCGCCAAAGCTTAAGGGACCTATTCCTGTAGATATTTTCGCATCTAAGCGAACAAAGGTCGTCGTCATTACAGGTCCAAACACTGGTGGTAAAACAGCGGCGATGAAGGCCGTAGGCCTCGCCGCGCTCATGGCGAAATCCGGGATATTCATCCCTGCAGAGCGCGCCGTCATTCCATTCTTTGACAAGGTGCTCGTGGATATCGGTGACGATCAAAGCCTTTTGACGAGTCTCAGTACTTTTAGTGGGCGTCTCACTCGAGCTCAAGCAATTCTCGAGCAGAGCACGCCAGAATCACTCGTGTTGATGGACGAGGTCGGTACGGGCACGTCACCAGCTGAAGGCGCCGCGATTGGTTATGCGTTGCTCAAAGCGCTCGCTGGAATTATTCCCGGCCAACTGGGCGCTTGCCTCACTTTTGCGACGACGCATCACGGGCAGTTGAAAGCGCTCAAGTACGAACACGAGGAGTTCGAAAACGCTGCTGTCGAATTCGATGAAGCAGACTTACGACCGACTTACAAGCTCTTGTGGGGAGTGCCCGGGCGTTCAAGCGCGCTGCAAATCGCTACGAGATATAAATTGGATGCGGACGTCGTTCACGAAGCTCGAGAATTACTTGGAGAAGGTTTGGTGAGCTTAGATGATACAATATCTAAACTTGAAACCGCACGCCGCGATGCAGACGCGGATATTGCGACCGCAATCGGTATGCTTGATGAAATCGATGCCACTTTGCCACGAGTCGAAAACGCGATGGGCTTCATTCGCTCTGCGAGAGAGGCTGCCGCATATGCGCAAGCGAGTACGGTAATGACAATGATGCGAGATGCGAAGGCGCGAGTTGCGGAAGTAGCGAGAGTAGAAAAGCAGAAAAACGCCATCGCACCGTCCAAGATTTCCGCAGCAGCGTCGGGTGAGACGGATCGCGAGCGCGCCGCGCGATTGGCGAGAGAGGCAGAGGAGCAACTGAAAGCGGAGCAGGATGCACTTCTCGCGAACTGGATTCCTTCCTCCGGAGAAGATGTGAAAATAGCGTCGACAGGCATGAGCGGTAAAGTTGTTTCCGTTGACGGATCGACGGTGACAGTTCAGGCTGGGATCATGCAAGTGAAGGTGGGCCTCGAAGACGTGTCGCAGGCCTTCGTTGCGACCACGGCGCCGCCAAAGATGAAGATTAAAAAGGTTCGTGGCGCATCCCAAGCCGCAAGACGCGCAGATGACTTACTCGCATCGTCTGCTCGCGTGTCAAAACCGACCCCGACTGGGAACACGAAAAGCTCTTTCGGAGACTTTGAGCTCTCAGAGGATGATATGCAAGCCACCGTCGGAGACGTTGTCGTCGTCAAAAAGTCGGGGTTCCGAGGCAAAGTCATCGACGACGAAGATGGTTTGCTCACCGTTCAAGCTGGAGCACAGAGAATATTGGCTCCAGCGCACACCGTGGAAATCACTGGGTCGGCGAGCACGGGCAAGAAGACGGTGTCAAAGAAGAAGAAGGGCAAAAAACAAAGCTTTTTGCCCAGCGCCACGCCATCAGACTCAAAACCAGCAACGCCCGCGACTGATTCGTCTGCCTCGAGTCTCGCGGCTTTGCAAGCAAAGTTTGGGAAAAAAAATTAGCAACTTGTTTGATTGTATTGATTATTTGAGTAGATTTAGTGCGCGATAAGGAATCATTCGCGCGACGGCGGCGGCGGAGCCGAGCGAGAGTCCCGACGCCCGTCGTATCTATCGTCACGTCCTCGATGGTCGTCGTAGCCACGTCGGTCATCGTGACCCGAGTAACCGCTCCGTCTGCTATCGTCTCGTCGGTCTCTGTAATCGTCTCGTCGTCGATCTCTGTAATCGTCGCGTCGATCTCTGTAGTCGTCGCGACGGTCTCTGTAGTCGTCGCGACGGTCTCTGTAGTCGTCTCTGCGATAATCATCTCTGCGATAATCGTCTCTGCGATAATCGTCTCTGCGATAATCGTCTCTGCGATAATCGTCTCTGCGGTACCCGTCGCTGTCTCTGCGACGGTCTCTGTAATCGTCCCTTCTTCGATCGTCGTCGTACGGCCGTCTGGCTTCGTATCTACCGCGGTTATTGTTCGCTTGGTACCCTCCCTCCGGGCGTCCACGCTCCGCGATGGCGGCTCGAATGTTTCTCCCGCCCAACTCCGTCTCGTGCATCGCGCTCACCGCCGCCTCCGCGTGTTCTCTCGAGTGATACCTCACGAACGCGAACCCCCGCGCGCGATAGCTCCCGCGCTCCTTCGGAATGTACACGTCCCCGACGTCCCCAAACTTCTCGAACGCCTCGCGCAGATCCTCCTCCCGCAGCTCGTACGACACGTTATCGATCTTCACCGACACCAAGTTCGAGATGTCCGGCCTCTTCCCTCGCGGTCGCGCGTCCTCGCCGTCGTCGCCCTCGCGCGTCGCTCGCGCGCCGTCTCGCGCCGTCCGCCGATTGTCCCCGTCGCCGGCGTTCGCGTCTCCCGTCGCGTCTCCCGTCGCCTTCGCGTCGTCCGCGCCGTCGTTCGCGCGCGCGTCGTCGTCATCGCCGTTCGACATCGCTCAACCGCGCGTCGCCGTCTCGCGCGTCGCGAATCGCACCGCGCCGCATCCATCCATCGTTCGTTTCGTCGCAAACCATCGAATCCCGTCCTCGTGTGCGCACCTCGCGCACCGCGCGATCGTCCGGCCGTTTGCGAGCCGCGGGGCGGGCGACGCGCGCGACCAGACGCGCGCGCGCGAGCGCGACGAGCGCGTCGACGACGACGCGGCGACGCGCGACGCGCGAACGAAACGCCGATGAACGCCGCGACGCGCGACGACGCGCGACGACGCGCGGAGACGCGAGCGGAGACGCGACGACGACGCGAAGGCGCGATTGATTGATTCGAGCGCGATGACGCGCGCGCGAAGCGTCGACGACGCGCGGGACGGCGGCGAAAGAGCGATGACGCGGTGGTGGACGTTGGAAACGTCGCGCGGGACGACGTCGAGGACGATCGAAACGGTCGACGACGATGGGGTGGGCGCGGGGACGACGTCGCGGCGTTTGAACGGGCGAGCGCGAGGGCGGGCGAGGACGACGACGGCGCGAGGAGGGGGGGTGTGGGCGCTCGTCGCGCTCGTCGCGTCGGTGGCGCGAACGACGAACGCGGGAGTGGAGATGCTGGATCCCGCGGATTGGGGAGTGTGGCCTTCGTCGCAGTTGAATCAGAATAATTTAACCGTAGACGTGCACGGCGCGTCGTTCTTTTCGACGAACGTGTCGGCGTGTCGAGTCGGGGACTTTGTGGTGCCGCTCACGCACGTCAGCTCGACGTTAGTGCGGTGCACGGTGTCACCGAGTCTACGGTTGAGTAAAGGATACGCCTACGTCGAGGTTTCGATGAATGGATTAGATTTTACTAGCGATAGGATCACATTTACGCTGCACGAGCCGGTGAAGCTCGAGCAAGTGTTTCCGTACGGATGGGATATAGGTGGGGGCGGGGTGTTGCGAGTGAGCGGTTCAAACTTTGTGCCCGGATCGAGCAAATGCGCGTTTGGGGCCGGAAGTACCGGCACAGTGCCGGCTGTGAGCGGGTTAGCGCCCTCAGAGGTCGTTTCCAGTGCATTTATGAAGTGCGAGACGCCGGCTTTTTCGACAGTCGGGATGACCGACACGTCTTTGCGTTCCTGGGGAGACTCGGGATCTCTCAGCGGTAGTCGGGCATTCGAAGTTTGGCGAGAGCCATGCTCGATAGAAATTTTCACCACGTGGAATTCTACCAAGGCTGAATACGGAGGCGTCGCCGTCGTGCTTCAGGGAAGTGGGAACGAAGATCTCGTCGAGCCGAATAACATGTTTGGTTATTCATGTCATTTCGGCACAATCACGGTAAGCGCGGTGATGGACACGTTGACGATCAATAGGACTGTTACGTGCATCTCTCCGGCTTCGCAACATCCGAGTACGAGCGTTGAACTTTGGACCGGGCCAAATATAGACTCTTTCAAGCCTTGCACCACGTTCCCGACATTTGCGTATCCCGCAGACAGCGAAGACACGTACACAGAAGTTGTTGGCGATGAAACTACAGTGGTGTACACTGGGACAAATATTTCTGCCGTACCGACATACGTCTCCACATCTGGAGGATCGGTGATATCACTCAGCGGTATCAGCCTCTCTACTGCATCGTTATGTAGAGTCGGCTCGGATGCATCCGCTCCGGTTCACTTTGTATCTTCCTCTCTTATTCAATGTGAGATTCCTCCGCATACTGAAGGCGAGGAGTATCTTTATAGTGCACCAAGCGCGAGTGTGGAAATCACTAGCGTGTATTTTACTGCACTCGCGGAGATTAGCTCCGTTTTACCGAGCACGGGAGGCCTCGAGGGCGGGACTGCGGTCAGAGTTCGTGGGGCAAATTTCAAGGATACAGATGACTTGCTTTGTAGATATGGATCAATATCCGTGTTGGCAAGTTATTACTCAACGACACAAGTACAGTGCGTCACCCCAGCGCACATGATAGGTAGTATTCCCGTAGGTGTCGGGCGCCGCGATGGTATATCGCATTCATTTTGGGGTGATAAGTTGTTTGTTTACGACTCAACCGATATTCTCGGCGCCGTCATGCCATCTGTCGTGAACAACGTCGGATCAACATCTCTGAGCCTGGTCTGGTCGGTTGTCTACAGCGGCGGTACAGGGTGCAAAGTCGGTGGTGTTCTACTCGACCCATGTACCGTTTCAGGTAGCACGACACCGGGTTTCGTTCAGGTTTACTCGTACACTTTTGCAAGCGACGAGCGCGTGAGCGAACCTGCGGCGTTTGCTTACTACACGTCTCCAATTGTGTCAGGCTCGATTCCCGTCGTTCTTCAGAACTTCATTCCAACTGTTGTTTATATGCTAGGCTCAGACTTCGTCGACGAGGCGAATGTACTCTGCTCCTTTGGTGACAATGCCGTAGACGCGACTTTCGTGTCATCTGCTTTGGTCAAGTGCGCTTCCCATTTGGTGGGCGCCGTCGGCAATACGGATGCACAAGTCGGGTTTGGTAGCGCGAGTGACGACGGCGTGTGGAGTCGAACGGTAATGTCGCTGAGTGTGGTCGACATACTCACGATGAGTAGTGTCAGTCCGACACGAGGAGTATTGGCTGGCGGCACCGTCGTCACCGTCACGGGAACTGGTTTTGAGGGCGGCGGCGTTGTCTACTGTCGCATAGGTACGGTTTCGTACATCGAAGCACGAACTATACACGATAAGAAAGTGGAGTGTACCGCTCCGTCGTATTACGATGAAACGGTTGATATTCAAGTCGCTATCCTGGGCAATGTGTACGCGGACACGGCGCAGTCATTCGTGTACAGCACGGGTGTTGACGTAGTCGCCATCATTCCTCCTACAAGCCCTCTGGCTGGTGGTACCGCCATCAGCCTCTTTGGTTTGGCTGGCAGTGTAGGCGATAGCTATGATTGCGTGATGAGTGGTGCTGCGGTGGCTGGTACGATTAGCCGCTTTGGTGAAGTTGAATGCGCGAATCCCGCCGGTGAAGAAGGCTTCGCCGCTGTCGGCATTGGGAGCATCATCGATGACGAGATTGATCAGCAAACCATCGAATACGCGCGGGCACCGGTGATATCATCTGTTTACCCTCTGAACGGCCCAACGTCGGGTGGCACGTTGATTTACACTTCAGGCTCACACATGCGTGACTCTGCATACCTGTCTCTTGAAGCTAACGCCGGCGCTTCGAGTCACTTTGTCAGCTCAGCGCTAGTCGTTACAGAGCTCCCAATTTCGACCGCAGCCGTGTTCAGCGCTAGTGTGAAGCAAAATGGCAACTTGGTGAGTAACGCGCTGACGTTTGCGTCACGCGCTGCCGTCACGCTGAGCTCTGTGACTCCGACTGGGATTGCTATTTCGGGCGGGAGCGTCGTGTACGTGACGGGCTCGAACATGCCAAACGACAACACTCTATATTGTTCCTTCGGCACGATTCTTGTTTCGGCGCAGTGGTCATCAAGCACAGCGGCAAACTGTGTGAGTCCCGCTCATCTGGTCGACAGCACCAGTACGAAGTTTAGGGTGCACGCCGATGGCCTATCATCGACAACATCCAAAGACATAACGTACGTGTCCACTTCTGAAATCACCGAGACGCTGCCACCGAGCTTGAGTGCCACGGAGTTGCCAGCGTCGGTGACTATTCTCGGCGCTTGGTTGGCGAGCGCATCTTGCGATGGGATCGCTCTCTCGCTCAACTCTACTTGGGCGTCCGAGTTTGCGTGCACGCTCGACCCTGTTGGCGTTGGTTACACTGCAGTGAGCGTGATTTCGCGCGGCCAGACGATGAGCGTTTCGTATTTGATCAAAGAGACGCCACTATTACTGAGCGTTTCCCCTCCTGGCGCGTCAACTATGCCTGGTGAGCTATTCACGTTGACCGTGCAGCACTTTATCGCTGATGATGCCGATCAATTCCACTGTTTATTTGACGCCACGAGCGCGGTTGCGCCACACATAATCTCCTCTAGTTTGATCCGGTGCGAGTCAGTCGCGACGACAAAAGTGTCGACGCGCTTGACCATCGAGGGTGGCGATGGCGCTTACCCACTGTCTCGACAAGCTGCTCCGGTGGTCTCGAGCATCGCGCCATCGTCGAGCGGTGATATTGGAGGGACGTTGGTTACGCTCACAGGCACGAACATTCCTCTCATAGACAACTCTGCCGTGTGTTCGTTTGGTTCGATTGGTCCCATCGCTGCGCAGTACGCCACTGCTACGACAGTACAGTGTGTGTCTCCTGCAGGTGTGGTGAGTTCATCGGCAAATATCTGTGTGAGCGTTTTCAGCACTGCATCACCGTCCAGAAGCTGCAATACTACACACGCGCTTCAGCGATCGGACATTCTCGGCGCCGTCATGCCATCTGTCGTGAACAACGTCGGATCAACATCTCTGAGCCTGGTCTGGTCGGTTGTCTACAGCGGCGGTACAGGGTGCAAAGTCGGTGGTGTTCTACTCGACCCATGTACCGTTTCAGGTAGCACGACACCGGGTTTCGTTCAGGTTTACTCGTACACTTTTGCAAGCGACGAGCGCGTGAGCGAACCTGCGGCGTTTGCTTACTACACGTCTCCAATTGTGTCAGGCTCGATTCCCGTCGTTCTTCAGAACTTCATTCCAACTGTTGTTTATATGCTAGGCTCAGACTTCGTCGACGAGGCGAATGTACTCTGCTCCTTTGGTGACAATGCCGTAGACGCGACTTTCGTGTCATCTGCTTTGGTCAAGTGCGCTTCCCATTTGGTGGGCGCCGTCGGCAATACGGATGCACAAGTCGGGTTTGGTAGCGCGAGTGACGACGGCGTGTGGAGTCGAACGGTAATGTCGCTGAGTGTGGTCGACATACTCACGATGAGTAGTGTCAGTCCGACACGAGGAGTATTGGCTGGCGGCACCGTCGTCACCGTCACGGGAACTGGTTTTGAGGGCGGCGGCGTTGTCTACTGTCGCATAGGTACGGTTTCGTACATCGAAGCACGAACTATACACGATAAGAAAGTGGAGTGTACCGCTCCGTCGTATTACGATGAAACGGTTGATATTCAAGTCGCTATCCTGGGCAATGTGTACGCGGACACGGCGCAGTCATTCGTGTACAGCACGGGTGTTGACGTAGTCGCCATCATTCCTCCTACAAGCCCTCTGGCTGGTGGTACCGCCATCAGCCTCTTTGGTTTGGCTGGCAGTGTAGGCGATAGCTATGATTGCGTGATGAGTGGTGCTGCGGTGGCTGGTACGATTAGCCGCTTTGGTGAAGTTGAATGCGCGAATCCCGCCGGTGAAGAAGGCTTCGCCGCTGTCGGCATTGGGAGCATCATCGATGACGAGATTGATCAGCAAACCATCGAATACGCGCGGGCACCGGTGATATCATCTGTTTACCCTCTGAACGGCCCAACGTCGGGTGGCACGTTGATTTACACTTCAGGCTCACACATGCGTGACTCTGCATACCTGTCTCTTGAAGCTAACGCCGGCGCTTCGAGTCACTTTGTCAGCTCAGCGCTAGTCGTTACAGAGCTCCCAATTTCGACCGCAGCCGTGTTCAGCGCTAGTGTGAAGCAAAATGGCAACTTGGTGAGTAACGCGCTGACGTTTGCGTCACGCGCTGCCGTCACGCTGAGCTCTGTGACTCCGACTGGGATTGCTATTTCGGGCGGGAGCGTCGTGTACGTGACGGGCTCGAACATGCCAAACGACAACACTCTATATTGTTCCTTCGGCACGATTCTTGTTTCGGCGCAGTGGTCATCAAGCACAGCGGCAAACTGTGTGAGTCCCGCTCATCTGGTCGACAGCACCAGTACGAAGTTTAGGGTGCACGCCGATGGCCTATCATCGACAACATCCAAAGACATAACGTACGTGTCCACTTCTGAAATCACCGAGACGCTGCCACCGAGCTTGAGTGCCACGGAGTTGCCAGCGTCGGTGACTATTCTCGGCGCTTGGTTGGCGAGCGCATCTTGCGATGGGATCGCTCTCTCGCTCAACTCTACTTGGGCGTCCGAGTTTGCGTGCACGCTCGACCCTGTTGGCGTTGGTTACACTGCAGTGAGCGTGATTTCGCGCGGCCAGACGATGAGCGTTTCGTATTTGATCAAAGAGACGCCACTATTACTGAGCGTTTCCCCTCCTGGCGCGTCAACTATGCCTGGTGAGCTATTCACGTTGACCGTGCAGCACTTTATCGCTGATGATGCCGATCAATTCCACTGTTTATTTGACGCCACGAGCGCGGTTGCGCCACACATAATCTCCTCTAGTTTGATCCGGTGCGAGTCAGTCGCGACGACAAAAGTGTCGACGCGCTTGACCATCGAGGGTGGCGATGGCGCTTACCCACTGTCTCGACAAGCTGCTCCGGTGGTCTCGAGCATCGCGCCATCGTCGAGCGGTGATATTGGAGGGACGTTGGTTACGCTCACAGGCACGAACATTCCTCTCATAGACAACTCTGCCGTGTGTTCGTTTGGTTCGATTGGTCCCATCGCTGCGCAGTACGTCAGTCCACTGGTTGTGACTTGCGTGTCCCCGGCTGGTGTTTCATCGGCGAGTTCGAGTGTATGCGCGAGTGTTTACAGCGCATTGTCGCCATCGAAAAGCTGTGCGTCAAGCCCCATGACTTACGTTGCGCCAGTAGATCCGCCAGTTATTTTGGATCACGGCGTTTCTAGCAAGCAAGGCGGTTACTTCTTCTTGTGGAGAAGCTCGGCGTCCTACTTGCTAGTTCCTACTTTGTCCTTCGTCGAATTCGGTCGAGGAAACGCGACAATGTCGAGCACCATAGTCAGCGTGTATATCGCGCCGCAACTACCTGGAGGCTTCACTACGGTCTCAGCCATAGACGAAGTTGGAGGTGTTTCTTTCGATCAAGTCATGGTGCAACCGGTGCCGACGATAACTGGTTTGAACCCACGAGTCACACCCGCTGCAGGAGGCAGCCAAGTGTGGATTTCAGGCACAGATTTAAAGAGTGAAGTTCTTAAACTCAGCGTTGATGATGCGAACGTCGACTACAACATTGTCTCGTCTGCTTTGATCGTCATCCAAACGCCGAACCACGCTTCTGGAGGCTCAATTATAAAAGCTCAACTTGGCAGTCGGACAGATTCCAGTGGCGTCGGCATCGGCCCTTTCACCTCGACTGGTCTTGATTATATCGATGGTATAGATCTGACGAGCATTAGCTCGAGCTTAGGACCCACTACGGGTACTATGAGCGTTTCTCTGGTTGGTGAAGGGTTCTCCGATACCTCTGAGCTCGGATGCAGATTTGGCACCTTGGGCCCCGTTACAGCGAGCTACGTGCACGGTCGTGAGATTCGATGCGCTGTTCCCAATCATATTGCTGGACAAGTGCCAGTTGAGGTGTCTGCAAATCGACGCGATTTTACGTTCAACTCGACTATACCTTCAAATGGAGCGGTGTGGGGTACTTCAACCTATTATTACTGGAGTGCCTCCCCGGGTGGTACACCGACAACATACAGAGGCGTCACGTACACTTACGCAAAGTCCCCATATAACGTCGATGCAGTCATACCAGCGCACGGACCAATGCATATCACGACTGAATACACAATATTCGGCGCGGGATTGGACTCTGCCGTTACAGACTTGTGCAGCTCGTTAAACGTCACCGCAAGACAAGTCTCATCGACTGACGGTTCCATCACGTGTTCCTGGGGTGCAAGCGCAGTGGCGGGTTTCGTACAGGTTGGAGTCTATGCAATCGTATCCACATACACGCAATATGATTCGACACAAACGCAGTTTGAGTACTATGATCCTCTATCGGTGACTAGTGTGGATCCACTGGTTGGACCCGTGGATGGTGGCACGGTTCTATTCATGTCTGGCGCAAATTTCCGCAAAGGCGACGTGAGCCGAGTCATGTTTGGAAGTACTGCCGTCGTTTCGCACGTCGTTTCTTCTACTCTCGGCATTATCGAAACGCCCACATTCGCGACGAAAGGAACAAAAGCGCTTTACGCGTCGACGCATGAGCATTCGCCATCGACTGCCTTCACTGCGCTCGATCAGCTGTTACTTTCATCCGTCTCGCCCACGTTTTCCCCTATCGAAGGGGGGTCGACATTGATCGTCAGTGGTGATAAACTTTCAGCGCCATCCACTATTTGGTGCCGTGCCGGCACAATCGGTCCTTTTTATGCACGTGCATACGATTCCAAAGTACTCAAGTGTATCTCTCCGGCTCACAGCAAAGAGAGCGTGCATCTTCAAATTTCCATGAACAAGCGAGACTGGCGTTATGAGCTCACGCCCAGTCTTGCGAACCCCGCGTTACCATCTGGTACGTCGGTGGATTCCATTTTGACGCTCGATTACGTTTTCCCAGCGAAAATCAAGGATGTACTTCCTCGCGCTGGTCACGTGACGGATCAAGTTGCGACCGTTGAGGCCTTTTACGAAGCGCCGTATCCAGCTCAAAACGTCTCCTCACGAGGTTGCCTCACGGGAGGTACTACATTAACGAGTACTTACTCTGTGACGACGAATATCTACTCCATTCTATGCACGTTGGAACGAGATTCGTTCATCGAAGGAATGTATCCCATCATAATCACAGGACCTGATGCCGCTAATACGTCGTTCTCTGGTAGTTTCCATTATGTCACGTCGCCGACAATCGACGCGTGGGGGCCAGAGGTGATTCACACCGGCGGCGGCACATTAGTCTCTGTCATGCTGGTCGATGCGATTTCGGACGGATTAGTGTGCATGTTCTCGCCATGGTATCAGAACGAGTTCACCGCGACGTTCGCCATCGATGCACACTTTGTGAGTTCATCGTTGATTATTTGCGAGTCACCGTATGCAGATCCCCTCATTGAAATTGGCCTGACGGCTGGCTTATTGGGTACGACACCGGAAGATGGGCAAGCCGAGCTTAACTCGATCATGCGACCAGCTATTACGAGTTTACAAGCGGATAGCTTATTCCTCGATGGCGGTAGCGCCATGAACATTTTCGGAACTGATTTGGGTATGCAAGTGTATGATCTGTATGCGTCACTTGGTACGATTTCGCCTCTCGCTTTGCGCTGGGTGACCGCTGCGCAAGTCGAAGCAATCAGCCCCGCGACTGTCAGTGGAAATAAAACGCTGTTTTTGTCGCACGCCTTATCGGCGAGAAGTGATCCATACGAGGCAGAGTTGACGTTCTTCAAGCCATTCGAACCGAGTCCGCTCATCCCGAGTGTCGTACCGGCGAAGGACAACGTATTCGTTCGTTTGCACGCGCACATCGGTAGCCTGCCTTCGTCAGTACCGACGTGCAATCCAGCTGCGCCGCAGTACACGCTCTGTCAAGAAGCCAATAACATAGGCGGAATCCTCACGCAAATTCACTCGGTCAACTTTGCGATACTTCAACTCCCAGGAGGAGCAAATCTGACTGTGAATGTCCCGCAGCTCGCTTACGTGGACAGCGCGTCATCCGTCACTGTTCAGCCAAACATTGCGGTGACGGGAGGTGGCACTGTCGCGGTCGTGTCAGGAGTGAACTTCGTCGAGGGCATGACGTCGATTCGTCTCGGCGACGTGGCACAGACGAACCCATACATTTCACAGAGCTTTTTGTCTTCGGCGTTGATTCGCTTCGAGGCCCCAGCGGGCGCCTCTGATGCGACTGCCAGCATCTACACGTCCACAGGTTTCGTCGATTCCGATTCGTGGGGCTCGGCAGGAGGCGTTATGAAGTACCGCAGTTTGCCAAGCATGACGAATACCGCCGCTTTGGAAACTCTGGAATCAGGAGGCAGGCTCGTCAAGTTAACTGGAAGTGGGTTCGTGTCGAACCGCGATTTATTTTGCAAGTTTGGTGAAGTTCATGTTCGAGCTACTTATGTGAGCGCTACGATTTTGAATTGCGTCGCTCCTGGTCTTAAACCTCAGACTTATTCGGTCAGAGTGTCAAACAACATGCTGGATTACAGCAAATTTGTCAACTCTGCAAGTTCTGACAGCGACACCGACGTCACAGTCACTCCTGTACCAGACCTCACTGGTGGTATCGATTCCGCCACGAACCTCTTCGGGCCCAACTCAGGAGGCACATTAATTTCATTCTCGTTCAGTGCTTCTGTACCCTCTTCGTTAGCGTGCAAGTTTTTTTCGAGATATGGAAACGGTTTCATCAGCGATTCGAGCACGGCCAAGTGCTTGACACCATCGAGTGACGCAGGCTTTGTGCCAGTGCAACTGTCGCCCAGTTCCGAAGCTGGGACTTCGTACACTGCAATTGGGATTCAGTTCGAGTTCCAAGAAGCACCAGAAATCGACATGGTATACCCGGAGATGGGCGTCTTCGGGGGTGGGACAGTCATCAATGTGCACGGAGACAACTTGATTCAATCCGTTTCTGTCGCCTCACATGGATCGCCGATGATGCCAGGAACGTCGGTGGACGGCTTATCTTGCCGCTTCGGCGGGATGTATACCGTTGGTGCCGTTCATGTGTCTTCCACGATCATGCGATGTGAGACTCCCACGTTCTCCATCGGTTTGATGGACGCGCCCCTTGTGGTTGATCTCTCCTTGAATGCGGACGATTGGACCGGTTCTCAAATCGTCTTTGAACCGATTGAAAATATGCCGCTCTCTTCGTTGTCACCACTTGCTGGGACTCGCGCTGGTGGTACCACACTCACTGTTGCGAGTAGTTATTTCCCTCCAGACACTCCAGTTTGGTGTAAATTCGGCACCACTGGTCCCATCCACGCGCTGTTCAACGGCGACGGAAGCGTGCGATGCAAATCTCCTGCGAAAGCAGAAGGAGACATTCCAATCGCGATTTCGCGCGGTAATCCGATCGATTTCGCATTCGACTACACGAAAATATTCAAAATGTAGCACTTTAGAATTAGTTCATAGTCTTTAGCGCGTGCGTTGTCGTTTGCAATAGTAATCGTCGACGTTGAACGCTCGTCGCCACGCGCTGACGATCCCGAGACAGTCACCAAAACTATGTCGGTATCGAGGCGGGCTTCACTCCGAGCCGCAACCATGCGTTTCAAGTTTCTCATCGTATGTCTGGTCGTCTCATCGCTTTTCGTCATCGCTCTCGCGCAAAACACGTGCCCGATCGACGCTGGCCGAGTTGATCTGGTTGGGCTCGGCGAGGCGTGCTCCCTGTCGCTCGAAGACCTCTGCGAGAGCTGCGTGTGCTTCTTAGGCGAGAGATTGGCGCAAGCTGGGTATGAGGTGTCGCAACTGGACCTGGACGCATGTGCGGTGCAGAATCTAGACGTACTATTACAAAACGGGGCGACCATCGCGGCGTTCCTTCGAGTTTCGCAGTGTCCTCGAGACGATTTGCCTTGTTTGACGACGCCACCGCCGCCTCGCGCTCCACCGATGCCGACGGAATGGCTTCGAAACACGAATGAATCGTACATTCGTCCGGATATTGAGGATGCATTCGGTGCGGTAGAAGCTATGAATGGAACTGGAGGGATGGAGACTTCGGACAAGTCAGCGGCGACTGCAGGCATCGCACTCGGCGTTGTGGCTGGCGTTGTGGGCATGGCCGCGTTCGTCTTTGTCAGATTTAGATCTCAGCGGCAGTGGAAACTCCGTGAAATCTTTGCGCACAACGTAGTGCCACGTTATAAGTACCCTACTACGGTAGAGCTGAAAAACGTGACGTGCTCCGTGGATGATGATCGCATCATAATTGATGACGTAAGTGCGACGTTTCACCCAGGGGAAATCGTGGGCGTTCTGGGACCGAGCGGCTGTGGAAAGACGACGCTCATGAACGCGCTTGTTCACGGAAACTTTCTCAAAAGTGGAACGATATTGGTAAATGGAGAAGAGTTGGACGAAAAGCGACACAACCTCGCGTTTGTTGCGCAGCACACGCCTATGATCGCGCAGTTAAGCGTTTACGAAACGTGCTGGGTCGCAGCAAGCCTACGACTACCCTGGTTCTTGCACGCGAACGAGCTGCATGAGCGCACTCATGATGTCATAAAAGCTCTCGGATTAACACACGTCTCCAACTCTCGCGTTGGCGGGACGCTGTCACAGAAACAAACATTGAGTGGAGGCGAATTGCGCAGGGTTGCGATCGCGCAGGAGCTGGTTGTGGATCCAACAACGATTATCTTAGATGAGCCGACTTCTGGACTAGATGCACACACGTCCTGGCGCGTATTCACACTCCTGCGTGATCTCGCATCTCACCAAGAAAAGGTCGTCGTCGCAACCGTGCATCAACCGTCGAGGCGTGTCCTGGATAATTTTCACAAAATTCTTGTTCTCACGCAGAACGGCCGCTTGCTGTGGACGGGTTCGCCGGCCGAGCTTGATAATACGTTGACTATGATTGACATGGAAGCTCCGCCTGGAGTGAGCACTGCGGAGTGGTTGTTGGATATCGCATGCGATGAAGCCAAGCAGAATCGTTTCATCTGTGCAGTACAAGCGACGCGCGACGAAAAGCCATCGTCGGTGGCGTCGAAACGACACTCCAGACTTCAAGTTCCAGCCGCCGAATGTATGTACGATGAGTACACATCTGCCATAAAAACAGCACGCGTGCTCTTGTGGCGTGCGTTTGCGGTCATCAGTAGAGAGCGAAGAGTGCTAGTCTCGCACTATTTTACGCCAATCGTGATCGGTTTGATTTTAGGTCTTCTGACTGACGCGACTAACGATCTCGAGGGCTTCCAGAATCGAATGGGATCTACGTTCTTTCTTCTGGTGTACTTTGCATTGTCAGCGATGACTCTTATCGATGGGATAAACAACGAACGGGAAATTGCGAGGCGACAAGTCCGCGCCAAGTTCTACGGAAGCGAGCTGTACTTTTTCACCAAACTCGCAATCGATTGGCTGTTTTTGAGAATCCCACCGGCCTGTCTCGCAATTGTGGTTTTCTACTTTTTGATGGGTCTTAGACTTTCGTTCACCGCGTTCTTTACCTTTCTTGCCTTCATTCTGCTTTTTATTTTATGTCAGTCGGCTCAGTGCGCCACGATGACGTTTGTTTCTACTTCAACGGCTGCCGCAACTTTGGCCAACACTGTCGTCTTACTCGTCGATGCAGTGTTTGCTGGATTCTTGATAAACGTCAAATTACTCCCCCGCGGAAGTGCGTGGGTGCGTTACCTATCGCCTTTCTATTTCTCATGGGGAGGCATTCTTGCCTCCGAGATGCGAGGCGGTCCGTACTTGTTCAATGCTGACTTCGATGGCCAGCAAGTCAAGGTCCCAGTACGCGGCGCAACTTACTTGAATGTCATTGGCGTCGAATATGATCACGTTGGACGCAATCTTTTCGGACTGACTGGTTTACTTTGTGCGTGCACGCTCTGCGGACTGTTCGCAATAAAGTTTGGCGATAGAATCAGACAGAGGCATTTACATTAATTTTACAAAAGTCTCAGTCGCTATCTTCGTCCTGTGGCGCGATTCGTTCAGCCCAAAACACCATTGAGTCAAAAATATCATTATCATCGCTTTCGTCGTCGTCGTCGTTCTCCGCAGCGTCTTCTTTTGCCTCGAACTCGATTTGACACACGCTTTGCCAGCGAATAACAACTTCCGCAGCGTCTTTTGCGCCCTCAAGAACGTCCATAGGTAAAGTTGCCAAAGTTTTTGCCTTATCTAATAACTCGCTGATGCCTTGAATCGCGGCTAACACCACGGCGGCGTCCGGATCGAATCTGACGCGCTCGCAAAGAAGCTTAATCGTCGCCGTACTGAGAGCGAGAAACGCGACGTCGCCCTTCTCTGCACTCGACCACGGAGAGAATATGAACTCCAAGGCGCGAATTGCCGCCAACCGAAGCGGTGTCGGTCGAGTCGTATCAGATGCGAACGCAAGTGCTTCGAGCGTGGTCGGTAAGAAGGGCCGGAGACACACCACGCCGCTGTTAAAGTACTGGCCCAAAGCCTCCGCCGCAGCCATCTGCTCTTCGACGACGCCAGTGGTGATGGCTGTTCTATGCGAAGCTGACTCTGTTTGAGCGAGAGCCGCGACTGCCGCAGATGCCGCATCGATCGCATACGGCTCAAACTTGTCCTCCAGTGCGACGGCTAATTTACCCAAGCACTCGTGCGCGCACTCGCGAGCAATCGTGTCTGCGGACGTTAGCGCCGATGCCGCGGTCTGGAGCAGCAACTCAAGCAATCCATTCGGAGCGCGCTCGATGCCTACGACACCCAAGATGGTCGCCATCGTCGCCACTGATCTCGCTTGCAACTCCGTACCGTTTCCGGTTTGTTCCGCCGATTTAGCGCGAGCAAGCAAAAGTGACAAAATATCACTAGCGTACGGAGTGAAGTAATCAAGAGAGCATTGCGCCACTGCACCAAATGAATGCGTCGCACGCGCGGCTGTACGCCAAGAAAGGTCCATCGTCTGCGCCTTTAAAGCCTCTATGAGCGGCACTATAAGCGGCGCGATTGCCTCACCGAGGGAGTTTTCGCACATCTTCGATAACGCACCGTGCACAGCCCACTGGCAACTTCGAGGCGCGTGTGTCAACATGCTCGCGATGAGCGAGAAAGTCGTACCCGCGTATTCATCCGCCATCTCTGGCTGACAGTGCGTCGCCATCATGCACATGGCCTCCATCGCGGCAACTCTGAGATTCACATCGACGCATTTCATGGTCTCAGTGAGCTCGGGAATGAGCACCGGGAGATGTGATGTCACGCCCTCACCTTGGGTACCTTCTGTGATCGCCGCAAACACTCTCCACGCCGCGGGTGCGTTCGCGCCGCCTCGCAGCCGCTCGAGAAGATTCAGCGCCGGGGCGACGACGAAGTGGTTGGGAATCGTACTCGCAAGCGCGCGAAGAGCACCTCGAGCTAACGCCGCGGGCGACGAACTCTGTTCGTCCAAACCTTCGCCCTCGACATCTTCGTCATCAAATGAACGCTCTTCGGCTTCCAAAGAAATCGTCAGCAACGGCGGCACGAGCGCGGCGGAAATAGGACCGCCCTGACCCAAAACGTGCGGGTCGTACTGTAAATCAATCTGACCAGCCATCGTTTCCGTCAACAGCTCGGCGTGCTTCTTCGCCATCTTTGTCAAAATCAGCAGTGCTGGCGCACGAATAGAGCCGGCGTCTAGCTTTGGATTGGTGCCGAGGCGTAGCGCGAGCTCCAAGATTTGAATCAGCGCGGCGTTGTGCGCGCCGTAAACGTCCTCTCGCGCCCCGACTAAAGCCGACATCGCTTCGAGCGACGCGCCGAGCAGCCTGCCGTCTCCTATTTCTAGCGATCGTTCCGCACATCGCACCAACTCGACTGCGCACGCGGACAGCGCGGGTCCGAGCGTCGGCGCGACGCACCAACTTCCCGCCAACTTGCCGACGCCGTCCAAAGCCGCGTACCTCACGTTCGCGTCTTCATCCGACGACACCATTCGCACGAACATCACCAGTAACCTCTCATGTTCGCTCACCATGCGCGCACCGAGCGATTCACAAAGCACCGCGTACGTCCGCGCGCTCGCCTCTCGATGACTCGCCTCGCCGCTCGCGCTCGCCGCGTCGAGCGCCGTCCACAACTCGCGCCATTCCCACCCCTCTCCTCCCTCCGCGCACCCGCACTGCGCCAGAACATCCACGCAATTCACGAACGCTCGCATCGACGCTCGCCCTCCGCGTCCACCATCCTCGCCTCCCGCGTTCGCCGGAAACAACGCGCGAAGCGTCTCCGCTCGGCACGCCTCGCGCGTCGTCGCCTCCGTCCCGCGCCAAGACGTCCCCAGCGCGTTCGCCGCCAGCACCCCGCACGTCTGCCGCTCCGCCGCCGTCAGCGCTTCGCCCTCGCCGTCGTCGCTCGTCGTCACCGCGCGCAGCAGCTCGAGCGCGCACGCGCCGTCGCGCGTCGCCGCCGCGAGCTCGCGCTCCGCCGCCTCGCGTCGCTCGCGCGTCGCGCGCGCGTCCGCGACGACGCGCGCGCACTCGACGCACGACGTCGCGCGCATTCGTGCGCGCCGCGCGCCGCGCGCCGCGGCGTCGTCGTCCGCCGTCGCGCACGAATGCGCGCGCCGGCGGGACGCGATGCGTCGCGATTCGAACCACCGCGCGCGAGGTTCGCGCGCGCGCGATCGATCGACGGCGCGAGGTTGGACGACGCGCGCGCGCGATCGATCGCGAACCGATCGACCGCGCGTCGACCGCGCGAGACGCCGACGCGGCCGGCGCGCGACGATGACGACGACGACGACGGCGACGGCGACGCCGCGCGCGACGGCGCCGACGCGCGCGACGCCGCGCGCGACGCGACGCGCGCGCGCGACGCCGCGCGCGACGACGGCGATGCGTCCGGGCGCGACGCGGACGACGACGCGGACGACGACATCGCGCGTCGCGACGCGCGCGACGCCGCTCGGTGACGTCGCGGACGCGGAGACGGTGATGCTGACGTATGGCTCTATAGGCGTGTTCGTGGCGACTATCGCGTTCTTCGTGTACCGCGCGTTCGGGTCGATGATGTTCGGGCCGACGGCGACGGCGTCGCACGTGCTCGTGAAGGATCGAGCGCGCGCGGAGGCGCTCAAGGCGGAGATCGAAGCGGACGTCGCGGGCGGGGCGCCGCTGCGAGCGAAATTCGCGCGCGTGGCGGAGCAACACTCGACGTGTCCGAGCGCCAAGAAGGGCGGGGAACTGGGGACGTTTAAGCCGGGACAAATGGTCAAGGAGTTCGACAACGTCGTCTTCACCGGCGAAATCGGCGCCGTCCTAGGGCCGGTGGACACGCAGTTTGGCAGTCATTTAATCCTGATCACCGATCGCGAGGAGGCGAAGAAGTGATCGGCGCGCGTCGTCGTCGATGAAATACCGCGCGACGCGACTTCGCGAGTTCGGCGCGTCGCCGCCGCGTTTCCACCGCCCGCCGCCCGCCGCGCCGCGACGTCCGTTGTAACACCCTCTGACCGTAAAAAGCATAATATCCTCCGTGGCGCCGTTCGCGCGCGCCCCGGGATGGGGTCTAGGAGCTCAAGGAGGTCTCGCGTCTCCAATTTCTAGCCCGGCCTAAACCCAAACCCGCACGACGCGTTCATTTTTCGCAACACCTTCGCAACACCTTCGCAACACCTTCGTTCGTGTCCGTTTGTATCACCCCGCGCCATTCGCGCGCGCCGCGGCCGAAGATCGCCGACGAACGAGCGAGCGAAGAGACGCACGAATCGAACGAACGCAGGTCATGACGCGCGTCGCCGCGCGCGATCGTGCGGCGATGCGAGTGCTGACCTGGCAGCCGTTGCGCGCGGCGCGCGCGCTCGCGTTCGTCGCGCTCGTCGTGGGCGTCGCGCTCGTGGACGCTCGGAACGCGGAAGAAGGGCGCGATGCGCTCGATGCGGGCGGCGCCGTCAACGGCACGACTCTCGGAAAGGAGGAGATCGAGCGAGCGGCGATCGGTGGCGCGGCGGCGTTGGGACACAATTTGCAGACGGCGCTCGCGGTCGTTTGGCAGCATTTCTCGGCGGGACAGAGCCAAACGTACACCACAGAGGGCCATCACAACATCAACCAAGTCGGGAACGATCAGATTTCTTCTGCGTGGGTGAGACCAGGGTACCGCTTGATACTTTGGCAGCACGGCGCGGACAACGGCGAGCCGTTGACGATGTACGGCGGCTACACCGATTTACACGTGCGCGGATACATGGGGGATCAAGCGAGCTGGGCCGAAGTGTATCGAGAGGCGCCTTGCACACTGTTCCACCACGACAGGGGCTACGGACGATGGGCGGACTTCTGGCAAGTTGACAAATACTACTACTCGCACGAAATGGGAAGTGGAAACTGGAACTTGAACGACCGCCCGAATTCCGCCTACGTCGCGCCGGGTTACATGTGCACGATTTGGCAGCACCACTTCTCCGGGCAATCGGTGACTCTGTACCCTGGCTTTCACTTCAATAACGACTTCTCCTGGAATAATCAGGGTGATCAAACAAGTTCAGTTAGAGTCACGCGCTTCACCAACCATAATGCGCTCGCGATCGTTTGGCAGCATTTCCAGGCGGGACAGAGCCAAACGTACACCACAGAGGGCCATCACAACATCAACCAAGTCGGAAACGATCAGATTTCTTCTGCGTGGGTGAAAGAAGGGTACCGCTTGATACTTTGGCAGCACGGCGCGGACAACGGCGAGCCGTTGACGATGTACGGCGGCTACACCGATTTACACGTGCGCGGATACATGGGGGATCAAGCGAGCTGGGCCGAAGTGTAT
>Ga0257114_1000397_pt1 | contig 34078 bp, 41 predicted proteins | sample SI112_10mmetaG_FD_190149 | JGI IMG/M metagenome (GOLD analysis project Ga0257114, IMG submission 190149) | Marine microbial communities from Saanich Inlet, British Columbia, Canada - SI112_10m | ecosystem: Environmental > Aquatic > Marine > Inlet | place: Canada: British Columbia | collected...
TTGCGTGCTTCTTCCAGCACATCGCTTCCCACATCACGCGGTTGTGAATAGTAGTCTAAATCATTTGGCGACTTCTCCTCGTAGCTGCCATCAGCCATTGCCATCAATTCATCAAAGGTGATTTTCCCCTTTCTTGTCCCTTTGCGGCCTTTTCTTCTTGCCTCCATGCCCGATGGAAGGAAGGTTTTCAAAACTTCCTTCCCCCAAATGAAATCCTCTTGGTTCGAGTACAACCTGTTCAATTCACCCGGCGAAGGACCATCGACATCAGTTGTCCAATACAGACTGCCGATTGAAGTCGCCATAGCCCGTTTTCCGTCACCGACCGAATAGCCAGGTTCATCAAATTCAATCATCGCTGAAATCGGCACACCAATGCTGTTCGCTTCCTCTTGAGCCCAATCTTCGAGGGTTGTTGGGTCCGGATTCGGGACGCCGAATATTTCGCTAATTCTCGGGTCACTCGGCCGTAGCCGCTTGAGTGTTTGCAAAAGTCCTCCGCTATCTCCCCGGTGGGGTGTTGTAGGAGTCGGGTCCTTCATATGTATTTTGTCGCGGTCCGGCCCGTAGTATGGAAAAGTTCGCATCGTTTGTTTGTGCCTGCTAATTCCATTCTGCACATCAGCCCATGAGGGAATATGGGAAGTGCGGGCTGTTCTATCACTGATCCCTTCAATTACGAAAGCATCTGCATGGGCCATGATGGTGATTGTCGCTGTACCTTGAACGAGTTCGTAATCAATCTTCAAGTTGCCAACTGCGTTAGCATTCTTTTCCATGGCACGGTCGGACAATTCTTTCTGCATCGTTGCGATAGCCATTGCCATTCTCTTTTCAGCAATTGAAGTTCTACCGCCGATAAGACCTCGATAAACGGACTGAACTGCTTCACCAACATCTTTTATCACATTGCGCCCGATTTGAACCTCAGAGAAGATTACTCCTTCGTTTCTTTTCACATTGTCCGGAGTTCCTGCGTAGATTGGAAGAAGCTGTGGTGGGTTGGCATACGCAGAAGGACCTTCTTCGGCGTTGTAATCAAGAACAAAATCTTCCTTGAAAGAAGTGTTTGTCAGGTATGATTCCTCATTGGTCTTTGTGTCTTTGACATGATAAATCGGTGCAGTATCTCCGTCACCGACATCAGCCTTTATTGTTGAAAGATAGGTAAATTTCTTTCCATCCGATCTACGAACAATCGTTGAACCTGGTCGAATGGTATAAGTGGGTGGGTTGCTTCTTGTGTTCCACGCTTCCCCATCTTCAAACCATAATTCTTTTCCACACCTTTCGCAGATGTGAGATACGCCCCAAGGAGTTTGACGGAAACCTCTTGCATTCTCTGGATGTTCACATGTCTCGACCGGATGGAGGCCATCGGGGTTGCGGCGTGGACTACGACGCGCTCTGTCAGACATGCTCATGCCCGCGAGGTCTACGGGATCATCTCGTTCGCCACCTTGTTCGATTGTTGGCAGTAGTTTGTTGAGTGAGTCCTCTGTATAATAGCTCTCGTAGAACAAATCGGCTTCGAAAGATTTGAAATTCTGTTCGTTGGCCTTGACCCCTGTTGCTCTAAGGATTACTGTCAGTGTCCCCTGGGGCATGAAGTTGCCTAAAACGCCGCCTCCGCTTTGAAGATCGCTGTAAATAAGGAAGCGATACATTGGCTCATTACCCGCATACTCGGAAACGCTGCTACCGCCCTTGTACAAGGCGGGGTGGTCAGCCTCTGGGTATGCTTTCTTCACTTTTCCACGGTCCCAGTTCGGTTTGTTCCAACTCCCCGGCTGTCCGTCTTTCGCTAATTCTTTCCAGGAAGTTCCCGCTTTATCGTACTTTTTCCCATCTTTATCTTTATTTTTTACGATGTAGCCCTTAATTTTGTTGTCAGCTATTTGCCCCGAGGTTTTCGTACCTTTGTCGAAGCCTTCCAATTTACCTTTATTTTCGAATACTTCTTTTTCCACATTAGGTATTACATCGATCCTTTTGGGAGTGCCATCAGCATCTACGATGTCTTCGCATTTGGTGATGGCATAGAAAATCGCCAACCAATCGGTACTCAACAGTGCCACCTTTGTGGGCTGACCGGAGTTGCTGCCTGAATTTTTATGTTCGGAGGTGAACAAACGAAGACCATTTGTTCCTGCATTTTTCAATCCACTTCTTGTAGCAGCACCTTTATCGTATTTCCATGCGCCCTCTTGAGCTACGATTTTCGCTGCCAAAGCGGCTTGGGCAGGCGTACCCTTGTGTTCCGCATCGGTCGTGAAAGTCGTGTCATAGGCCATGAGAACTTGTCTGGCATTTCCCTTTACTGACAATACACGGTCTTTGTTTGCGGTGAAGGGAGCGAGGGTGGACAAAGTTGCCACGAACAGGCTTTCTTCGTGAGAAGCAAACGAACCTGCACCAACTCCGTATTGCCGTTGAAGGTCGTACATCAGTTCTTTGGCATTTTTGTAATCGCCGTTTTTGAATGCACTTACGGCTGCGCTTGCAAGTTTGAATGCACTCATCACAACACCACCAATGTTGCCGTCTCTCGATAGTGCGAGGTCTCGCAATCCTTGGCTGCTGCCTTTGGAAAGAGCGAGTTTGAATTGACCTATCGATCCGGAGTCTACAATAGATTGTAATGCCGTTAAGGCCTTGAATTCAATGGGTGCCAGCAATACTGGTTCACCAAGCAGAGAGGTTCGCAAATCAGGATGGTCTGCGAATATTTCTGCAATCGTGTAATGGTTGTAGTTTTTCATCGGCAATAGCGACAATACCTTGGCATGAACGCCAACAAGGTCTTCGACACCCTTACCTAATGGCAACTTGCTCAAAAATGGACCCAAATACTCGCTCCACCTGGTCTTAGGAACATACTCGCCGCCATCATACAACCGGAGTTCTTTGCCGCCAACCATCAAGAAGTTCAGCAAGTCGCCTGCTTGAAGGGCTTCATCTACATTGTGTCCTTCGGCTACGCCACGGAGGAATTCGTCGTGCGTAGGATCATCAATTCTCCAGTCACGAATGAATACCATCAGCGAGAGTCTGGAGTTTTTATCCACCGAATCTGTTTTTGCCATATCTTTGATGGCTTTTTTCGACAGTTTGTTGAGATATGATACAATTCCTTTCAAGGAAGTGTTAGAAGAGGGTGGATTTGAAAGTAAGCGGGTGTATGTCTTTACTTTTTGAGGGTCGACCTTCCCCGGGAAATATGCACTCACCTTGTAGACGCCTCGGCCTTCGGACCACATAAATGCACGCCCATCTTCGTTGGCGGCGGAGTCTGCACGGGCTTGCGCTGCTGCTGCTGCCAAGGTTTGACTTTCGTATGTGTCCACTGCCCCGATTTCCATTGGATTTTTGTTCACGCCGTAAGTGATGCATGGGTCTTGGCCGCATCCGCAATTTCTGTCATCAGCCATTCAATCCACCTCACTCAAAAATAGGCGCTGTAGAACCGGATATGTCAAACGATGTTCCTTTGGATCTTTTCAAGACATTAGATTCAGATAGAATCCCCATGCCCTTGATTCCAACGAAGGTCAATCCAGCAATCAGCCCCAGTTGGACAAGCTTGGAATCCGACACCGAATCAAGCGCCCCTCCAAGGCCTCGATTTGTTTGTGGAGCATAGACGCCAGCTAATTTGTTTTGCTGTGCAGGGGAGCCCCTAAACCGCTTGGAGTATCGGTTGCTCTCTTGTTGGCTTGGAGGACTTTGTAGGCGTTGTTGATGGTAAGCAGAAAAACGACTTGAAAGTACATCCTGCTTGACATCGCTTGGATTCATGAATCTGCTGTGCTTGGCATTGTTCTTGCTAATGATTGTTGGAGAGGGAGGCACTTGGTTTCCGATGATTGTTTGTGCAGGGTTGGCGTGACTCGCAATGTCCATTCCGATTACCGATGGGATGGTTTTCATGATTTGGTCCTCCATCTTCACTGAGCGTATGCCGTCGCCGGTCATGCCGATTCGTCCAAGGATTTGATTCATTTGTTGCGTTCGAGGGTCTGTTACGAAACCGGGAGTGCCCATCAGTGCGTATCTTGATTCTCTGTTGGAGATCAATGTTCCCGCCTTACGCAAAGTCCGGTCAACCTGCTTCATCAAATGCGCTGGATTGTTACCAAATTGTTCGAGCGTACCAATTTGTCCATCATACAAGGAATTACCTCTACCAATGAGACCGATTACTTGCTGATACTGCCCAGGAGTCAGCCCCCCATCACGCATACCTGCCTCAGCCTCAGTCAAGAGAAGGCTCCGGGTGGTTTCACGCTCGGCAATATCGTTTCTTGCAGAGCCCACTTTCGTGTTCGAAAGGAACTGAACAAGCATTTGTTCAGTTTGAGCAAGAGAACTCGCCGCTGCTTTGGAGTGGAAGTTCTTCTCAGCGATTGTTCCGTAGTCTGGAATCGTGACAACATACCGGTCTCGACCCCTCTCCAAATCAATTACTTCGGTGTGAGACATATGCGAAAGTGCTTCCGAATACTGTGACATTAAGGTGTTCCAACCCTCAGCGTAAGCAGTTTTGACCTCGTTTAGTGAGACCCGTCCTGTTTGAGCGGCTCCAAGCAGATACAATGATTGGCGACTGTTGTTCTGTAAGGCTGTGTTTGCGATGATGTCTTCGATTTCCGACTTGGTATCGACCCACTTGGAATGACTGGTCAGTGGATCATCTTTTGTTGCATCTTCGGCCCATGTCTTAATCAGGACTTCTGTGATAGCCAATCTGTCAGTCCCAATATATCGGTCAACGCCATATTTTTTGGCAATATCCAGTACCTCGGATTTTTTCGAGGCAACCAAGCCGTTTCCGTCCATGATTGTCCCAATGGGTTGCAGGGTTTAATTGAAACCCGTTCCACCGTTCCATTGGAACGGTCAAAATGGGGATTTGGTAATGTCTTTGACCTTTCCAAAGACGGCAGAACCTAATTCAAGCAAGCCGTATGTTGTCGCCTTAGCCAAAGTTGCTGCCCGATTCGCTATTGCTGGCCCCCACATCCATGCAGTTGCGCCAACAATCAACGCTGTGCCACCACCAATCGCAACAGGAGCTACGCCAAGCAAAGGATCACCCCACATGTGAAAACCTGGTAATGCGCCAACTCGGTCAAGTTCTCGGCCAAGAGCGTACTCGGCAATCGTCTTGCCGGGGAAATCTAAATTTTCTTCACCCAAGTCGTGTACCGTGTATCTTTCTCCATTGTCTGTTGAAAACGGCCAAAGAACAGTAGGCGTGTATCGAGAGAAAGGAGCAATTACGGCATCCGTCTGTCGGACTTCATTCTGTCCCGTCTGGTCGGTGATTTCATCCGGCGAATATAGAATCTCCCTTCTCCCATAAACAGGGGCGGCTTCTGTGATTACATCGACGGCATCTTCTTCCAATAGATCAAAGATATTTCTTTTTCTTCCATCGCCATTTACCGTTGGTAAAATCGTGATTTGCTGTGGCATCCCTGATGGACGAATCATTCGAGTTTCTCGTTCCATCCTGTATAGGCCGAGGTTGTCTTTCATTTGATCTGCAAACCATTGGGATACCTCTTCGGGACCCATCCCAAATGGCCCAGAGTCAGGAATCAAGTAGTCAGTCCATATACCGACTTTATCTCCAAGCCAATATCCTTCATCGCTGACGGGAAGCAATTTACTCGCTGCGTTTTCCATCGAACCACTTGTTTGGCTCAACGAATCTGTGATGGACCGTATGAATTCCTTCATTTCAATCCTTGCCCATCATTTTCCTTGTTGTTTGCCTTTGCATCTTTCTTCTGGCGTTAAACGGATTTAAGATGTCATTTGACTTTGTTACTACTTTCTCAACAATTTCTAAACTACCAACTACACCTTGTTCGACCACTTCAAGTCCTCTTTCAACCAGTTTAGGCGAGATCATCGTAAGCCCAAAGGCAGCGCCTCCGAGGAATACCAACCCTACAATTCCTTGCCCTGCAGTAGCTCCCGTTCTTTTCCAAAATCCATCGTAATTGGTCGGGTCGTCTCTGTTTCCGTGTTCATCTTGGAAGATGTTGAACAAATTCGGTACATAATCCGCCATGGTCGTAGGCACATATACATCAGGACTTATGCTTTCAAGCGTGTAATCGATGATGCCTGGAATGTCTTTCCAATTATCAATTTCGCTTCGCATCATCTGTTGATATTGTAAAATCATTTTTTCGTTTCTTCCAGATTGAGAAGAGTCCCACCACTGCTGCAATACCAATGCGTCTGTGTTTAGGGGAGAATCGGCGTCAAGTTGCCCTGGAGAATTACTGTTAGCAGATGTCGGAGCGCCATCCCCCCGAGGGTCAAGTGAGTATTCCCACCACCCTCTTGGGTTTGGGAGCCCTGCTTCCAAAGCATCCATCGGACCTCCTGCGTCTTTTATCGCAGATTTTCTCAAATCTCGCTCCCTTCGCCAATCCATTATCGCAATAGCGTATTGGCTTGGAAGTGTTACACCTGCTAATGGGGGTCTCGAACTCATTTTTTTGCCTCCTTTGGTTTTCTGGTAATCCCGGTTTCATCGATCCACCAATCTCTTCCGGCTTGCTCTGCATTGTAGTAACCAAAAATGGCTAAGCCCGACATGACGGCGAACTGTACTGTTTTGACACCTTTGGATTCGGGGAGTATTTGGGGCGACAAAGGCGTATCGATTGCCAAGTCGGTTCCTGCGATTATGGCACCGACTCCGAAAGTTACAGCGATGGCTGTGTTTGTTGCAAAGGTCATGCGTGTCGAAAGGGTCTTTCTTCCCGAATACATCACACCATGGGCTCTTTCCATGAATGTTTCACGGCGACCCACTCGGAATTTTGTCATGCTTCATCCCTCCACGAAGCCCATTTCGTCTTCGTCACCGTAAGTCGGTGTTGGAGCTTGTATTAAGTCATTCAATGCCCCTTCTTCTGTCTCCAAAAAACCAATTGAACCCATCAAGTTGAATTGACCTGGCATTGGGCCTCCAACCGGCATGGATGTAGGGGGCGCAGACATAGGTGGCGAGATTAGATTTCCGCCGCCGCCTACTTCACTTGGGTTAAGTTGTGCCGCTGAGTCATTTGCGACTGGGTCGTTGCCACCGAACATCCACCCGTCATTAGTCGTGGCCCAAAATTCATTCCATTTAGGAGAATCACGGACAGGAAGGCCACCTTTCTTGATGGATTCAATGATTTTGGCAAAGCCCGTATCATCTGGCATCATCCCCATTGCGTATTCTCCAAGAGTTTCAAGCGGAACCCATCTGCCCGAGAGGATAGCGCCCTCTGGTGATGATTTGACATTGAAGTGGAACACCCGATCCATACTGGCTTGCCCAGGATTCCACTGGCCCATACTTGACCTTGCCGAGATTACCAGTTTTGGATTGAGGTCTTGGCTGCCTGGTATTACGACCTTTCTTCGCATCAAACCGGAGATTGGATAAAACAACAAGCACCGAATTACCCCTGTGTCATAGAATGGGCTTTCGAGAAGCCCCATGTCATACTCTTGAGGTGCGCCAGTCATAGCGGATTCTTGGTTTTTTAGGTTTGGACCAACTGCTGTGTCGAAGTAACGGTGTTCAATGTAGTATCCCATGTATTCAATTTTTTGACCGACTGCGGGAGTTCTTAGTTGCGGGCTGATTTGACCCCCTTTGTCTCTCTCGGCTTCGTACCTTTGCTCATATTGCGACAATAAGGATAGGTCTACGCTTGAATCAGGTGAAAGGAAGAGGGTTACTTTGTCAAAGAACCTTTCATCAGTCTCGGTCGATTTGCTGGGCCATCCACCGTCAATGTTTGGGAATTCAACGCCCATCACATCGTATATCGAACCGGATTCAGGTTCTTTCCCACTGGGCAAGGCCGGGACGGACTGAGTCAGTTCGTATCCTTTGAATCGAGAAGAGCCCGTGTCCGCTATGGAGCCTGTTCGAATCATTTTCACACCAACAACGCCAATGGGAGTGGTGTCCCGGGTTGTTGTCTTCCGATAGTAGAAAGCGGAAGGAGCTTCTACGATTCCAAGGTCAATCACTTTGGGAGCAAATCTCGTATTGCGGTCTATGCCGTCAATTCCATACTTTTGCTTGACGGCAGATTGAAGGTCAACAGATAGTTGATTGAATGTAGTTGCGAGTGTCCATCTGCGATCACTTTCACTTGACACCATCTCCAAACCTGTGCTGCCATCCGCATTGATTTCAACCAGCATTCCAAGCGTGTATTTCCCTGGAGTTAATTCGGCATTCATCTTACCTGCAAAATTAGGCTTCATCATCCGTGGTTGTTTAGATACAATCCAAGCGTTGCTTTCATCCGGAATCAGTACAAAGCGAATTCCCTTAACAGGCGATGCCTTGCTGGTATTGTCTCTGTAGGCGGCCCTTCCTTCGGGGCTGGTGAATTCTTCGTATTGCAGCATGCTATCCCCGTACCCATCTCTTGACTCCGGCAGGAGCTTGTCAGCTTTTTCCCATAGCCCCGTTGCTTCTGGTCTGAGAACTGTAAATTCAACATTTACCTTTTGATGTGCTGGGATTTCGCCTTCTTCGGAAGCAATAGACCATTTGGAGACTACACGACCCGAGCCAGGTGGACTTTCGACAAGGTGCATGGGCAATGGTTCAACAAATACTGGTATGGTGATTGTCATTCGTTCTGCATTGTCTTCCGATTGAAGTCTGTAATTGTGAGAGTATAGGAGCATTTTTGGAACCGGTGCCACTGGATTACCTTTTCGAGATTCGCTTGCGTCTGAAGGCATGTCATAGACCATGAGACGCTTGTTTCCCCAATCGGCCTTATCGTTGGTGGTTCTGCTTGTTGTGACGGATATTTTCACAGTCCCTCTTGGCATTCCCTCGGAACCGCTGGTCCTGTATTTGTAGAGTAAGTGGTAAAAATGATTTGGATTTAGTGAACGCCCACTCCAATTTTCAACAAGCGCACCTGGTATAGAATCGCCGTACATCATATCAGCCATTCCCATCTCCATCAATGTGGAACCAGAAGAAAAGGCACCTGGATTAGATCCTCCTTGTGTCGCCTCATAGGCTTCTTTCGTATTCAGTATTCCTCTAACATTGATTTCATACGGCAGGCCGCTGATATCCTTTCCATTTTGGTCCACGAAGCGAACACGAACCGCAATCAAAGGGTTTCCAGTGATTGTTGACATTTGATTTAGTACGCTTGGCATCGGAGCGTCCCGATACATGCCCTGTGAAATTCCTTGCTGGTACAGGTCTCTTTTTGTACGGTTGGTCTGAATAAGTGAAGATACAAGTTCTCCAGTCATATATTCTTCAAGAACCTTAGAGCGCATGTCTTTCAACGCCCTTAAACGCAATTCGAGAGGGTACGATTCATAGTACAATCGAGCCATTCTAAGGCCACCGCCGTCTTTTCCTACAATAGTTGAAAGAAAGCGATCCCTGAAGTGCAGGTTCATCGAGGTTTTAGGCCGACCCATTGCAGTGAGGCCTGTTCTTTGTAGTTCCATTACGATGTTCTTAGGCAGAGTGGTCATACCCATGATGCTTTGGTCAAGTTCTTCGAATGTGGATGCTTTGCCGTCAGGAGAGTTGGATTCATAAGTGGCGACCAAAGTATCAAACTGAGCAAAAGCTTCTTCTGAACTCTTGCAAACTTTCGAGTTGCCATGAACTGCGGGATTACTGTCAGTCGGGAATACAATGTCATAGGTCGGTTCGCCATAATCAAGTACGGCAATGTAATTGGCTCCAGTCGGCGTTGCAAACGCCAAAAGAGATACTCTTCCTTCGGATTTTAACAAGTTGGCATCTGCGAGTAGTTCAGGGCCGGCAGACCACCCAAGCAAACCGCTTGTGTATTGTCGGTGTCCGATGGTTGGCATCTCAATTCCTCACTCAGTAGCGATTGTTCGTTCTCGGGTCGTTCGTGAATCTTGCTCCGCCGTGGCTTCTCGTGGACATAGTCGTTGAGGTTGAACCCCTAAGTCCTCGTGAGAAGGATGGCCGGGTTCGTCGGAAGGCACTGGATCTCTTGGCGATTGGTGCAATCAAAGAAGGTGGAAGGTTCTGTTTGGCGCTTTGAGCTTGTTGGGCTGCTTGTTGAGCCGCTTTTTGTGCCGCTTGTTGGGCTGCCCTGGCGTTTTGCGCTGCCATACGCTTTGCTTGCTGTTCCGCTTTTCGTCCCTCTTGATTCGCCCTTCTTTGCGCCTGTTGTAACGCTTTTCTTTCGGCTTGTTGGGCCGCCTTCGCTTGTGCTTGTCGGGCTTGTTGCGCTTTGCGCTCGGCTTGTTGGGCCGCCTTCGCTTGTTGTTGTAGGACTTGTTGCGCTTTGCGCTCGGCTTGTTGGGCCGCCTTCGCTTGTGCTTGTTGTGCTAACCGTGCTTGTTGTGCGAGTTTGCGTTGGTTTGTTGGCATATTGTTGGCCCATCCTTTGCCGTGAATATTCATGTGTTGATTTTGATTATACGGGTGCTTGCCGAGCATTTCAATGCCGTTGTCCTTTGTCCTGTAGTGGTCGTGTGGCACAGGCATTTGAGGTGGTGGCGCTGGCAAAGGCATGTAGTTTGCATTGTTCGAGTTTTGCAACCCAGTTCTAAATCCGAGCGAGTTTAGAAGAGGAATCAAGATTTCTTTTGCTTGAGGCGGCGTTTGGGAAGCGCTCAAGTAGAGTTCGATTAGGTCGGGTCGAGAGCTGAGGAAGGACATGTTGTATCCTTCGTGGAACAATTCCATAAGTATCACAATCTCCGCATTGGTTTCTCCAGGATAGAGTTTTCCTCCTGCAACAAGCATGAGACCTGCATCTTTCTGGAATTGCAGTTCGGAACCTGCGATTTGCAGCATTATGTCTCCTGCGTCCATTGCTGGCATCCCATCAGCGCCAATGTAGCCGATTCCTTGTTTCATGTAGCGGTATGCCGTGTCCAGTACGATTTTCCGTAGATCGTCAGTTGGCAACGAATTGAGGTGTTGCATGTAAACTTCTCCCCCAAATAGCGTATCTTCGGGGCTGTTGGCGTTTTGTTGAATGGCATTTTGCACTATGGCGGAATTATTGGCAGAGTTGTTCTGTGAAACCACTGGAAGGTTGGTTAAGCCGATGTCAAGGTATTCGATTCTCCTGCTCGTTTCCCTCTTGAGGTAATTCAAATAGGCACGGTCATGCTCCGACCACAACGGCGAAGCAAGTGCATAGCCAATTGAGTTCAATATGCTCTTCAAGGTTGGAATCGCATTCTTATTAGAGGCGAAGACGGTCCATTCACCTGACGCAAACACGGATGCCGAATCGGAGTTCCGAGTCGCATTGGTGTATCCTCCATTGTTCGCAACGGAGATCGGCTGCCCGGCTGTCCAATCCATGTACAAGTGCCCGTCAACTGTAAACAGGTCTTTGACGACTGTGACGATTGACGGCCCGCCTCGATTCAAGGCTGCCGATGTTTGTTGCATCAACGAGCGGTTTGCGCTAAGGTTGTCTCGGGGGTCGTATGATGCGGTAACTGGGCCTTGCGTAGACGAGTTAGGTTTTTTCGTCATTGGAGGCACCGTGTTGATACCTTTTTGACGCTGATTCAAAGTTTGTTCAATTTGAGAGATGCTTTGTGAAAGTTGGTTTCTTTCAACAGGGTTGTTACTCAAGTCAAACTTTTGCTCTAACTGGTTTTTGGTTTCCATCAATGCGGCCATGCTTACTCCTGTTGGCGTACCGTTTCCGTGAATGTCGAAATTGTTATGCCAAGCCGCATCGAATCGCCTTGCGTTTGAAGGAGGTGGAGTCAATTGATTTGTGCCATTGTTCAATGCTGAAATGTTTACTGCTGCCTGGTTTAGTTCACCCGACACTTGTGCAATTGCAGCGTTGACGCCAAGTTCGCCTCTGATTACCATTGCCACGATTTTAGCGGCTTGTTCTTTCGAATATCCAGAAAGGGTCATTGCCTGTCCACTCGATATTGCAACTTGCTTGATGGCGGACTTGGCTTCTTGCTTTGAGATCCCGACAGCATACATTCGTTGCACGGTGTAGTCGATTGTTGACTCGAGTCGTTGAAGTGCTTTGACCACAGGCTCCGAGTTTTGTATTTGTTCCCACAGCCCCGCCTGAGAGAGCGTGGATTGGGCCGAGCCAAGGGCTTGTGATTTCATCACTGCTTGTTGAAAGTATGAGGCGTTGTTTTGCTGCGCCTGTTGATTAGCTGACGAGGCAATTTGAAGTGCTTCTTGGAAGTCTTGAGAATTCCAATATCCATTTTCCGAGATGTTGATGAGAGCTGAGCGTACTTTGTTGTCAGAAACCCTCCTTCGCGGTGCGTTGCGGATATTTCGGATATTACGATCCCAATAGTCGCCACCATCATTTGCGGCAGGACTACGATTACTTTGCCAGTATCCTACTGGTGCCGGCCCGGTGCGTACATTGTTTCGCTTGCGAAAGAAACCTTCTTGATTTAGGTTAATTGCAGTTCGTTCCGCCATAGGCCTCTTCAAATCTGCAAGTAGTTTACCTCTTTGACTTCGATAAACCATAGGGTTTACTTTCCCTCTTTGGTAAGACTGGTCTAATTTCTTGATTGTGTTTTCAATCTGTTTTTTCTCTCGTCTTGTCAATGTAAGTCCGCTTCTCATTGGTTTCCACTCCTGTATTTGAAATTCAGTTGAGATTCTGCTAAGTGCCTAACGAGTTTCTTAACTTCGAGAAGGTCGGATTCGTCTTCAATGAAAATTGGACCCACTCCCGGAACACCCGAGTAAATATTGTATTGATCTTCTGCAGACAATCTCTGTCCTTGCGATAGAATCTCTTCGATGAGGTTTCTATATCCTTTGAGCCGGTCTTTCTTGTTCAGCTCAGACAGTGCGATTATTCTTGCTTGGCCCGGCACATAGTCCATCGACAAGCCGAGACGCCCAATTTGCTCCAGTAAGTCGTATTCCTCATTACTCAAAATGTCGCCAATGTCAGTCAATGCCGCATTGAATTCCGTGTAATCCTGCATTGTCCCAGGGTCATACATATCATCATAGAAGCGTGTGAGAGGTGAGTCTGTAAGTCCTGATTGGCTTTGTGTCTTATCTGCGAAAAGAAGGGAAACGACTTCTTCCTTGACAGATTTCATGTGATCCATCCAAACCTTCACCAGTTTGGTTGTATCGATGTCCGTTAGACCTCCGAGCGATTCCTTAGCGTTGGCGATGGAATTGTCCGTCTTTTTGATGTGCGCAGAGGTAAGTTTGATGTTCGACCACAAGGTTTGCCCCGAACGAACGCCATCGGCTCTTTGATTCACTAATCTTTGGACATCGCTTTGGCAAGATTTGATTTCCTTTTCAAGAGATTTCAGTTCTTTTTTCTTGATGTTTAGGAGAGTGTTCATGTCGGAAACCAAATCGGGACCAAAGGTGGCCGCTTGACGGCTGAGGGAGACTCCTAAATTGTCTGCTCGGGAACGGACTAAGCGAAGTTCAGATGAAGCTTTGGCTGCATCCGCATCCGCCATTTGGCGATTGGCGAGCGTCGTTGCGTTAGCGGCTCTCTTGTTTGAATTGTTGACTAATTTTACCAAACGGTCATGCTCCTTCATTAAGCCGCCGTATTCCTTTTGAACTGTTTTGAAAGTATTCATTTCTGATTGCATGTGAGCGATTCTCATGCTTATTTCATGAACTTGGCCAGCACATACTTCATGGGCTCGAGTCATCGACAGCAGGTATTCGTTTTTTTCTCGAATGGTTTGTTGAGTGGGTGTAGAAGCCTCGAGTTCCGCTAATTGGAGATTTAGATTGTGCAATTGTTGTCGGTACTGAACTGCTTCGTTCATTACCGATTGTGCGCTGTTTTGAGCCATCGATTGAGTAGATACTTGCTGGATCAAGGCTGCTACTGGGACTTCAAAGATCTTAGCCGCTACTGCATCCTTTCCTCCATACGGAGTCTCCGGCACAAAGCCAAGTGCTGAACCCGCCCGTCCCTTTACCTTCAAAGTAGGATTCATTGTCATAAGTTCTCCGAGTTCCCACATACGATTTGTCAAAATTGAAGCGAACTCACCATTGGCAAGAGATACCGCTTGTTCGAATGCGGCAGAAATCACACCTGCAGGGGCGTTAGCAACCGAAGGGGCGTGTTGTTGCAAGAGTGGAACCATGTTAGGATAAACTGCAGACCAGTAACCAGGATAGGGAAATGGACTCCTCATGGTCATTGGACCGGGATAGTCGATTATTGAACCTGTAGCATCATTCACAATTTTCGCCATAATCTCACCTTAATTTGTCAAACATGTAATTTAGAGCGTAGAAGGTGCCGATTCCTGCCCCTAAGCTTCCCACATAATTCATGGCCGACTTTTCTTTCGGCAAAATCACAGACCCAACTCCCAATGCGACAGTAATAGACAAGATTTTACCGAGCGTCGTGGCATTTTCATAGCCCTCTTTTGCCCCAGCCATTTGCACGGACTGAGCGATTGGACCTGCCGGCGGAGAGTTTGCCCCAACTGCCAAGGGAGAGCCGAGGAAAGAGTCGCTTTGCTGTCGAGGGTTTGAAACTTGCTTTGCACCAACCGGAGCTGCGAAATTACGGGGTTGCATTTCCCCGTAAAACATTGAATTGCCCATAAATGCCATCAGTTATCCCTCACTACTGTGATTACTTGGCCTGCGCAGATAGCGAGCCAAAATGGAATGAAATAGATTGGCATGTTCATTCTGAATCATCCTCCTCGTCAGCCAATTCGTCTCTTAAGTTTCGTCTTTGGTAAAAATAGTAAGATCCGCCCGTAACGCCCATCAGCAACAAGGCGAGTCCCACGGTGGAACTTGAGGGGAGCGACATACCAATACCTCGGCGTTTTGCCGGGAAACCTTGCTCCGTAGCCAGGTTGTGCGCTGGTTTGAAGTTCTTTCCTTGACTCATGTGCCTCTGCATAGCAGAAATGTGGTTTTGACTCGTACCGGGGGGGTGCAGGTTGCGAATTTGATTGGAACTCATTCCAAGGCCACCCATGTTTCCGTTGGCAAGGTTTTGGTTAGAGGGAGATAGCATGTTTTGAGGCGCTGGCCGAGGCATTGGGCCTTTTCGAGAGACATGCCCAAGTCCACTAAGTTCCATTCCTCCAACTTGTGCTGGCTTGTTGTTGTCGTTATGCTTCATTGGTATCATTTTATTCACCTAAATGCGTTCGGTATCAATTTTACCGTTTTCTTGTCCATGTCGTACTGCTCAATGTACAAGGGAATATATTGCGTTACCCGTACAGATTTACCAACTGCTAAAGGGTGTATCAGTTCGATGGGGAACCAGTCAACGCCAAATACTTCATTCGGCCCAAGGGTTTTCGTGGCGAGCATCACATGGTTGTACTGTCCAGGGGCACCTTCTGATGCATCCACGATCATTAGCATCACCGGATATCCAGCAGCAGCCAAAGCACATGCGCATGCTGCCGCTATGTCATCGCAATCGGCACCAGATTCACCGGCTTGAATGTCTCGAATAACTTTAGGAGGACTTTGAAAGAGTTCATGCCCATATGGGTCTTTTTGGTAACGGTACGAACCTCTATCGCCAACCATCAAAGGTTGACCAATTGAATTGAGGTCGTCGTTGGTCGTGTGAGTTCCTTGGAAGTATTGTACAATAGCATTGATTTCGCCCAATTCGTCGTGATTACGCAACCTTTTGGCATTGAATAGCCGTCTTGTGAATTGCACGATTTCCGGATGGGCTGTGTATCTTTGCGTCATTTCTTGAAGAATTTTGACTGTCATCAAGAAATGCTGGTCGGAAGAAAAACGATTATCAAAGGTGTATCGAAGCTGTTGATCCGCCCCATGCGCAGGAGACGACGCCATTTCCGATTTCATCCCCCATTTGGCTCTTCGAAGAGAGCCAGAGAATGCATGTGCGCCATCGGCCATGTTTTACCGGAACGGGTTGCATGGTTTAATTGAAACCCGTTCCACCGTTCCATTTAGTTCATATCATCGACGCCATCATCCATGAATTCAAACAATCCCATCTGTTCACCCGGCAAAGGCTCTTCGACGCCTTCAAGCCTTTCTTGCACCCGGACCATAATTCGCTCCATGCGTTGATTTTGTACCGTGAAGAACCTTTCAAGGTGGTTTTCGAAGCGTTCTTCAAAGGTATTCATCATGCGCTCGACCACATTTGCCATCTTTGATTCAAACTGTGATTGAATGGATTCACTACCTTTGACCGCATGCTCCTCAATGGTTTGAACGGTTTCGTCTGCAACCCTGGTCATTTCCCCCATTGCATGCTTAGCCTCTTGCATCAGGTGATTTATTGCATTGACTGGGTTCGCTTGGAATGCTGCTTGAGATGGTTCCTCGCAATCAAGATGAACGAAACCGTCTTTCAACAAGTCATGCGACCCATCGGCAGTAATTCCCGGGGCCAATTCAAGCATTCCTTTACCAGATGCCGTCCTTGCCTCTTTTACTTGCCTCGCAAGCAAGGGATCGTATCTCAATGCGCCTGCTTCAAACACTTGGTTTCTTTTCGATTTGGGCATTCCGAGCCTAAAACCGTACATTTTTTGCAAGGAAACGCTGACTGACCATATGGCATCATCGACGCGGCTTTTGATTGCAATGTCATCGAGAGCTTCTTCCGGCGTGACCCAAAATCTGTCAGGCATAGTGATCCTTACGGGATTTGGCATACAGAAATCACCCCATTCTACTTCACCTTCATCGGTCTTGACGGCTCTTCGCCGGAAGTACACATTCCACGAACCAATTTCGGACTGGATAGGCGGTGCCTTCCACAGCCCCCAACCTCGATTTAGACTCTTAGGCGGTGTTACATGCGACCATGCCTCGCCATTCATGTGTTTGTGCGGCTGATACCCGTCGATTGCAGGGAGATTGATGTCGATTCTGTGAATATCAATCATCGCCGCAACACCACCTGGCAGCGGTTGAGTATCGGAGGCCGTCGCACGCACCCCCTCTTGTCCCTTTAATCCTGATAGAATGATGTCGGCTTCCTTACCTCGAGGCCCTCGGATGTATGCCTTGGAGTATCCTGAAACAGATCTCTTGCTTGTCGCCTCGATTCTCTTTGAATGGTCGGCAAGTCTTTTGCTATGAACGATGTACTGCTCTTTGAGTAGTCGATTGATATGTCGTGATACAGTAGAGCGATTCAATCCAAGTTTTTCTGCAATTCTGCTGCCAATCAAATTGCGATAAATGAGTAGTTCGTACACCGCCCATATCTTCTGGCTGGACTTAGCGAACACCCACCACTTTGTTGCGTCACCTGTTGCGTCATTCGTTTCATCCATGCAACATTCCTCCCGGATTTTACGGAGAATACATCCCCAATATGAACGCTTCGCTGGTCAATCGACCATTGTTGCGCCTTGTTGCGCATCGCTTGACCCGCATAAACCATCAATGGTCTAATCTAAGCATTGTTGCCCGTACAATAAACGCAACAAAATCAATTTTTTCCATCAATAAAACAAAGGTGCTGCATACCAATGCGCCATTCTAAAAGCCCATGCACCACTAAACAAAAAACGAACTTTAGCGCCCATGTTGCATTCGACCATCAATGGTTATAACTACCATTGATGGGCAAACGATTTCTTCAAAGGGCTGAGAGCCTTGCCCTAATTCATGCTCAAGGCGCAAACTGTCAGACTAACCAACGGAGAAACACTTGAAGATGTCACCATCGTTTTGATTGACGAGGGCATCTCCGTGATTTCAGACGATACCATTCGGCACATATACCATCAAGGAATTCTTGAATTGGTGTTTTCCGATCCTGCGGCTGTGCATTTCATGAAAGGGCGTAATCTCGCACACTGGGCCAGAGATGTTGAAGAAACAAGAGAAATTTTAGAGGACTTTGACTTTGAATTTGGAGAATTGGAACAATTTCTTAAAGAGCAATTCGTGAAAGAAGAACAAAAACCCGCCAACAGAGACCCTTATGCGGAGTGATTTCAGTGGAAAGCATTTCAGGGCAGGATCTCGCAACATTGCGACAGCATGGAACTACAATCATTCGAAACATTGTTTTATTCATGGACAATCCTTTCGCATACGCCGACAAATTGGAGGAAGCCGGGGAACAATTCGACCTTTTGCTTGAATTAAGAGAAGAATTGGGCTTGGAGGGAGATAATGTAGCATTGGGGCACACATCAGTCCCCGAGATGAGCCACAATTCCGAGATAGGCCAATTTCTTGTGCAACAGGGAATGAAAAAGCTTGAGCAATTTTTGAACAACATAGGAGGACAAAACAATGAGTGACGAACTGAAAGAAGAATTAGAAGTTGCATTTAAAGCAACATGGACTGAACAACTGGTCGAACAAGCAGGCAAAGATAGGTCATTTATCGGAAAGCCTATTTTTTACACTACGGCTGGCGACATAGATGCAAAGGGGCTTGCCGCACAACTGCGTGTATCGGAAACGGTTGTATCGGAATCATTTCAAAATTGGTTGAGTGTGGGAAACAAGCCTCCTGGTTCGCCAGTTTCACGAAGCGCCACACCCGCTCCTGAATACAATCCGCCTGTCTTCGCTCAATTTGCACCGGAACCGGTGACAAACGAACAAAATACCATTTCATCTGCTACGAAATCTCTGAACGAGATGGCTGCGTACAATCAAGCGAAGATGAATCATCAAAATACAGCAGCAATGATGGCTCCGCCTCAGATGGTTCAAACCGGAGGGGATCAATCCTCTCAACTTCTTCAAATGTTAATCCCACACCTACTGGGTGGCAAAAACAAGGGAGGAGATGACAGCTTGGTGATGCTAAAATTACTTGAATCACAAAACATGCAAGCCGAACGGTCACGCCAAGACCAAGCGATGATGATGAACGCAATGAATACCAACAGTACACAAATGATGGCGTTGTTGATTGATTCCATGAAGAATGGCGGTGGCCGTTCCTCGACTGATGATGTATTGGTTCAATTCGCATTAGAAGAGATGCGAGGGGGAAGGAACACCAGCCCAGAAGAATCTGTCTTTGATAGTCTCGTTAAATCGGGTCAGCTTGCAGACATAACTGGCAATATTGCATCTTCGCTCAAGTCTGTAATGGCTGCACGAAGCCCCCCTGTGGGGGCAGTCCCGAATTACAACATACAAGCCAATCCGCAACCCCAATCTCCACCGCAGATGCAGGAGTATGCAATGCAACCGCAGTATGAAGAGCCCCTGTACCAGCCCATTGAAGCGTCTTTCGAAGAAAAATGCAAGCATGTAATGGGTCAAATACATGAATCGCTTCCAAAGGAGTGGAAAGCGAACTCGGATTTCATCGAGATTTTGAGAAGAGCAACTGAAAGGTCTGTTACCCGAGCGGAAGACTTCCATCCAATGTCAGTGGAACACCAAATTGAACGAGCAATAAAAGAATTGCTCGTTGTCATCAACTTGAGATTGATTGGAACAAGCGTCAAACAAATCCGAGACGGAGCCGTTTCGACATCGATGGCGGCTACGATATTGAAGGATCATCCGCTCTACCCGATATTCCAAGTAGAGACATACGATACATTGATTGAAATGATGGTTGCATACGCTGATTGCGATGTCCCAGGCGTGAAAAATATTGCTTACGACATAGAATTTTTGGCTGCGCCTGACAACCGACAGGTAATTGAAGAAGTGCTGAATACAGCAAAACAAGGGTGAACACCATGGGAGACGAAACGCTATACAACTATGAACTGAAAAAAACGATGATGCCGGGATTTTTGACTAAAGGTATCAAAATCCGAGATTCATGGGTCTCTCGGTGCAAGCGCTATTTGAATGGAGGCGAGCCAAGTTTGCCCAATCTAATCAATTTCATCAACAGAGGACTATCGGACCGAAGAAGAGAAGGATTCAATGAAAAGGCACTCGACGCACCTTTGAGTATTGCTCAAAAATGGTTGCTATTACACCTTGTCTTGAAAGACGGAGTACCCAATCACCTTCGCAATGAAGAAAAAGACGAGGATGCGCCAGAGATGCTTATCGGAGAGCCGATTGTCGATTCAACTATGAAAGCCGCAGCCAAAACGGCAGTATCGATTGGTTTGAAGCCTGTCACTGGATTCAATAACATCGTCAAGGGCACAGCTTCGGAACCAGACGAATCAACGGAAGAAGTCGAAGAGTGATATTGATGGAATTACTTCCGTTGACTCCGATTGAATCTTTCTCCTATGAGCCGGAATTCGAATCCGGCAATTTAGGAATACTCCAAGAGCAAAGGAAACGGGATGTTCAAGTTCGAAGACGCTTGCTGGCTTTCAGTTTATTGCTGACGGCAATCGCTCCCTTCATCAGTTATCTATACCCATTGGCATGGACATATATCCTCGCCACAGGTGTGGCGTTCACAATCGGAACCAACCTATTGATTTCAGTTGTTTCAACACGAGTAGAGGACAAAGCAGATCGTGTTGAAGAAAGAATGGTCGACTTGATGGATTCTCTCAATGTGGCCGCTGACAGGCTTCAAATATTTCATGACCAATTAGAATCGGTGAACATTCCTGGCGTTCAACAAATGCTTGAGAATGTTCGAGACGAAGTGGCTCCTGGCCTGCGTTCTCTGGACGATGTTGATATTGCTCACATAGCAACTGAAATTCGTAGAGCATCGCGTTTCGTTGACACATTGGACATGGACAAGGTGGGAACTTATCTTTCGCATATTCGCAAAGAAGAAGGCCCATACTTTGACGATTACGAGGATGACGACGAAAATGAATTTTGGCCGGAAGAGACCATTTTGGATACTTCCAACGATTTGCCTGATTTATCTTTGGTTATGCGAACACAAAACGATGAGCAGAAAAGACAAAACGAGATTTTGTCACGGCTGATAGGTTGAAAAGGTCAAAACCCATGAGAGGTTCATGGAGGAAAGGCGACTTGTTCCCGTTGAAACCTCCAACATAAAATTAAGAGGAATACTTCCCGAGATTCGTGATCGCCTCGTACTGATAAAGAGGCGGGAAGGGTGGGCTTCTTGGGCTGAAATGCTACTTTGGCTACACAACAATCGTGCAGACCTTTCTCCGATTGAAGCTCCTTTGCATGACCCCAAGGTGGGATTCATAGTATGCCGTGATATTCCCCTCCACATCAAAGATGATTTGGTGCGAACAAGACGCCGTTTAGGTTGGAGAAGGTGGGGCGACATTGCATATTTGATTCTAAACTATTTTGAGGAGGAAGAGTGATGAAAAAATATACGATTGAAATCCCAGGCACACCAATGGCACAGCCACGACCAAGATTTTCACGGGCGGGAGGGTTCGTTCGGACCTATGAACTCAAAAGTTCAAGTGATAGCAAATCACACATACAGCATACAACCTTGAATCAAATCGAAAAGGCTGTTCCAATCCAAGGTCCGATAGCCATGCGCATCACGGCAAAGTATCCATGCCCAAAGTCCCAACACCGTAAGACAAAACCAGCAGGGGCTAAGTGGAAGGCAAATGGCCCGGATGTGGATAACATCGCAAAGCACTACATGGATGCCCTGCTTGCCTCCGGTATGCTTGCTAATGATGACCGTCAAGTTTCTTCATTACAGGTAATCAAATTGCAGGTCGCTCAAGGAGAATCTCCTTCAACAGTAATCGAGATTGAATCCATGGAGGCCCAAGAATGAGAAGTGATGATGCCGAGAGAGTTTTGCAAGTGATTTCATCTATATTCTCTTTAGACAGTGTGCCAGAATCATATGTCGCAAAATTACGGTCGAGCTTATTGGATTTGGAACTTGCCACAAGAAACGAACCAAAGATTGATTGGATTTCAGAGGCAAGAAGTGTCGCCATAACCATTGCGGAAGAAAGAGGCACTGTCTCAATTGTCGATGTTTTGGATGAATGCCCGCTTCCTGACAGCATAGATCCTCGAGTGGTCGGAGGAGTCTTCAAACACCAACGATTCAACAGGGTTAATTCTATCACAATCAAAAACGACAATGGCAGATACAAAACTGTAGGGGTCTTTTCCTTACAAAATGTCCATTAAGAGGGAATGAATACGAATATCATGGAAGAGGCCGATATGCCGTTCGAAATCGGCTCGGTCGTTAGACGCAAATTCAAGCGCGGAACATTTTATCATTACGGTATCGCTTCTGAATTCTTCCACCCTGATACGATGTTGCAAATGATTTATCAGTTCGGCGGACCTTTTCCTGGCGACCTCGAGAATCCATCTATGAATATGCGGCTATTGAATCGAATATGGGCGAGTGAAATGGGCAATCATACTGGCGTCAGAGTGGGAATTACAGACTATCGCACCTTTTCCGAGGGCTTAGAGATAGAAGTAATAGAAATCCCTGAAGATCCGATTCCTGTTTTAGAAAGAGCAAAGATGATGATGCATCGAGAAGATTACAATCCTTTGGTGCGGAATTGTGAGCATTACGCTAACTTCGCATTGACCGGAGAATGGAAGTCTGAGCAAGCTAAAATGTCAGTATCACAAGTCGGTAAAGGCCTTGGCATGATATTGAGTGGGATATTTTCTAAGCGGTGATTTGTATGAAGCGTTTAAGGACGAGAACAAACACAGAACACTTCATGGAGTCCAAAGTTACAGGTCCGGAAGAAGGAGACTTAATTTTTGTAAAAGGCGTGGGTGATTGTAAAGTCCACAATGTCAAAGTCAAAATCGACGGCATGAGCGGACATATTTACTACGAGGTTCACGCTGAAACCGGTAAAGGTGACATGTCTATTGCGTCTTTTCCTGCCGAAGTTTTGATGCATACTGGTTTTTCATGGTCGACTACACAAGTTCCTTTTGAGTTGAGCATGGAACTTCATAAAAATGATTTCTTCATCATTGATATTGATTCCCAACGCGAGTTCAATGTTTTTGCTGGGTCGCCATCAATTGCATTAGCGAATTTGAGGCTCCAAATCGCTAACGATAGACAAGCAAGAAAACTTGGTGACACTTTAGCTGTCCACCGGGTATTTTCCTTTACGCTTACACCTTCAATTCAAAGGTGGATGGCTTCCGTAAAACAGATCTTACACTTGGGCAGTAAGTCACAAGGCCCGCTTAGGGACTGCTTCACGCACCCCGAAGGCGGAATCACCGCTTTGGAGCCTTTGCGACGCACCCTCAGTAAGTCAAAACTTGTTGAGATGCAGATGGATATTGAATCACTATTCAAAAAGCACATTCCAGAAGGAATCATGTGGCCTGCTTTGTGCGAAGGTGAACTTTATGATACCAAGACAATGCTGCCTTTGCAAATGGATGTCGGTGAATGATGTTGCGAATCGAATGTGACGGGTCAAGTCTCAAAGGTTCGGGGGCTGGAGCTGGTTTTGTTTCGAGCGACGGATACTCGGAGGCGATACCCTTACCCAAAGGCTCTACCAATAACGAAGCAGAGTATCAAGCTGTAATCGGCGCACTGAAGTATTTGCTCCGACTCCGACCTCAACGGCCAGAGACTCAAATCTTGAGTGATTCGGAGCTTGTTGTAAAACAAATCAATGGCGACTACAAGGTAAAGAATTCTCGATTACAAAAGTTGCACAAAGAGGCTCATTCCCTCATTGAAAGGGCTTCATTCAACGGCCACATCACTTTCAAACACATTCCGAGGGAAGAGAATGCCAGGGCAGATGGAATCTCAAGAGTTGCTGCTTTGATTTCTATGGCGCAGGAACTTTGATATGCCATGCATCCATCATCGATTCTGCGGGATGGCAGGTAAACAACTCCAGGTTGCATGTTCGGGCCCTTGTGTTTTCTATCTCACCATCTGCCACCCGCACCTTTCAAACGGTTGAGATGCTTACGATAGTTCATGACAGACGATTGGGCAAGCCAATTCCGACCCGGCAACGAACTGGAAGAATCTAATGAACCACCGCAGGATTCTCAAGATTCTTTGCCTGATGAAGAATTTCCCGACCAAGCAAACAAGGTTCTGCAAGAGAACATCGTTTTGACGGAAAGGGTATCCCGCCTTGAACAATTGATCCTTAATCCTCCTTGGTTGAATGATTTGAATAGCAACCTACAGAAAGTCTTGAGAGATAATGCTGCAGCACTTGTGGGGGCAAACAATCAATTTATGGCAGTTCTGGCACGCAAGATGGATGAAATGGAAGAACGGTTGTCTTCCGACACTCCCGCATTTACAAATATTCTGTATAGCAATCCAGAATTGTTCAATGAGATTTCCCAAAGAGAAGATGAATCGGAAGAGGAAATTGCCACCGATGTCGATAACGGTATCGAGGCGAAGTTACACAATTTGGTACAAACTGGCACCGTTTCAAATGAAAATGAATTATCGATGGAAGAAGAATTCGTCGCTCAAAACCAAATTGCAAAGATGGTCGATGAAGAGCATCCTGAATTGCTTCTTGATGGCGATGATAAGGTTGCTATTGCTTACCAGAAATGGCAACTTAAGGAAATCAAATGGCACGAATTCGTCAAAACTGCTGGTGGAGTCAAGGCCGCATCCGATTACAAGAAAAAAATGCAGAAGCAAAACTCTTGAATCGCCATTCTCAATAGGTCGGACTGCATGCACGGTGTATGAGCGAGTCAGCAAATGACGCTTACACATCTCGCGGAGACAAGGGACTTGTTCAATACATGAGGGACAACGGAACCGATTCTTATGTAAAAGGAGATTATGTACAAGTATTCATGGATCGCTTGAGAGATTTGGCTTACGACCAAGATATTTCTGATTTGTTGTTACTTGAAGTAGCCCTGCGATTAGGCAGCGTCGACTCCACAGGTGCGCCCAGGGCGAAAGGCGAATACACATGGGCAATAGACGGTTTGAATCTTTACCGTAAACCAGAACATGTATCCGATGCGCAACTAAACAAAATCATACAACACATATCTCTTGAATTGAATTCTCAAAAAATAGCACCAGCCACCCCAATAGGGGCAGTCGCAGCGACTTCTATCAGCGAGCCAATCTATCAAGCTCAAATGCGAACTTTTCACTACGCTGGCGTGCTAACGAAGAGCGTAGATCCTTTCGATGTACTGAATAAGCAAGTATCTAACACAATGGACCACGAGAATTCAGAATTGGTACTCGCACTCAAACCTCAATATCAAAATCGTAGGGAAGCTTTTCGTATTGCAGATTCATTGATGCGAGGAAAATTGAAGACTTATGCGGGATTCGTGAAATACGACCCCATCTATCACGAGGCCTTGGTCAACGATAAAATCTCTGACATCGATGGGCAGATTACGGAATTCATCGGAGGGGACAGTTTTCATATCGAGTATAAAGAGAAGACAAGCCGTAATGGAGAATTTGAAATCGAAAGTAAGACCAAGATTGTCAATTTCGCTGATTTGGAGATGTTTAACAAAAATCTGTATCTTCAAAAATCTAAATTCAGAGACTTGAAAATGTTCGAGCCTTTGGATGCAGCCCAATTACAACGCAAGAAAAAAATACTCGGCGCAGACTTCACTGATGCTGATGGATACTCTTCCGAATATACAAAGGAGTATCAAGAACTCTTGAATCAAAAGAAAAAGGTTGAAGACACCTTCCTGGATGCGATTATTGAATCAGGCAAAGGTTCATCATATCTTGTGTATCTACTCGATGAGGCCGATAATCACGAAGACGAGGAATGGAAGCAGGTTCTAAATCAAGATGGAAAGAATGACCTGTTCAAGATCGTCAAAAGGCAAATCAAAGCCAGTGACGGCAGATTTCGCCAGGTGAAGGCATTTCCGGGCCTTTTCGACCAAGCAACAGTAAATCCAACAGAAGTCATGGTCAATGGCACTTTGCGAGAAGCTGTTATCCTTAAGTTCCCTTACTTGTCGTCAAGGTTGGACTTGAGCTTACAATCGATATTCCCCGAACTCGAATTTTGTATGGGTTGTCGTTCACCTGTAACGAGGGCAAAGATGGTCAACAAACAGGCCAAGACACAAAAAACGACCATTGATGACGAGGATTGGGACAGCCAATCTCCTATTGACTCATACACAATGGAAATTGTAAAGCAATCACTTGCTGAGGCAGGCATCCTAACCAACCCCGAAGGCGATGACTCAGACACTACCGGCCTGGTCGAAATCGACATGACTGATTCGGATCACTTTGATTTTGAAATAGCCGAACTGGGAAGAGTAATTAGAAAGTGTAAAAATTGCGGCGGTGGATGGTTCAATGTCAGCGTCTCTCCGATGAAGATTGATATTGAAAATACCGAAACAAAAGAGGAATATATCGCTAACTTCGGAGATTTGACTAAATCCTCCGTGGGCTCTGACAGCATCCTTCCAAACGCAGGTGACATCCCTGCGACCGCATACGCAGACATGGTGCGTTACCCCGGATTCAGCACCCCAGGGCAGCACCACGACTATCCACTACAGACAATGCACTCCGGACAGTTGCCTTGTGACCCATTACCGAATGAATGGTATTTGCGTGTTCAAGTCGGAGACCCTGATGAAAGTAGAAACGATACCTTTAGAGGACATTTAGAAACGGCCCAAACTGCAGATTTTGTGGACTTTAATCGATGCAACTCGAACAACCTTCGGGAAATCGAACTTGTTCTTGGAATAGAGGCGGCACGATATACCCTGCTCCATGGCCTTGCAGGAGGACAATCATCTACTGTCAATTTCAAGCATTACATGTTGCTTGCTGATTCAATGACCAGTGGGATCAGTATCAAAACTGCATCCGCAGGCTCATCGTCAGTAAGAGGGGTGGCATCTGAAAAGGGCAACAGAACAGTAATCAATAAATTTCCCAGTGATTCACCCGATGATGTAATCATAGAAGCTTTAGCAGCAATAGGCCAAACACCTCCAATGAATGACGGTGCGCTGAGGAGAGAATCTGCTTTATTGATGCTCGACATAGCAAACAGCGAGAATTATGGTAGCGTGCTGGCTCAGGCTTACGAGAGACAATCACAAGTTGTGCTTAGAAGGGCTGTGCAGGGTTTAGTTGATGACTTAGGAGCGCCCAATTCTGCCCAAATAGTAGGGTTGCCTGTTCGGTCTGGTACAATGGGCGGCGCAGTTAGAGGAAGATATGGAAGACCAAACCTTGATTCGGTCATAGAGTTGATTGACGAACACTTGACTACTGGAAATGTCACCTCTCTAAACAAATTGGAAACAATCCTCAAAGGCAAGGTCCCTACTGACTTCTTCATCTTATTCAAAGGTGAGTTGAGAAATTTGCTAAGAGAGATGGATCGTATTTGCATAGACGCTACGGGCTACTATTGGTGGCCTACGGAGGAAAGGGACGGCATCGGTGACATTATGCAACTCCGGACAAACTTGGCCGGCAAAAAGCGCGTAGGATTGCCGACGCAGAGATTAACAGAGCAAATTGAGATGTATGACACCATGCTTCAAGACGAAGTCTTTCTGCAATTGTTCAACAGGTACACGGTCCTCACCAAGTCATTGACCTTGGTGAGAAGAATATACGGATTAGATCAGTAAACAAATCCACGAAGAGCGTAAGTTCTCGCCGGCTTAACATTCAATTTGTTCAACATCCTCTGTTCTTTTGAGTCTCTTTTTACTTCATTTTCTGGTGAAGCCTTGTAAATCTTCCATAAATCACTGATTTCTTTTTGTTTTTTGCCTTTGTGACTCTTACGAAACTGATTGTAGTTCAATTTGCCTTCCATGCCTCTTGGATACCGCCCAACCATTTAATCGTAGCGAGACTTTATTTGCATGGCTGGACTTCCGCATGTTATGAAAGAAACCTGTGAATGTGAATCTCCCTGCCCTCGGCATTCCGGTTGCCACCCTACATCTTGTGAAAAGTGCGGAGAAATCATAGATTGACCCTCTTTTCACCGGAGCCAAAAAAAAGACGACCCTCTTTTCACGAGGGCCAAAAAAAAGCCTGCTACAAAGTCGAAGCAGGTGTTCAGTCAAATTGCTTTTTCTTTAAGCCACAAAAAGGGTAAGATAATCATCATCCCCAATAGTATAACAATTCCTCTTGTTATGGCGTATAGGAGAATTCCCCCAAAACCCAATAATCGAATCATTCCAGTATTGCCATTTACCTTTTTCATCATCCACTCAATATCTCTTGGAAATTTCATGTTCAGTTCTCCTTTTTAGTGTGCCATGCACTGTCTTTAATCATGTTTGCTGCATGTCTTAGTCGCCATCCTCTTGTTGCATGCCAACTGGCGGTACTTGCGAGTGATGTTATGCGTTCTTGGTTTGTTTCGATTACAAGTTTTTCACTTAGCACATCAATTGTCTCCATGAGCATTTCAATTTTATCTTTCCAATAATCTTCCATTTTTTCAATCAATTCTCTCATTTCAGATTCACTCTTAACCACTGGGTCAGCCCATAGGTCAGAACAGTCTTCATGATCTTCTACAGGGTATTTCTTGTACAAAATCTCCGTAACAATCTCCAAATAAGGATTATGCTCCCAAGTCGTATGAAGTATCCTATCCCAAAATTCATTGTAATTCATCTCTTTCATGTTCAGTTCAAATGTTCATCCGCAATAACCGTGTTCACATGCGTCACGGCTTCTTCCAAAATTTTCCTATCCTTTGTTGCGAAGCATTCCGGTTCCTCACGCCAAAGTGTGCCTAACAGGTCGGCTGCTGTTTGCCAACATTCCTTTATCGCTTCATTCAATCTCTCATGGCTTCTTTCGTTCATGTTTCCAGTCATGTTCAGTTCATACTTTATAGAGGGTGAAATTCCATGCGTTTCCCCTTTCCATGTAATATCCATGTTCCCAAAGCATTTCTCTTAGCTGCCCGTCAAGGATGTCCTTTCCGATGTAAGGGTCATTCAATTCCGTGTATATCGGATTTCCATCAAAGGCAACAGTAATCGTTTCATTGTTCCCGTATTTGACATAGTCGGTCGCAAGAATGTCTTCAATCACACGAGGTCTTTCCTTGTGTGTTGATGAAAAACACCATGCGATGTTATCGAAATAAAACCGACAGTCTACGAGCGTCCCTACTCTCTCTTCTATCAATCGCATCATTTCTGTTGTAATCAATTGTTTGTTCATGTTCAGTTCATCCATGTCTCATCTTTTCAATCCAATACGGGCTTGCTTTGAGACTATCCATGTTGTATGTTTCAGTAGGATTTCCCCAACCAAGTTCGAAAGTGTAGCAAGGTGTAGAGACAACCTCGATTGTCTCGCCTTCAACCGTTTCAACTTGGATGTAATGCCAAAGGTGAGACAAATCTTCATCGCAGCCCTCTTCTAACATAGCATCGTAAATCCTTACTCCTTTTTCTTCGATTTCCCAGCGATCCAAATCCTCGCCTTCAAAAATCCTCCAATCTTGCAATTCAACCCATTCCTTGAGCTGTTCTTTGTCCATTACTGGACACTCCCAACCATTCCATGTGTTGTGCCTGGACCTTGGCTCTTCTGGATTTCTTCCAATGTAGCCCCAAAAATCAGTTCCTCCACAATGAAGTTTCACTTTTCTGTATCTAATCGTCATGTTCAGTCTGTTTCATTCCATGCGCCATGGAATTTCGGCTTGTAATATTGGTTTGTATTCATCACTTTTCCAATTCTCTCCCAATACTTCCTTTAATTCCCGACCGATTGTTCTTCGTAATTCTCGCACCTCTTCTGCGATGCCCAAACGGTGAACAATTGTTTCCATCTTGTATCGATAATACCTTTCTGCATCCACTATACGCTTATGCTTCGCTTCCATCTTGTCTATTTTCGCCTGAAGGTGATTCACTTGATTTTTCAGTGACTTTGCTTTTTTGCTTGCAAAGCCATCGGATTCAAGAAATTCTATTCGTTTCCTTTGTTTTCGAATCTTTTTTCCTTGATCTACTATCTCCTGGTCTAATTTCCAAAAGTAATCAAGTACGCCCGGACTTGCATCTAAATTCATTTCGTCCATGTTCAGTTTCTCCAAAGTTCTTCAATATTCTCGATTGCTTCAAGAGCAATCTCATGCGCATTCTTCGTGTAGCTCAGCGGTTTGTCTGCTTGCTGCCACCATGCTACGATTCTTCGCACCTGGACAATAACAGCAAGTTCCGCTCCCGTCTTGTACAATGCCAACCATTCCTCCAAGCTCCCTTCTTTGACCTTGTTTTCTTCAAACTTCGTGTAAATCAGCCTGCATGCAGGCTCGGTTAGCTCTTCACAAAACGCTTCAATGCCACCGCCGTCGTCCTGAAATGTCAGTTGGCTATCCTCACAACTTGGGCAGTCCATATCTTCGTAGCCAAGCAGTAGATCTCTGATGTCTTCTTCAATCGTCAAACTGGCTTCCGTATGCTCTATCTCTCCTTCTGCTGGATATTCAGTCATGTTCAGTTTCAAATCAAGCCAATTGTTGTCCGTCTTCATTTTCAATGAAGATGAACCCTGGTCCGTTTCCTTCTGTGTCTTGTGACACAGTCAAAAAAAGTGTTTCTTCCCCTTTTTTCACTACAAAAATAGGCCATGCGTCTATTCCTTCACCGTCTATTTGGAATCCCATAATTTCGTATCCAATCAATTGCGAGTAGTATTCATTCATCCACTTCAAATCTATCATGTTCAGTCTAACAATAGTAGTGCGTCAATAACTTCTTGGAATAAAGCGTCATTCCAATTTTCTGTATTATTAAGCACCCTTTCTCTTGTTACTTTCATTGACTCGTTTGCACGATCAATGAAGTCATAACATCTCTTTAACTCAGCAATTAGGTCAGGAACGGCGGCTATGGCCTTTGTCGTAGCCTCATATGGCTTATCCCAGTCACGGTAAAATGTCTGGGCTATTGTTCCATAGTCTTCTGTGTGTATGGCTGCCGATGGCTCTTCATTGTCGGTATCTGCACCGGCAAGCCATTCTGGGAGCCAAGGACCACCTATCATTCCTTCGAACTGCGTCAAGTCAATTCTTAAATCTATCATGTTCAGTCTTCTCTCATTTTTTCCAGTCTCCTGTAGATTATGACACCCATTGCGCCCACTATCCTCGAGTAAGTTCTGTAAGGGCCTTCGCCACTGTCCTCAACTTCAAGCGTGTGGTTTCCAGTCAATTCCCGTAGCGCATTTTTTACTTCTCCTGCAGAGTACCAAAAATAACCTTCGCAGCATTCGCACATGGCGAATCCTGTGTCCATCAACGCAACCGTTTTGTCGTGTTGCTGGTGTGATGTATGCTCAAAAATGTCAAATTTGAATTTGCAACCACAAGGATTGCTAATTAAGACGCTACTTTCTAAAACGACCTTTCTTACGGTCCGTTCAATGCTTGTTCTTTCAAGTTCCATGTTCAGTTATTCAAATGTAATAGCAATCGAGTTCGAATCTGCAATTTACGAAAATAGCTTCATCGCATGCTTCATACATCTTATTGATAAGTTCTATTCCTGCCGTCATTTCGTCAGGAAACCAAAACATTTCGTAAATTTCTCCATCTGTCCCCGTTCCGTCATATCCGTATTTTTCTAAAAACCAATCATCGTGCAGATCGCTTAGCACTTCTGAGATGTAATTGCTGTCCAGCCCTTCAAAGCTAACTGGCACTTTCGCATCCAATCGTTGTATCAATTTGACACACACATGTTTTTCTTTTTCGTCCATGTTCAGTAAGGTTCACCCACGATAGGGAACCCAATTGTTTTCTTCATCGGACCAGGTCATGTATTGACCGTTCCAAATGATACACCATTGACCGTTCATCTCGAACGGTTCATTCTCAAGCCTCTGTGGCTGTTGGAATGCTCTCGGCATCTCTTGAGCCAAGCTTGCGTTTACAGGGCTCACAGGCTGCAACAGAGGCAGCCATGCCCAAATGCCTACAATCGACATGATTCCCCAAAAGGCGGGTGAATGCACCCATTTTGGGACATCGATGTTCGGCAAATCGTAATTCATCCATTTCATTCCAAAATATGCAATTGTAAATCCAACAACTGCAAGCCCAAGCAATCTCCTTCCGATGTTTGCCAGCATGTTCAGTCAATTACCTCCAAGTGCTTCATCCGCATCAATGCTTTGATTCAATACCCATGTCGCTGGATCAGATTCAACCATTGTAAAATTCGGATTTGCTTTCAAAATTGAATACACCTTGGCTTTGTATGCGCCGTTCCGCAACTTGTCGTTTACATTCTCCCATATGATTGTGGTCGATGATATGCCATTTCTCTCAATTACCTCTCGGGCAATTGAGACAATGCGTTCTTTCTTTGTTATTCTCTTCATGTTCAGTTTTCGTTCCCTAATCGGTACATGTATTCGTTACCTTCCTCAATCGTCTGGACGACTCTTGCTTTCGCTTGTTCTATGATACAGGATATAATCCGAATAGTCGTAGCCGCTTCCGGCACTTCATCCCAAGCCCAATCCTCGGTTTCCTCAATGAGTCCCTTAAATTTAGTGAGCAATTCGTCGTAAGTGATGAGACACCCATTTATCCTATGTTTCTCAAAAATCTCCTTGTTGCGGTTCTTATCTTCGTCAGTCATGTTCAGTTCTTGCACAAGAAGCTCACGATGATGTCGTTTACTTCTTGAAGTCTCAATCTTGTCCTCTTTCGAGGTCCACCGCTTCGCATGCCCCATGAGTAATCCGCACGGAACCAATCAACCAATTTCTTGTAGTCTTCGAAAGTCCAAGGTTCTGCAAGCAATTGCTCTACCTCGTTCATTCGAATCTGTTTCAAATCCCTGTTGTGTTTGTGCGGCCATGTCGCATCGAACATCTTCGTAGCCCATGCACTGCTGCTGCATAACGGGTTTTCCATGTCTTCCTCATTCAATTCATCAAATGTAATTGCCATGTTCAGTTCATTTTCTTCCAACCATCTCTCGGTCCTTGTTTGAAATAACATATCTGCCGATTATGCGGCTTCAAGATCTCTACAATCGCTGCTACTCTGTCCTCTTCAATGAAATCGTGTAATACGACACTATCGAATTCAGGACTGTTCTTAATCGGCTTGACAGTTGGGCTGTTCCAATCAAAAGTTCCGCTCGTGAGTACATTAAGCATCATAGGCGTTATCTTTGTGTCCAATATCATGTGTATGGGTAAAGCTAATCTTCCAGTCATGTTCAGTTTTTATCATCTGGATGTCCATCCCAATTCCATTCTGCAAGAGTCTCTCGCATGGCCTTGATGTTTTCATCCCATTCTTCGACACTACACGGAATCCATGCAGGCCTTTCATTATCAATGTAGAACTTCATTCGTGATCTAACACTCTTGAAGAAATGCTCTCCACCATCCAATCCGCCATAGGACATATCAAAACGCCCTGCGTAAGAGAATCCATTCGTGAAGTGTACAAGAAAATCTGTCTTGTCGTATGCTCCTTTAGGAGCAGTCTTGCCCCAATCCGCCATGTGTTCTAACACATCTTGCCTGATGTCATCGCTTACGCGTCCAACGAGTTGCCATCTTTCGACCTCAGCATTCCAATCTCTGTCCCACCGGCCATGATATTCAAAATGGTTATCCTCAATCTTGTCATTGACAAAGATAATTGGATAGCATTCTTCGTGCCGACCTTCTGCTCTCCATAAACTCACTTGCTTTATTTCAACCATGTTCAGTTCAACACCAAAGAGCCCTTCCATTCGAAGGCATACCACGAACTGCTGTTGCGGCTGCACTCGGAGAGGAAAAGGTTACATCTCTTTGGAATCTTAATTTGTCATTCAATACATCCACAGCACCTTCCTCAAGTAACTGTGTTCTCATTTGCGTCGTATTTTTTTGGCATGAAGGCCGTTCTTTGGCATTTGCCGTAGAACCTGCAGTCACAACGAATCGGTTTCCTTCAATGAAGTAGCCTTGGGCTACAACGCCATTCCGTAGACGCAGGGAAAGCAATTCTCTATCCCAAACCTCTTCGGTCAGCCATTCACCTTTGTTTGACATTGTCAGCAATTGCGTGCTGGCTCCACTCCACACCTTTGACCAAACAACAGCAACAGAAGGTTGTCTCGAAGCTCCGCCAGTTCTTTGAAATGGTCCACCAAAATCAAGGC
>Ga0257114_1000398_pt1 | contig 34078 bp, 22 predicted proteins | sample SI112_10mmetaG_FD_190149 | JGI IMG/M metagenome (GOLD analysis project Ga0257114, IMG submission 190149) | Marine microbial communities from Saanich Inlet, British Columbia, Canada - SI112_10m | ecosystem: Environmental > Aquatic > Marine > Inlet | place: Canada: British Columbia | collected...
TTCCCTCTTCTATTAAAAAAGAACCTATTCAAATTAAAGGTTGTTCTATCGTGGATGAACCAAGATTTAAATGGAGAGGATTAATGCTAGATGTAAGTAGACATTTTTTTACAGTTGATGAAGTTAAGGCTTACATCGATCAAATGGCAGTATTTAAATTTAATACATTCCATTGGCATTTAACAGATGATAATGGATGGAGAGTCGAAATTAAAGCATTGCCTAAACTTACAGAAGTTGGAGCTTGGAGAGTTGAACGAAATGGAAAGTTTGGAGTTTCAAGACCAGCTCCGCTTGCAGGCGAAAAAACAACTTATGGTGGTTTTTACACGCAAGAACAAATTAAGAATGTTGTAAAATATGCAACAGCAAGGAACATTACTATTATTCCTGAAATTGACTTGCCAGGTCACAGTATGGCAGCATTAGCAGCTTACCCGGAATTATCAACGAAGAAGGAACCAAAGTTTGTTTCTCCTGGAAATAAGTTTGCGGAATGGTTTGGAGATGGGAGTTTTAAAATGAATATCGAAAATACTTTAAATCCTTCGGATGAAAAAGTATATGATTTCATTGATAAAGTATACACGGAAATTGCCCAGTTATTTCCAAGTAAATATATTCACATGGGTGGAGATGAGTGTTACAAAGGATACTGGGAAGAAAGCGAAGAGGTGAAATTATTCATGAAAAAGAATAACATCGAGGATGCCCATGAATTACAATCTTACTTTGTTAAACGAGTTCAAAAAATAATCAACAGCAAAGGTAAAAAGATGATTGGTTGGGATGAGATTATCGAAGGCGGTTTGGCTAAAGGTGCAACTGTAATGAGTTGGCAAGGAATGAAAGGTGGAATTCACGCTGCAAAGAAAGGACATGAAGTAGTTATGTCTCCTACAACTTTTGCTTATTTGGATTACATGCAAGGCGATGTAACTTTAGAAAACAAAATATATGCTAGCTTAAGCTTGGAAAAAACTTATGAGTTTGAACCAATCCCTGAAGGCGTTGATGAGAAGTTAATACTTGGTGGTCAGGCTAACGTTTGGACTGAGGAAATTCCAACTTTGCAGTTTGCCTTTTACATGACCTACCCAAGAGCAATGTCTATTTCAGAAACTTTATGGAGTTTTAAAAACAAAAAGAACTGGGATAATTTTGTAACAAAAGCGCAAGCTCACTTTGTTAGATTTGATGATCAGAAAATAAATATTTGTAAAGCAGTTTTAGATCCAATAGTGGAAGTATATAAAGAAGATGACAAGTTAATGTGTAAACTAATAAACAATCTACCAAACGCTGTTATTTACTTCTCTACGAACAACACTTACCCAGTTGAGTTTGCAACAAAGTATACACAACCATTCGAAATCCCTAAAGGTGATTTTAAATTAAGAACTCAAACCTTCCAGTATGGCAAAGCTATCGGAAGACAGCTAATAATCGACAGAACTGATTTAATTAAAAGGTAGTACTTAAAGTTAATTCTCCGCACGCTTAATTAAAAAGTATTTGAGAACGTTTTTTTTTGAGATAATCGAAGAATTATTTAGTGCTTCGCAAAATAAATTTTCTGTTAAAATAAGCTGGATATTATCCTATTTAAATTTGTCTGATCAATAGGCAGACTTTAATTCAATGTCCTAAATAAACTTATTGGGTTCCAAAAACCCAATAGAGATTATATGCTTGAGGGATTACAAAAATAAAGGCACTGTCTTAAAACCATTTAAAACTTTTATTAAAAAGTAGTTTTAATAAGTAAACGTTAAGCAATTACAAACATAGGATGGCGTAAATTAGGGTTAAAAAAAATGAGACATTTCTTAGTAAAGGATACTTAATGTTTTTTATGACAAAGGAAACGGAATAACAGTAAAAACCTTCACTCAGAAGTAGATAAGATTTAAGAAACTTCAATAAATCAATTAAAAACCCCACGAACAATAACTAAAATCGTGATTAAAAAAGAGATACAATCTTTCTAATTGTCTTACTTATATGGCAAGACTTTAATAATAAAAGCAATGTCATTATTGCTGAAATTCTAATCGTACATATCCCAATATTTTCTACTACAGCATGCCTAACCGTCGTCTATCGAATATTTCTAGGGTAGACTATATTAAATAATCATATCCAAATAGCTTATTTAACAACATTATTACAATTGCTTGATCATCACCAAAAAAAAAGCCATCCTTACGGATGGCTTTTAAAATACGTTATAAAAATCAAATTTACTTTTGATTCTTCTTTACTAAATCCGTGTAAATTGGAGATGCGATACAAATTGAAGAATATGTACCAACAACAACTCCAATTAGCAGTGCGAATGCAAACCCTTGTAATGAACCTGTACCAAAAACAAGGATGGCCAATAGAACAACAATGATTGTCATCGACGTGTTAAACGTTCTTGATAATGTACTATTTAAAGCTTTATTAACAACTAAACTAATCCCTTGAGATTTACCACCACCATTAACTCTTTCTCTTACTCTATCAAATACAACAACCGTATCATTAATAGAGTAACCTACTACCGTAAGTACTGCGGCAACGAATGAAGTATTAATTTCTAATGAAAATGGTAATAAGCCTTGTAATAAAGAGAACAAACCAATTACGATTAATACATCATGGAATATTGCAATTAAGGCTCCTAATCCAAACTGCCATTGACGGAATCTAAACACTACATAAGCGAAGATCGCAATTAAGGCAAATGCTACAGAGGAGTAAGAAGCTTCAATAATATCATCAGCAATTGTACTTTGAACATGTGCACTTTCTAAAACTCCGAAAGCTTTGTCTTCATATTGATCCGTAAATTTAAACACATCCATATCAGCAGGCAACATACCTTTAATTCCTGCGTACAAAGCAGTTTCAACTCGGTTGGAAGCTTCTCTTCCTTCATTATCAGCTAGATATTTAGTTGTAACGATAACTTTTCCCGTTCCTGCAGATTTAACTTCTGGAACTAAAGATTTACCATCCTGAACAAATGCATCTTTTAAAACATCTTTAACAGCACTCACTTCAACACCCTTATCCAAGGCAATAGTATACGTTCTACCTCCAGAGAAATCAGTTCCTAAATCAAATCCTTTCGTTACAATAGAAACAAGGCCTACAATAATTAATAATGAAGAGGCTACGTAAAACTTCTTTCTAGAAGAAATAATGTTATAGGTTGTATTTGCAAACCAGTTTTTAGTTCTTTCTGTGGCAAACTTGATTTCTTTTTCTTTCTTCAAAAACCAATCGAAAATTAAACGAGTAATAAAAATTGCAGAGAATAAAGAAGTAAAAATACCAACTACTAAAGTTTGAGCAAAACTTTCGATAACCGAAGTACCGAAGTACCACAAAATAACACCTGTTATTAATGTTGTAATATTCGCATCTAAAATAGCAGTGTAAGCATGCTTGTAACCATCAGCAATTGCTAACTTAACTCCTTTACCTAGTTTTAATTCCTCCCGAATCCTCTCGTAAATAAGTACGTTAGCATCTACCGACATACCAACTGTTAACACAATACCAGCAATACCAGGAAGTGTTAAAGAAATTGTTGGTGCAGCAGCTAAAACTCCAATTACAATTAAAATATTGGCAACCAATGCAATGTTAGCAGCCCATCCTGCAGTATTGTAATAAAACACCATGTAAATCAATACTAAAACAAGAGCCAAACCAAACGACCAAGCCGCAGATTCAATGGATTCAGCTCCTAATGTTGGCCCAACAAAAGTTTCTTGAACAATTTTAGCAGGGGCTGGGAACTTACCAGCATTTAAAACATTTGATAAATCGTTCGCCCAAGCAACTACGTTATCCATTTTACCAGGCGTAATAATTGTACCACCTCCTGATATAGCATTACTAGCACCAGGTGCAGAGTAAACTAAATCATCTAAAACGATTGCAATTGGTTTCCCTCCATTTTCAGCAGACTTACGAGTAATGTTTTCCCACTTGAAAGAAGCTTTTGTTTTAAAGTCTAAAGAAACAACATCTCTGTTATCTTGACTTGTTCTAGCAGCGCGAGTAATAAACTCACCACTCATGTAAGGCTTACCATTTGTTTCCTTACGTAAAGTATACAAACTTAATAAGCCTGATCTTTCACCTAAATCTGTTTCAGAAGACCATGTTAGTTTTAGTTGCTTTGGGAAAAGTTTTTTAGATTGACCTATTTTAATGTATTCGTTAACTTTTGCAGTGTCTAATGTTTTAAACGCTCCAATTGTTGCTCTACTCCCTGGCCCAGCCATTAAAGCATATAAAGGATTGTTTCTTTGTCCAATTAATTTTAAGCTATCTTCTGATGACAATCCATCAAATGCAATGCTATCTAGAGGATTGTTTAAATCTTCATAAATTTTTGCTTTTTCATTTAATGATTGGAAAACATCACCTAAATCGTTTACGTCATATGTATCCCAAATTTCTAAATTTGCAGATCCTTGTAGGAGCTTTCGTACTCTCTTGATATCTTTTACACCGGGTAAATCAACAATTATTCTACCAGTATTTGCTACCAACTTAATATCCGGTTGTGCCACTCCAAATTGAGCAACTCTGGTTCGAATCACTTCTTTTGCTTGACCAACTGCACCTTCTGCTGAAGCTCTTAACATATCTTCAACTTCTTCATTTGTTGAATTAACGTTAATTTCTTCTACACTAGCGAACCATTTTGCTAATGGCTGACCATTCATCTTTTCGTTGTAGGCTTGTATAAATAAGTCCACATAACCACCAGCTATTTCCTTTTTAAGCTCATTTGCGCGTTTAGTAACTTCTTTGAATTTTGGTGAATTCTTAATGTTAGAGGAAACAATAGATTCAATTAACTTATCAATTTCGATTTCAAGGGTAACAGAAACACCACCTCTTAAATCTAATCCTAAATTGATTTCTCTTTGTTTACACTCAATATAAGTATAACCCATCCAAATTTCTTCGTCTGAGTTTTCCTTTAACCATTCTCTTGCTTCTTCATCAGTTTCAGTAGACTCTACAGCCTCTTTTTCAAACTGACCTGCGAAGTGAGTGAATGAAAATTCAAATAAACATACGAACCCGATTACGGCCAATAAAACTTTGATTGCTTTGCTATTTTGCATTTTGTGCGGTTTAATTCTTTCTTTTAAAGACCGACAAATATAGAGCATCATCTCCGATTGACAAAAGCTCTAGTCTTTAATATTCATAAATATTTAGTCGTTTTATAAACACGTATTGCATAACCTTGATTATCATGCTATTGTACATATTTAACCCATTATTGAAGAGTATGAATTAGAAAGATTTTACACGATTCCCGTTATAACAAACAACCCATTCCTAACAAGAGCTGGGGAAATTGTATTAAATCACTCTATTTGCAGTAATCTGGATTTTATTTATATACCAATACAACATTAGATGGTAATCCTTATTACCTTGTTTTAGCTAATGGAGAGTTTGAGTTTATTGATGTTATAAATTATGCCAAACCTCAATTATTAGCCTAAATAATAATGGTGAGCTTGATTTAATAATCGGAAAACAAAAAAGATCGTTATTCTATTTTGAGCATTAAAGCTCAACATTTGACTATGATTTTAGTGTTGAAATTAAGAACCTTTAAAACATAACAACTCAAGATTTCAATAAAGGAATGTTTTTCGGCTGCTATACTCCTTTATTTTACACAAAAAATGATGAGAAAAACTTAATATTGGTTGAGAAATTGGGAAAGATGCAATGTTGTGATACTATTGAAAACTAATTGGAAAGTAATATTTTCAATGATGATTCGGACTTTCGTAATTTAAAGGACGGCTCTTATTCAAATGGAATAATCCCAGATTTTCTACCCGGAATTATCACTGGAAAGGCTTCTAGCGGTTTAACTTACTATAAATAACTTAATTCCGAAATTATTATTTAAATCAATTGTTCATTAATAAATTTGGAGTAGTTTCTATAAAACTATACGATTTAACAGGTAAGCTAATAAATCAATGCACGCAAAAATTGAACTTATAAATTAAAAAAGTGTTTACTTTAGCCATATAAAATTAAAAGATGTAACAGATTTACTAAGAGTGAGTTACACAAAAAATAAATTACTCCAATGTGTAATAAAAAGTTAAATAACCACCAAAAGTTCCAGTAGGCATAGCAGGATTCCAAATCTCAGGATCATGACTAGTGTTATCAACCCAAGGCTGAATCCATTTAATTTCAGTATTTAGTTTCCATTGACTAGCCCCAAAGCTAAATCCAAAATGAGGAGAGAATAATAAATCGTCCTTAAAAGGAGCCGTGTAATCATAATTTGAAACTACTTTATAATGAGACTGAAACCCGAAATAAATAAACATTCCATACTTTGGATCACCAGGACAATCACAATGGTAATGCGGGTCTCCCTTAAAATGCCAATATAAGTTAGCGTCAAATTGCGGAATAAAGTCAAGCTTTCCTTCCCATTTATCGGCCATCAAATTTGCTACGAAATTTGTTGTAAAACCGAGTTTAGTATCACTATTGAAATACCATTCTTTTAATGCTCCAACCTCACCTGCAAAATAGCCCTCAGCTGCGGGCGTTAAATGAAGTCCTCCAAAATAAGTTAATCGATCTGACTTTCCTTTAGCATAGGTAACGTTCACCAATGGAACAGGCATTGCTGTATTAACATCTTTCATTACTGGACCTCCATAGGAAATACTAAATGCTTTTTCTCTTTTCAACAACGGAACAACATAACGAGTTGGTGCACAAGATGATAAAATAATTACAGCAAATACAAAAGCACTTCTCATTATTTTTTTAATTTATCTACAACAACCTGATCTATGGGAAAAGTAAAACCGTCAGATTTTAATTCCTTTAAATCCAGCCACCTAAAACATTGTGGTTCCTCTGTTTTAAAATGAAAAGGAATTTCAGAAACCTCGAAAGCCTCGCTTTGTAATGTCACAAAATAATACACACTCAGCATTTGGTCCCTTTGATCAAACGATGAGACTTGAAGAAAATCGTTAATGTAAAAAAAATCATTCACCTCTATATCTACACCAAGTTCTTCTTGAAACTCTCTTTTCAGCGCATCTGTTAATCCTTCTCCATATTCCAATCCACCACCTGGAAACTTGGTCATTTTAGTTCCACCTCTAATTTCATCGGTAATTAAAATCTTACCTTGTTTTATGCACAAACCATAAACACGAACATTGAATCGCTCTAAATCTAACATTTAATTGCCCTTAACATTTCTCTCTTCCCAGGAGGTCCGGGAACTTTTTCAACTTTAAAACCAGCCTTTAGCATCGTTCTTTTGGCTTCACCTTGGCAACAATAAGTAACTAAAACACCGCCTTCATTAAGTATAGTATACATCTTTTTAAAAATCTCAATTGTCCAAAGTTTTGGTTGTTTATTAGGGGCAAATGCATCGAAGAAAATAATATCAAAACCAACGGGTAATTCGTCCTTTGTTAAATCTAGCTTTAACTTTGATAAAGAAAAGTTTTTCGTTAAAATAACATTACTCTCCCAATCACATTCATGCAATTGATTGAACAACTGGGGTTGATTTACTAACTCACCATAATTGAGTTGATTTGCTTCTTTGGTTGATATTGGATATTTCTCTACCGCAGTATATGCAATTGAAATCTCATTTCCCCTACCCCATAAACAAGATAGCAAAGTATTTAAACCTGTTCCGAATCCTACTTCAAAAACAGCTAAATGATCTTTTTCAAAATAATCTAACCCCATTTTCAAAAAAACATGCTCGGCTTCTTGTTGAGCCCCATGAATTGAATGATATTGTTCATTTAACTCAGGAACCATTAAAGAATGAGAACCATCTTTTGTGGTAATTATATGTCTTTTGCTGGATACATCCACTTTATATCAATCTTGATTTGAAACCAATCTAATAACGCCTAAAATAAATTAGCATGCCATGAGTCTTTCGCCTCTACTTCCCAATTGGAAACAAACTCTGCTTTATTAATAACCAAATTATTAAAAACCGTTACAGTATTTTGGATTTCTCCTTTTTGAGCTAATGTTTGAAAATCCGCCATTCTGATATTTTCAACAACATCACCTTTTTTGTAGGTTAAATTCATTCTATCTAATAAGGAAATTCCATATTTAGACTCGATTGTTTTAACTAAGCCTACCGATTTATCAATAGAGCAACCTGTGGCTTCTTGCCCAGATTCGTCTACAAAAATCGCGATGAATTGATTGTAATATATTTCGATAGCACTATTTAGCTTTGTCCCGTGTGCTTCCCAAGAAGCTTCAAACTGATCAAGCTCGATTTTTAGCTCAACTAATTCTTCTTGTGTAAAAGCTCTATTTGATTGATATACCCAAACTCTAGATGAGTCTGGTAAATTGTTTTCTGTTTGAACCATACTACAAATTTACAGATCTGCAGCTTGTGCCACAAGCTCCGCGAGATCTAAAACTTTAACTTCACGGTTACGGTTCTTTAATTTAACTCCATCTGTAATCATTGTATTACAGAAAGGACACCCTGTAGCAATGATGCTAGGATTTAATTCTAAGGCTTCTTCGGTGCGTTCGATGTTAATATCTTTTTCTCCTTTTTCGGCCTCTTTAAACATTTGAGCGCCACCAGCACCACAACATAAACCTTTGGCACGACTACGCTTCATTTCGGCTAGCTCTGTATCTAATTTTTGAATTAAACTACGCGGAGCATCGTAAATATCATTTGCACGTCCCAAATAACAGGGGTCATGATAAGTGATCCGCTTTCCTTTAAAATCTCCACCTTCAACCTTTAACTTTCCTGAATCTAATAATTCTTGAATAAATTGGGTGTGGTGAATCACTTCGTATTTACCACCCAATTCAGGGTATTCGTTTTTCAATGTATTAAAACAATGCGGGCAAGTGGTGACAATTTTTTGAATTCCATATCCATTTAATACTTGGATATTCATCATCGCCTGCATTTGGAATAAAAATTCATTTCCAGCTCTTTTTGCAGGATCCCCTGTACAAGACTCCTCTTTTCCTAAAACAGCATATTTAGTTCCTACTTTATTTAAGATTTTGGCAAAAGCACGTGTGATTTTCTTTGCTCGATCATCAAAACTCCCTGCACAACCAACCCAAAATAAAACTTCTGGTTTTTCACCTTTAGCCAAAAAATCTGCCATTGTGGATACTTGTAAATTTGCCATGTTAATTAAATTCTAAAGTATTAATCTTCTTCACTAGCCCAATTAAATCGATCAGCTGCAGGAAAAGCCCAAGGCGCTCCATTGTTCTCAATATTACCAAACATGATGTTTAACTCATTTGGTGCTTGTGATTGTTCCATCACTAAATATCTTCTTAAATCAACAATTACGGCTAATGGATTGTTGTTTACAGGACAAGAATCAACACAAGCATTACAAGAAGTACACGCCCACAGTTCTTCGGGAGTAATGTAATCATTTAGTAATGACTTATTATCGGTAGAACCTTTTCCTGAATTATCAATAAATCTCCCTAATTCCTCAGCTCTATCACGAACATCCATCATAATTTTACGGGGGGAAAGTAATTTACCCGTTTGGTTTGCTGGACAATCTTCAGTGCATCTACCACATTCGGTACATGTATAACTATCCATTATACTCTTCCAGGAAAGGTCTTGAATATCCTTCGCTCCGAATGGCGCAGGCAATGCTGCATTTAAATCATCCTCTGGTGGGCTTGCATATGGGTCAACATTTGGATCCATCATTAATTCCACTTCCTTCCTAACGCTTTCCAAATTGTTGAACTGACCTTGAGGCGTAAGCTTTGAATAAAATACATTTGGGAAAGCCAATAAAATATGAAAGTGTTTTGAAAAAGGTAAATAATTTAAAAAGCCCAAAATCCCTACAATATGAAACCACCAACAAGATCGTTCGATAACGATTAAAGTTGATGCTTCAAACATGCCCATTAATGGACTTAACCAACCACTTATGGGGTAAAACCCCGCGGCAATGTACCCCTCAGCATGAATAGATTGTAATTGTTCGTCGGCAGCATTCATTACTAAAAAAGCCATCATTAAAGCAATTTCAACAATTAAAATAATGTTTGCGTCATTCTTGGGCCAAGCAGTCATTTCAACTCCATCAAACCGCTTAATCCTTTTCGAAATTCTTCTCGCCAAAAACACGACACACGCAAGCAAAACTCCTAATGCTAAAATTTCGAACGACCCAATTAACAAATCGTAGATGGAACCTAAAAAATCAGCAAATATTCGATGTGTCCCTAAAACACCATCGATCACTATTTCTAAAACCTCGATATTAATGACTACAAATCCAACATAAACGATTATATGTAGAGCCCCAGAAAGCGGTTTTGTAGTCATTTTACTTTGACCAATTGCAACTTTGAACATTTGCTCAAATCGCTCTCGCCTTCTATCTGATCGATTTTCATCTCGACCCAGTAAAATATTTCTTCGGATTTTTTTTACTTGTTTAGCAAAAACTACTGACGTTACCACCAATAAGACAATGAAGATAATGTTCGGAAGAAAGTTCATTCAGTTAAATTAATTTATTCAACCTCTTTACTGTGTTTTTTTAAAATTTGTTGCATTTTAATCGAATCACAGGGGTATCCGCAAGAATCTGAAATTTCTTTCATCAGTTTTTCAGCAAGTTTATTATTAAACTTATCTAAAAGTTCAGCATTTTGTTTTAATACATTATAATGAGAGCTGTCCAAAGCAATTGGCTCTTTTTGACGTTTACTACCAAAATTAAGTAACGATATATTTAAGTATCTTCCTGGGTTTTGCTTAAGATCTAATAATAAGAAATCTAAATCAGCAGATGCTAAAACTAAATGCTCGTAGAGTTTTTTGTCGTTTAGCAGCATTCCCACTGTACCTTCTCCATTATTAATCTTAGTAACAATTGTTTCTGTTTCAGTTAAAACTTGATTAACTCTTCCAATCGTTTGTTTGATATTAGATTTTGCTAGACTATCAGTTAAATTATCCAAGTTTGCAATAATACCAGTAATCTTATCACTATTATTATTCAAAGTTTTCGTTAGTGATTCAATATGATCAACAATTCGTTGAACTTTGGCATTCTTCAAATCAGTTGTGATAGAATCTAGAGACTTTGTTGTGTTTAAGATATTTTTCATTGCGGCAGGGATTTGCTCAAACGAACGCTTTAAGTTGTTTTGAGTTCTGTCATCCATTACTGTCACAAACGTATTAATCAAAACATCAGCTGAAGAAACTAGCTGATCAATTTTTTTCTGAAGAGGTCTTAATCGCTCATCAACTTTATCTTGTAACGATTTTGACAAAACACCCCTTAAAGTATCGCCAACCTTAACGAATGCAGAACCACTATCAAGTTCAGATAAAGAAACCACCATTGTTCCTAGTAAATCCGAACTAGCAATCTCCGCAATACAACTATCTTTTAATACTACTCCTTCTCTTGTCACATCAAACTTTACAACCCAACAATAACCATCAGTTGCTTTCGTATCAAATTCAATTCCTTTAACTGAACCAACTTGAGCACCACGGTAGTTTACACCACTTGAAGAGGTTAAACCATCTAAGTTTTGGTACTTCGCGTAAATAGAAGCCTCTTCTTGAAAAATATTATCTCCTGTTAGGTAATTAGATCCCCAATACAACATGAAAATTGCTGTTGTAACTACTAATCCTATTTTAAATTCCTTATTCATTCAATATTTTATTATTGTTGCCCTGAAGCTATTAACTCTTTCGCTTTTTTCACAGAAACTCTTTTTTGTTTATAAAATGCAATAACAAAAGCATCTGAAAAAACAGTTTTCTTAACTTCTTTTTGTAATTCAATAACCTCTTTTTGTGTAACGCAATTACCAACAGCATATTTGAATATACCGTTTGATTCGTACTCAAAAACGTCCTTCACATCTTTAAACTTGCGTGAATTTAAGGGAATTTTCTTACTTGATGAAGTTATTTGGACTCTAAAAAGAACATCGCAACTTTTTGGATCTTTTTTTTCTGTATTCGATTTTTTCTCAACCGCTTGTTGTTTTGCAACTACTTTCTGCACAGAATCAATGCTGTTCTTCACTCTTTTATCAATTTCTTTAGCTTGATATTCTCCTACTTTTATTTTTAAAACATTTACTAACATCTTTTCCCAATCAGCAAATGCCTTAGCTTCCTTCAATGCAACTTCCGATGTAGACATTCCTTCCATTTCACTTTTATATTCAACAAACGCTCTAAATATCGCACCTGCAGTTTCGGCTTGTCCGTACTCCTCTTTTAATAGTTTTTGATTTTTGCTATTTGTTAAAAAACCAACTTCAATTAACACACTAGGCATTGTTGTTTTGTACATCACCAATAAAACACGTTGCCGAACACCCCTACTTCGTCGCTCATTTCTAATTTTAAATTGATGTTCAACTTTAGAAGCAAAATTAATACTCGACTCTAAATATTCTTGTTGATACAAACTCATTAAAATATTACTCATTGGGCTTGTGGGATCGTAGCCATCATAATTTTTCTCATGATCTTTCTCCAGTAAAATAACAGAATTTTCTCTTTTTGATAGTTCTAAGTTGCGATCTGTATATTTAGTACCCATCACGTAAGTCTCTGTACCATAAGCACTCTTGTTTTGAGCAGAGTTGGCGTGGATACTTATAAATAGGTTTGCTTTGTTTCTGTTCGCAATGTTTGCTCTTTCATGCAATTTCACAAATACATCTTTGTCTCTTGTGTAAATAACTTTTACATCAGGATAGTATGCGTTAATCAACTTACCTAACTTCAACGCTACTCCCAAACAAACATGTTTTTCTTGAGATGATGAACCTAAACACCCAGGATCATTACCTCCATGACCTGCATCAATAACGATTGTTTGAACATTAAAACTTTTTGATTTAATGTGCTCTGATTGAGCCTCAACTGTAAAAAAAGTTAAAAAACTCATTAAAAACACAAGACAAATAGGAAGTAAACGTTTTAAATCTAAGGCATAATTTTTGGTATATCCCTCTAAATTTTGCGTAATTTTAGACTTCACTTTCATATTGTTAAAACATTTTCCGTTTAGGAATATTATTGGTTTGTTAACTAAATTAAACATAAGATCAAGGATATTAGTCGTTCTAATGGGATTATTAATTAACAATGGGTTTGCCAAAACTAGCCCCAAGCCTTCGTTTTCTTTATTTTCAAACGACTCTTCTGAATTATTAATTGTAGATACAACTTTAACCGATTCGCTTAAATTTAATGATATTTCTAAAAATGCTCCTGAATTCAAAGTTAAATACACAGCTAAAGATTCTATTGATTTCGATAACACTAACCAAATAGTATACCTTTTTGGTGAAGCTAAAGTGGAGTATGGTGACATTTCACTTTCGGCTCATTTAATTAAGGTTTATATATCCAAAAATGAAGTACATGCTTTTGGTGAAAGAGATGCCAATGGTAAACTAATTAGTAAGGTAGTTTTTAAAGACAAAGGAGAAGAATTCCAGTCTCCTGAAATGAAATATAATTTCACCTCTAAAAAAGGAACAATCATTCAAGCAACCACGCAAGAAGGAGAAATGTATTTACTTTCCGACCGTGGTAAAAAGATGCCAAATAACGAGATCTTTCTTAAAACAGGTAAAATAACAACTTGCGATGCCGAACACCCTCACTTTTATTTCGAGGCTAATAAATTGAAAATAGTTCCTGGTAAAAAAATAGTAGTTGGCCCTACAAACCTTGTTATTCGAGAATTAAGAACCCCAATTTGGGTTCCTTTTGGAATGTTCCCGAACAATACAAAAAGAAAAACAGGGATTTTAATTCCGGGGTATGGACAACGAGACGGGTCTTTTGGATTGGATCAGCTTGGATTTCATTGGGCGATTAATGATTATGTTCACGCTGATTTCTTATCAAACATCTACTTTTCTGGTACAACACTGTTGAGTGCTGACTTTAAATACAAGAAGAGATACAAGTACCGTGGTAATTTAAAAATCGACTATAACTCTATTGTAAAAGGAATAAAAGGTATCGAAAACACCTCAAATCTTAAACATAGCATTAAAAGAGATTTCAAAATTAAATGGAGCTTTATGCAAGATTCGAAAGCACACCCTAAAAGTTCTATCAAGATTAATATAGATGCTAAATCACCTACTTTTAATCAAACTCAAAATTTAAACTCAACCACAGCTGTTTCTTCTGTACAGGGTCAAAACACTTCTCAAGTTAGCTGGGCTTGGAACGAAAAAAATTGGAGTATTACTACCACATCCAGATTAGATCAGAATTTCGCCCAAAATAGGATTTCAATGACTTTACCTAGTGTAAACCTAAGTATTCGTCCAGTAAAAAAAGGAATATTTACATTTGGAGGTAGCGCAGAAGGTAAAAACTCAGTAACCGCTTCTGACTCAACTTTTTTTGAAAAAACGACTTTAAATAACTTACGAAACGGCGCCAAAGCCAACTTTAACGTGAGAGTATCAAAACGAGTATCCCTTTTCAAGTATTTAAACATCACACTTCCTTCAATTAATTGGAATTCCTATTTAATGACGGAAGAAATTCATAAAATACAAGCTGAAAGTGGCTTATCAAATGACACCATTAATAAATACAATTATGCTTACGATTTATCATTAGGTAATGTTGGTTTAAACACAAAGATTTTTGGAACTTATAAACTAAAAAAAGGAATGTATGTAGAAGGATTCAGGCATACTATTACTCCTTCTATTAATGTAACTTACCGACCAGATTTTTTCATCGATGCTCAAAACATTAATCAACTTCAATACGATAGTGTTTCACAAAAAAACATAGAATATAATAAATACTCAACATCTATTTTTAGACCCAATGCAAGTAAAGCTGCAAGTCTTAATTTTAGTTTAGATCAAAACTTACAATCAAAAGTAAGAGACAATGCAGACTCTACCGGTTTAAAGTACAAAAAGGTAAATATCATTAATGCTTTCAGAGTAAATTCTTCTTATAACATATTAAAGGACTCTTTAAAATGGAGTAATTTAAACTTCTCATTAAACACAGCTCCTGTCTTCCTTAAAAACTTAAACATCTCTGGTAACTTTTCACCTTACGATATAGATGAGGATGGATTTGTTTATGACAGCTTACTTTGGAAAGCGGGGAAATTAGGACGATTAACAAGCTTTAGAGCACAATCGACAATTAGCTTAAATAGAAACCAATTTGTAAAATGGATTTTTGGATTAGATAAAGGAAAAGATCAAGATTTCGGATGGTCTATGAATATTGACTACACTTATACTTACTCTAAACCAACTTTTGACGTATCAACCAATCAATCTTTAGGTCTTTCGGGTAAAGTAGATTTGTCCGATAATTTATCATTCCGATATCATTTACCAATCAATATGGAAACTTACAATTTTGCTCAAAATGGTTACCTAAATTTCACAAGAGCGCTTCATTGTTGGGAAATGACAACCAACTGGTTCCCTTTTAGAGATGACGTTTGGTTCACATTCACAATTCGACCAAAAGCTGGATTACTTCAAGACGTGAAGTACGATAGAAAAAGACGAGGAAGTTCAATCAATTAAAATTCATATAAGCATGTCAAAAATAATAAACACAAAAAATGCTCCAGCAGCAATTGGACCTTACAACCAATCTGTAAAAACTGGAAACTTACTTTTTGTTTCAGGACAAATTCCTTTAATTCCTGAAAGCATGGAGTTAATTACAGAATCTGTGGAAGCTGAAACGCATCAAGTAATGAAAAACTTGAAAGCTATTTTAAATGAATCAGGTTTAGATTTCGCTAACATCGTTAAGGCTTCAATTTTTTGTAAAAACTTGGAAGACTTTGGTAGAATAAATGAAGTATATGGTTCTTATTTCGAAAGCGATTTCCCTGCAAGAGAATGTGTTGAAGTAGCTCGTTTACCAAAAGATGTTAATGTTGAAATATCTGTTATTGCTGAAATCAACTAAAAAGCAAAGCGCCCCGGTAACCAGTCGGGGCGCTTCTTAAATTAAAAACTAAACAACCTAGCATTAAATAGTTGATACTATTTTTTCTCACTTCTTCTTTTCCTCAAGAAAATAATACTTTAACAAGGTAATTCCCAGTACCAAACTATCTCCTAAAATAAAGTATTCCATTTTTAGCAGTCTCTACCTTACCAAAACACTACTTAGATAAGTTGAGAGTTTAGGTACTAAATTATCCATTGTTAAATGCATTAGAAATTACTTTAAAAACTAAATCAACCCCAAATAATTAGAACAGTCTTGTTTTTGAGATGATAACTTTTTACAAAAACACGTCGTTAAACGTATAAAAGCTCATAATACTTTACGGACAATGGTATCTGAAATTAAAAAAAACCAGATTGACGAGATGATTGAATTAGCAAAAGCTATTCAAACTTCAAGTGGGGTTTCTAGTTCAAACCCGTTCGCTGATAGAATGGCGACTATCATACAATCGCCTGAAAGTAAACACTTTTTAATACGTTTAATGGACGTAGCTTTTAGAAGTCATAACTTTGATAGAGTATCTACCTATATCGTGAGACTATTTAATTCAACGAATGCTCACAAGCAACTTTTCAATATTTCTGAAAGTATCCTAGTTCGACTTTTCAGAATAATTGGCTACAAATTACCTTCTGTTAGTATTCCCCTTATGCTGGAACAAATTCAACAAGTAACAAGCCCTGTTATATTTTTTAAAGACAGTTCTTCTTTTAGGAGTCATATCGATAAAAGGAAAAAACATGGTATCGAACTAAACATAAATCCCATCGGAGAAACTTTAATTGGAGAAAATGAAGCAAAAGAAAGATTAAATAAATATTTAGAAATTTTAAATGAACCAAAAGTTAATTATGTTTCTATAAAACTATCCACATTGCATTCGCAAATATTAGCTATTGGACATGATAACGTCATTCAAGATTGTATTGAAAGACTTTCCGTTTTGTACCGAGAAGTCTTGAAGATAAAAGAAGAGTTAGGTGTTACAAAGTTTATCAATTTAGACATGGAAGAGTTTAAAGATTTATCCATTACTTACGAAACCTTTGTTCGAACATTAAATAAAAAAGAGTTTAAATTTTTAAGAGCTGGGATAGTTCTGCAGGCTTACTTACCCGAGTCTTATAAGGTAGCTAAGGATTTACAAGCATGGTCTATTAAAAGAGTTGAAAACGGAGGGTTTCCTGTTAAAGTAAGGATTGTAAAGGGAGCGAATTATGAAATGGAAAAAACAGAGGCATCGATGCGCGGTTGGCCTTTAGCTACTTATAATTCCAAAGTTGATACAGACGCGAATTTTAAAAAAATTCTACTTGAATTACTAACTGTAAATTCCACCAAATGTCTTAATGTTGGAATTGCTTCACATAATATTTTTGATTTATCCTTTTGCTTACATATCGTTCAAGAACAAAAATTGCATACTAATGTAGATTTTGAAATGTTAGAGGGTATGGCCAAATCCACTGTTATTGAATTAAATAAAAGAGGCGCAAACCTGATTTTATATACTCCTATTGTTCAAAAAGAAAACTACTTAAATGCAATTGCATATTTAGTAAGAAGATTAGATGAGGGAACGCAAGATGGTAATTTTCTCAAAGAAGGTTTTGATTTGAAAGTTGGTTCTGAAAAATGGAAGGAACTAAAAAAACACTTTTTAGAATCCTTAAAACTCATTAATCAAGTACAAACAAAGTCAAATAGAACTCAAAACCGATTAAGCGAAGTCTGCAGTTTTGATGCAGATTTCGAAAATACGCCTGATACGGATTGGACTTGTAAGTCGAATAGAGACTGGCTAGAAGCCATTAAGGAAAAATGGTCTAACCCTAACAAAATAGACCTTTACAATATTCCAATAGTTGGGCAAGCTACTAACGGAAATAGAATAAAAATCAAACAAAAGAACTGGGAAGGAGAGTTAAGTTGGACTTACGAACAAGCGACAGAAGAAGATTTTGAATCAATGATATCCGCCTCTTCGGCTTGGTATTCAAAAAATGCATTACAAAGAAGTGAGCTGTTGAAAAAAGCCGCTGTTGAAATTGCTAAAAAAAGAGGCGATTTAATTGGAATAACAGTTGCTGAATTGGGTAAACTACCAAGCGAAGTTGATGTTGAAATTTCAGAGGCAATTGATTTTGCAAATTATTACGCTGAGTCTATTTTACAAATAGAGGAAGAAGGAATTGAATATTTAAATAAGGGAATTAACCTTGTATTGTCTCCATGGAATTTCCCAATAGCAATTCCAATTGGAGGTGTTTTAGCATCTTTAGCAGCGGGAAAACGCGTAATTTTAAAACCATCTCAAAATGCTGCCGCTACAGCATTCTTAATCAGTCAATGTTTATGGGATGCTGGGATTCCTAAAGATGCCTTTGCATTTCTACCAACTTCAGAGAGCATATTAGATAAGTATCTCTCTTTTGGGAATATATTTGACGCTGTTATTTTAACTGGAGGAACAGATACAGCACAGTTTTTATTAAGACGAAACCCTTACTTAAACTTATTCGCAGAAACAGGTGGGAAAAATGCTACTATCATTACAGCACTCGCCGACAGAGAACAAGCCATAAGTAATGTTGTTGATTCTGCTTTTGGTAATACAGGTCAAAAATGTTCTGCAACCTCAGTTTTAATACTAGAAAAAGAGGTTTATGAAAACAAAGAATTCAGGGCTTTATTAAAAGACGCTACTCAAAGCAGATTTTTAGGGAAACCTTGGGATAACAAAACAAAAATTGGACCTATGGCAGTTCCAATTAACGATAAAATAAAACATGTTTTAAAAATTACGAAAGATGAAGAATGGTTGTTAAAACCTGTTCAAACTGGAGATTTCATACTCTCTCCAGGAATAAAATGGGGAATCACACAAAACAGCTATGAATATCAAAATGAATTATTCGGTCCTATATTGTGTGTAATGAAGGCAAGTGGTTTAGGTGAGGCAATTAAATTTGTAAACGACAGTCCTTTTGGTTTAACTAGTGGTATTGAATCGTTAGCCAGAGAGGAAGTAAGGTACTGGAAAAGTCAAATTAAAGCAGGAAACTTGTATGCTAACCGAAGTACAACTGGCGCAATAGTTAAAAGACAACCATTTGGAGGTATTAAAGCTTCTTCTTATGGCTTTGGAATGAAAGCTGGTGGCCCTAATTACGTTAGGCAATTTCTTCATTTAATACCAAAATCAAACTCTACCATCAAACAGGAATACCAAAACACATTTCAAACTTATTTTAAAAAAGAAGTTGACAGCACAAAAATTAGAGGCCAACACAACATTTTAAGATATCTTAAACCTAAGAAAGTTTTTATTTTGATAGACAAAGACTCCACCGAACTTAACTTAAAAATGGTTGTTGAAGCGTGTAAAGTACTCAAGTGTAAATTCGAAATAGTAACAACTTCAGCGGACTTAAAAGTAACTAGTCATAAAATAAATAAACTGGAAAATTTTAATCAAATATTTACTGATTTTGACCTTGATACTGTGATAAGAAGTTTAATAACCAAGCTTCCAAGGTTTTTCCAACAAGAATGTCACACAAAAAACATTCACATTTACAAAAAAAAGCCTTCTGAAAACGGCCGAATGGAATTATTGAATTACTTGACAGAGCAATCATTATCAATCAATTACCATCGATATGGAAACTTAATGGGAGAAAAAAGTATGAAAGACTAACATTAGAACCTTTAACACTTATTTGTTCTCCCCTGCCTTAGAAGCTTTACAATATTTATATTTGTACAAAATTTAAAACATGAAACTTACAGTAGTTGGTGGTGGAAACATGGGACTTACCTATGCTAAGGGAATTGATAAGGCAGGCTTGCTAAGTGAGCAAATTTCAATTCTTGAAAAAGGTAATGATAATGTTAAAAGGTTAAAAGCTGCTGAACCTCAATTTCTAATTGAATCATCACCGAGTGACTGTATAAAAAAATCAAACATTATATTACTTGCAATTAAGCCATTTCATGCTCCAGCTGTTTTTGAAGAAATAAAAGCTTATATGAATCCAAATCAGCTCGTTATTTCAGTAATGGCTGGTGTTAAAATAGAAACAATACAAGCGGGCCTTAGCATAGCTAAGGTTGTGAGATCGATGCCTAACCTTCCCGCTATGATCGGGAAAGGGATGACAACCTTCACTTCTTCTAATAGCGTAAGTAAGCAGGAAGAAAGAACCGTAGCAAAATTATTAGGTTCTACAGGTGAGGCTATTCATTTACAAAACGAAGATGATGTTGATAAATCCACAGGTATTTCAGGAAGTGGAACAGCATACATTTTATACTTCATGGAAGGGTTAATGAATGCAGCTAACGAATTTGGTTTTTCTGAAAAAGAAGCTAAACAAATGGTTACCCAAACTTTTGATGGTGCTGTAGATTTATTTAGAAAGAATAACCTAAGCACAAGTGAATGGATTGATAAAGTTTGCTCAAAAGGTGGAACGACCATAGAAGCAATCAATTCTTTCGAAAAAAATAATGTAAAAGATTCTATTAAAAAAGGTGCTATTGCAGCATACAAACGAGCTGTAGAGCTTGGTAATTCATAATATAGCATAAGAAATTTAGAGATATGATATTTTCAACTGAAACAAAAAATAAAGCATTAAAGGATTTAGCCTTATTAATTGCTCAAAATAAAGAAGAAATAATTGCTCAAAATAAAATTGATATTGACGGCACAGGTAACATTGATCCTACTCTGATAGACAGACTTAAAGTTGATGCTAAAAAAGTAGACGGTATGATTGCTGCTGTTGAAGATGTTATTACCCACGAAGATCCTCAAGGTAATATATTGCATGAGTACAACCACCCTAATGGAATGCTTGTTCAAAACAAAGTTGTTCCTTTTGGAAATATCTTAATCATTTATGAATCTCGACCTGATGTTACTATTGAAGCCGCAATAACAGCTTTTAAAGGAGGGAATAAGATCTTACTTAAAGGAGGGAAAGAGTCCAAAAACTCAAATATATTCTTAGTGAACCTTTGGCATGAAGCCTTAACTAAAAACGGTATTCCAAAGGACTTTGTGACTTACCTTGATATTAACAGAGAAGAAACACAGCGTTTATTAAAAGAAAATACGCACAATCTTGATTTAATTATACCTAGAGGTGGTGAAGGTTTAATCAATTATATAAGAACAAACACTGCGGTTCCTTTATTAATTAGCGGGAGAGGAAATAACTTTGTTTATATTCATGACAAATGCGATTTTGACATGGCCATTGATGTAATTCTAAATGGTAAAAGTAGATTAAGTGTTTGTAACGCAATTGATAAAGTTATTATAAACATAAACCTTCCTAATTTTAAAGAGAAAGCTGAAATTCTAATTAAGGAATTGATGAAAATTAATATTGAGGTTATTACAGACGGTGCGCAACTGGAAAATTTCGGTGGAGTGACTAAAATGACCGATAATATTTATGCTGAGGAGTTTTTATCCCCAAAAATATTAATTTCAGAAACCAACGATATTGAGGATGCTATCACAACAATTAATAAATACTCGGGTGGACATTCAGCGGTAATTATAGCTTCAAACGACTCTACATCTGAAGACTTTCAAAATAGAGTAGATTGCGCTGCTGTATATCAAAATGCTTCATCAAGATTTACAGATGGCGGACAATTAGGCTTTGGTGCTGAAATAGCAATTAGTACGCAAAAGCTGCACTTCAGAGGTCCTGTAGGGACTGGTCAATTGGTGACTAACAAATGGTTTATTAAAGGAAACGGGCAAATTAGAGGTTAAAAAAACATATGAAACCAATCATTGTATTAAAAATTGGAACCTCTACTTTAACGGGCGGTACCGAAAATATTTCTAGAGGGAAAATTGAAGATATTTCGATGCAAATCCTTGAACTAAAAAAGGATTTTGATGTAATTCTTGTTTCATCAGGTGCTATTGCAGTTGCAAAACAATTTGTTAAGCTTAACGCACCTGAAAGATCTGTAGGCCTTAAATCGGCTTTATCAGCAATAGGCCAGCCTAAATTAATGCAGATTTACATGGAAATTTTTGCGGATCATGGATTGCAAGTTTCTCAGTGCCTTTTAACACACTATGATCTTCAAGGTGAAGAATCACGTAAGAATACTAAAAACACGCTTATAGTTCTTTTAAACAACGGCTATGTTCCTATTATAAATGAGAACGATACCGTTGCCGTTGAAGAAATTATTCTTGGAGATAATGACAAACTCTCTGCAATGGTTGCAGTTTTAATGAATGCTAAAAAATTAGTTATCGCTTCTGATATTGACGGAATTTTTACTGGGAATCCAAACATAAATCCTGATGCTACACTTATTGAAAACGTTAAAAGTATTGAAGAGGTAAAAACGTATGTCCAAGATGTTGATAGTGGTTTGGGTACTGGCGGCATGGAGTCTAAAATTAATGCTTTAGAGATTTGTCAAGGAAAGAATATAAAGGTTATTATCGTTAATGGAAGCATTCAATTCTTTCTAAGAAAGGCCCTCAAAAACGAAATACCGCATACCCAATTTATTGGATGAAAATAGAATTTGAAGGAATCTTGCATACTTTACGCAACATTGTTAATCAGGGGTGATTAAAGCGAGCTTTGAAAAGTCAACCTTTTCTTATCAATACCTATTTATGATCTTACAATAAGCCCTTTATCTTCATCAAGTTTAAGAAGAAGAACGTTTAATTTAGTTTTAGCCCCTAAATACTTAACTTTTTCGCCAGTTTTTAACCCCTCAATTAAAGCTGATAAAACAACCAATCCTTGTTGTAATTCACTAAAAACACCTACATCTAAGACTAAGTTCCCTAATCTGATTTGAGCAAAAACATCTTCTAATGCATGTGCTATTACTCCAATAGGCTTAAAGCCCATTCCTAATGCATTTCCCTTGAGTGTACGTGTAATCTTAAAAATAGCATCAATAGATTTTTTACTGGAATTATCTTTCTCCAATTTAGCAAAAAGCGTATTAAGTTCTTTTTGGTTTTCTTCCGCTTCCGCATGAAATACAGCTCTATAACCTTCTCCTACGACCATTTTAAAGCATTAGAATTAATTCAATTTAAAACTATAGAAAACATAAACTTTATCAAAAAAAAAGAGCCTAACTAATAATGCTAACCTCATTTGTTTTATTGATTTTAAATAGTTTTATTCATCTTCTTTTAAGATTTCTTTTTTCATTTTAACAGAGTCCTCTGTTAAAGTTTTAGTCGGAATCTGAATTTCAGGAAGGCTATCAATATTTAAAGCACTTTTTATTAATAATAAACTTGAATCCTTTTGTATGGCGACACTAGAATCTGGTGTTAAAACTAAGCTCGTTACTAAATCTAGACTATCTAAAACAGTAGTTTTAAGTGAATCAACAACTATTGGTTGAACGAATGAATCTATTTTAAAAACTTCCCTAGCTTCCGTTACAACATCAGTCATAACTGTTTTATTTTTTTTTCCTACTACTCGATTTCCAACTACCAGCTTCTTATCCAATTCTTTTGAACTTACCTCAATTTTATTTGTCTCTACTCCTTGTTCGACCGTTTTGCCCTCCTCTTTTGCTTTTGTTTTAAGTTTTTCAGCCTTCACATCTTTCACTTTTGAAGATTTTTTATTTTTTCAATAGTTACTTTTGAATCTTTTTTTGATTCATTGACTCGTTCTAGCTTTCCTGATTCCACTTGTTTAAGTGACGATTTCTTTTTAGGCTCAACTTTTTTATCTTTAGATTTATCATCTTTATTTTTTGAATTGCTTCCTGAATCTTTACTTTTAGAAGACTTTTTCTTGTCTTTTGAGGAATTTTTACTTTCCCCCAGCTTTTTTTCGCCTTTATCTCCTTTAAAGGTAAAGTTGATTCCAAAACTTCCTGATAAATATCTTGCATGATCAACCTGAGTTAAACCGTAAACATTATCAACCATCCCATAAAGTTGAAAAGCACCTAAATGTAATATCAGACCTGCCCCAATATTATCATAAGTCGAATTAACTCCTGCATAAGTCACTTTTGATGTTAACCATTTATTTAAATGAAAACCTGCCCCAACCATTATCATTGGATAAAAGTTATTATTAAACACACGTCCGTGTATTAATAAATCAGCATCAAAAAAATTATTTAATTTATACCTCCCACCAAGATATAATCTTGTTTTTAATTGAGTTCTGTATGAAACACGACTCCTTTTTAATTCAAACACAGAGGTTAAACTATCTCCTAAATCATTAAAAAAATCACCATCATCGGATTCAACGAGTTCAGAATATGCAAATCCATCATATTTAAATTTAGCACCTTCATTGTACAATTCCTCTCCGTTATCTTTCCAGTTAATAAAACCTAGATCAACAATACTTCCATAAAGAGTTAGCTCATCTGAATATTGATATGTAGCCCCTAAATCTAATCCAAACCCGATATTCGATGGATTAAAAACAGATGGTTCTCCCCATGAACTATTAACACTATCATTAAATAGAAAAGACCCGTATGACTTAATACTAAAGTCAGAGGTTGCCGTTAAAGAATAATCATTCTCATTCGTATGTAATTTAATTCCGTTAAAATCACCATTAATATTCCCAATCCCTATTAAAATTTTGGCACGACCACCTAGATTTAATTTCTCATTTATATCTCTCCCATATCCTATTCCTGTTTCTAAATAAGAAGAAGCATCAAATCCAAATCCGTCTAACGACAAATTTTTCCCTATATAATTTGCATTCCCATTTAAAATAAAATCAAAAAGTGCCCTGTTATATCCTAAGTTCATTTCAGATTTAGAAGTAATATTTAACGAAAAATAATTCCTTTTAACCTTGAAACCAAAACCAATTATATCTGTTGCAAGTCCAAGATTGAAATGGTTTTTATCAGAAAGATGCTGAACAAAATTATTCAGATCTATATTTCCATTTACAAACAGGTCGCTAAATGAAAAGCCACTATTTGATATTGTTGCACCATAACCTGATAAGCCAGGTATGCTAAAATAACCAGCGTATTCAGGAAATATCCCAGCATTATAATATCGAGCTTGGGGCAAATTACTATATAATGCTTGTTGAGTTGCATATTGTCCAAAACCTAATTGAGCAATAACAACAAAGGCTAATAAAAATATATTCTTTTTCATCTTTTATTCTTAATCCTCTTTGTCAGAGTTTAATTCAATTTTTAAATTTGCCAATAACCCCATTTTGATAAGCATATCATAGTCAGAATAAATTTTTACATCAGACCCTGAGTTTGCAGTATTCATAACAGCATTAACGACAATAAAAGCAGCTCCATCTTGAAACAGAGCAACATCAGCTTCGTCTACGATCAAATCAGCTTGGCTAATTCCTCGTGTAACAACGTTACCATCTTCATTAACTGTTCCTGCATTTACTAAAACTTGGTTTCCATCAGATGCTTTTAAAGAATCTAAAATCAAGGTATCTGAATCTGCTAAATAAAAGTTTATTTCAGCCTCTAATGGAAATCCATTATCAACATTAGTCCTTAATGATGCTTTTAAAACATTGTTAAACATTTCCGATATTGATGAATCAATAGCTATATATTGTTTTATCGATAGTTCAGATATTTGTCCAAAAATAGGTACTGTTAAATCAAGTGTAACATCTAGTTTACTATTATCTGATGCAAAATTATGACTCTTACCGTTTGGATTAATCTGTCCGGACAAACCAGTGGTAACTTCATTAGGCCATAAATTAATTAAATCTGCAATATTTGTATTGTCATCCAACAATAACTCACTTGTTACAGCTAAAGATGGATTCGAAAAATCAGCTCCTAAAATGTCAAACGGAATAACAGATGTTGAATTCAATGTTTCTGATTCATTTCCATTTTCCATTTTTAAATTCAAGCTTGAAATTTCAATTGGAATTCCAAATGTATTGTGGAACTTAAGACTAACTGTAGGGTTTACAAAGGACATATTTGAAAACAAATCGGATGCTTCTAAGTCAAATTCCTGAGTTTCATCATCCATTGTTAGTATTGGTGTACCAAAATAACCATCAATGGATTCAGGAACAAGATTCTCCATTGTAATATTTGCACTAACAACATTAGAGGTATCAAAATCAACTTCTAAACCAGAGCTCACTACTACTGCTTTTATAACTGATTGAACGGTATTAAACCCTGACCCACCTTTCGTTAAGTCAAATTCGTATCCTGATAAATCAAATGACTCATTAACCGTAGATGGTCCTGCAGACACTGAAACTGAATCTGTAAATGAGCTGCCTAGCTTGGTCGCAAAAGGCAATTCAATATATAACTTAGCTGCTTCTTTTATTTCATAATTTAAATCAATGGTTAAAATTCCTGATTTAAGTTTAAGCATTTCAAATTCTTCACCGTTACCTAATTCAATCTCAATATCGATTACATCATTTAAAACTTCTTGACTAGGAAAAACAGCAGTACCTGATACAACAACAAAATCATAACCAGACATCGTAACAATCAAGGAATCTTTGCCATCTACGCAAACATCTGTTGAGGTTCCGGGGCTTGAAATTGAGATGAAATTTGCCACCATATTACTTTCGATTGTTTCCCCTTCCATTATTATACTGTCAGCTAATGTTGTATAAGCAGGAATGCTAACATATCTTAAAGTATCAACAGGAACATTGTCAGAAACTCTAACTAATTCTAATTCGATATTTGTTAATTCGGTAGGCCATTTATTTTCTATGTTAACTTTTAAAACACCGTCTGAAAAAGTTGCTTTAGAAAATGGTGCATCCGCAATTTCTAAAGCTATACCTCCAGCATTTTGATTAGAAAAAGGAGGGAAAGTATTATCACAGGATCCATCAACAGCATTAAACAAAACGCTATATGGCGCACCTACACGATGTACCATAGTATCTAAAGTTATAGCATCTATTTTACTGTCTACATCATCGATATAAAGCGGGTCTAGTTTAAAATCGTAGCTAACATTTTTGTCTGGAATATCAATAAATTCTGAAAGCATAAATGAATAAACCGTATCAGAATAAACAAATTCTAATAATTTATTCTCATCTGCCCTTAGCATATTTGAATCTGCCGCGGTTAAAATATCTTCAGCTATGATGGTAGCTTTTATAAAAGGTACCGCTATTTCTGGAGAAATTGTAGCATTAATATTATCATCAAGTTCGTATTCGTCTCTTAAACAAGAAGAAAGTAGGATCGAAATAACAAACAAAGCTGAATAAAACTTTTTCATTCTAAAGGAATTTTAAGCACAAAGAAACAAATTTAATTAACTTTCAAGAAAGAAAAGGTTACAATTATTAGGAGTAGAATTCAAAATTTAATTTAATAGAAAAACAGGTGCCCTTAATTTGCAAACGACACATCCAACAAGTTTGCTCCACCAAAGAGACAGCCAAATTAACTGATTTGAATTGACTGTACATTTTTAAAAAAACTTTTTAGTATTTTGAGAAAATGTTTTTAGGGTAAATTAGTGTTAAATATCAACAAGTTTAACAGGACATACTCCAAAGCGATTAGTGAATATCAATGAAATTTATTTCTAAATAACTTAGGTTATTCGTTCAGTTCGCTAATTTATATACTTGAAGTAGGTTTACAGTTTTGCTAAATAATCTTCCACATTTTTTTTCACCCTAACATCAATGTTTGAATTATCTGCCTTTACAAACTTCTCCCCTAGAATTTTCTCATACAACTCGATGTATCTGTCACTAACTGAAGCTATATATTCCTCTGTCATATCAGGAATAGCTTGACCATCCTGTCCCTGAAAACCGTTTTCAATCAACCATTGACGAACAAACTCTTTTGATAATTGTTTTTGCCCTTCTCCAGCTTTTAAGCGCTCTTCATATCCTTCTTGATAAAAGTATCTTGATGAATCAGGAGTGTGAATTTCATCAATCAAGATAATATTACCGTCTTTATCTTTTCCAAATTCGTATTTAGTATCTACCAAAATCAACCCTTTTTCAGCAGCCATTTCAGTTCCTCTTTGAAAAACCTTTTTAGTATAATTTTCTAATTGAATATAATCTTCTTCACTTACAATCCCCTGTTTCAATATCTCCTCTCGAGAAATATCCTCATCATGCCCTTGATCTGCTTTAGTAGTAGGCGTAATAATTGGTTTAGGAAATTTTTCATCTTCAACCATTCCATCAGGAAGGTTTACTCCACACAAAACTCTTAATCCCGATTTATAAGTTCTAGCGGCATGTCCTGTTAAGTAACCTCTAATTACCATCTCTACTTTAAAAGGATCTGCTTTTTTACCAATCGAAACAACAGGATCTGGAGAATCCATTAACCAGTTTGGTACAATATCTTCAGTCGCTTTTAAAAACTTATACGCGATTTGGTTTAATACTTGACCTTTAAAAGGAATACCTTTTGGTAAAACAACATCAAACGCAGATAATCGATCGGATGCAACCATTACCAATACATCATCACTAATTCCAAACACCTCTCTTACTTTCCCTTTGTAATAAGAAGTTTGTCCTGAAAATTGAAATTTTGAAGTTGTTAAAGTATTCATAAATCTAAATATTTTGCACAAAAATAATGAAGATAAAGTAGAGTTTAAAGAATTAGCTGTTCAACTTTTTAACAAAAAAAACATCAGACGGCAAGCTTCCTGAAAAATCTAATTTATTTTCTATTTAAATTAACTTTTAGGATTGCATCAAAAAATTCTGCAAACTGTTTAATTTCCTAAATGTGTAACTTAAACATTCTACAGCAGCATTAAAAAAAAACATTAAGCCCTTTTAATCAGCAGGAAAGTTCCTTATATTTTCAGCCACAGATACAAAGAAAACAAACGATAAAAAAATTCTGATGTGTTCTGAAGTCCGAAATCAATCTTAACTTTACAATTATGGGAAGAAAAAGAAAACAATTGCCTGTTTTTGAAAACGTAACAATTATTGATGCTGGAGCAGAAGGAAAAGCAGTAGCAAAAGTTGACGAAGCAGTAGTGTTTGTAACAGGTGTAGTGCCTGGAGATATTGTTGATTTGCAAGTAACCAAAAAGCGAAGAAGATTTTACGAAGCAAAGCCAATTAAATTTCACGAATACTCTAAAGACAGAACAGAAGCTTTGTGCGAGCATTTTGGTGTTTGTGGAGGTTGTAAATGGCAAGAATTACCGTACAACAAACAATTATTTTTCAAGCAGAAGCAAGTAAACGATAATTTCCAAAGATTAGGCAAGTTTGAATTCCCTGAAGTAATGCCTATTCTAGGTTCTGAAAAAACAGAATTCTATCGTAATAAAATGGAGTACACATTTTCCCATGCTGAATGGTTAACATTTGAAAAACTGAACACAGATATTGAAAAGAAACCAGCAGTTGGTTTACATGTACCTGGTAGATTTGACGGCATTATTAATATCGATAAATGCTTTTTACAAGGATCTATTTCAAATGATGTTAGAAATAAACTTAGAACCTTTGCGCTTGAAAAAGAAATCCCATTCTTTAATATGCGCGCTCAAGAAGGAATGTTAAGGAACCTCGTCATCCGAACCGCATCAACTGGAGAAGATATGGTTATTGTAATCTTCTTCGAAAACAATCAAGAAATAATTAAAGATGTGATGGAATTCTTAAAAAATGAATTCCCCTCAATTACATCACTAATGTATATTGTAAATGAAAAGAAAAATGACAGCTTTGGGGATCAAGAAGTAATTCTTTATTCCGGAAAAGATCATATATACGAAGAAATGGAAGGCTTGAGATTTAAAATAGACCCTAAATCTTTCTATCAAACTAATTCATTACAAGCTCATGAGTTATATAAGGTGACTCGTGATTTCGCAGGAATTAAAGACACCGATATAGTTTATGATTTATATACAGGAACAGGAACAATTGCAAACTTCGTGGCCAAGCAAGCAGGAAAAGTAATTGGAGTTGAATACGTTCCTGAAGCAATTAAGGATGCAAAAATAAACTCTGAAACAAACAACATTAACAATACAACTTTTTTTGCCGGTGATATGAAAGACATTTTAACAAATGACTTTGTAAATGAAAATGGTAAGCCAGATGTTATTATTACCGATCCACCAAGAGCAGGAATGCATGAAGATGTTATTAATGTATTATTAAATTCAGCACCCGAAAAGATTGTTTACGTAAGTTGTAATCCTGCTACTCAAGCTAGAGACATACATTTGCTAGATGGAGATTATGCTGTAGAAAAAGTTCAACCGGTAGATATGTTTCCTCACACGCACCATGTGGAGAATGTAGTTCTTTTAAAAAGAAAAAAGTAACTTTAAATAAACGCTAGATAAATTCAACATGGATAGTAAGACTATTGTTTTAAATAAAGAACAAATTCACGCTAAAATAAACCGTATGGTTCATGAAATTCATGAGCTGTGCTACAGCGAAAAAGAAATCATTATTTGTGGTGTTATTGAAGGTAATGGAGATAAAATAGCCAATCGAATAGCCAATCAATTAGAAGAAATATCCTCTCTCAAGATTACAAGATCTACGATTAAGATTGACAAAGAGAATCCATTATCAAGCAAGATTGAATGTGCGCTCAGATCTGAAGAATACGCAAACAAATCGATAATAATTGTTGATGATGTTAGTAACAGTGGTAAGACTTTAATGTACGCAGTAAAGTACTTTATGGAATCACACGTTAAAGCAATCAGGCCACTAGTTTTAGTTGACAGAAATCATAGTCGTTACCCTGTGAAGCCTAGCTTTGTAGGAACAACTATTTCTACAACTATTAAAGATCATATTCACGTTGAAATGAATGATGAAAACGAGGCGGTTTACCTAGTTTAATCGAGATGACTAATAACTCACGGAAAAACTTGGGGCTATAAAAAGAGCCCCTTCCCTATCTGTAGATAATTGAATCCCAAAAGTTGAAAGAAAGGAATATCTAAGGGGATTAAAATCAAAATAAACGGTTCCACCTTGTGAACTTAGTGTTCGATTTATTTGGCCGTCATTAATTTGCATAAAGTCATAAAACATGTTTACATAAATTCTTTGTAAATAAACTAATCGTCCAACTTTCCAATCAGGATAAAGCAAAGGCGTAATATATTCGATACTTAACTTTTCGCCATTTTTGAAACCTTGATTTGATACACCTCGAGGTTCTATTAAATAATTGGGGACATAAAAATCACTTCCCCATTGCTTTCCTACTGAGAACTTTAAACCATCATTTTTAAAAAACCCACGAATTGTTGACGAAACATTTAAAACTTGTGCATTTTGAGATGAGTTTAAATTAAAATAATATGCCGAAGAGAGCCTAAGGCTTAATGGAGAATACAAATCTCGAACAGCTGGTTTATGAGCAACGATGAAAGAAAGGATAAACTGAGAGCTTTCTTGAATCACAACAGTATCTTTATAACCTTGTTCAAAATCATAATCGGACTCGCTATATAAATAGGCACTTTCTAGAAAAAATGATTTCCTGAATTTTGAGCCATTATAATACAAATTCACTTTACTACCCGCTTGATAACTCAGTGTTTTTAAATTCGTCTTTACATCTTGAATTGATACATTCGGTTCAAACAAATTAGAGGCTCTGCCAAAAAATTGAGGATAAAAATGTTCAAACATATAGTCGGCAGTCCATTGTTTACTTTTCGAATTCGAAAAATAATCATAATTCAAACTTAATATCGATGAACTTAATAAGTTTTGAGAAAAAATAGATGCTCCTAAATTCGCGTTTTGTTCGCTTGGGTTAATAGAAAAAGGAGCCCAACTGTGGAAATTAAACAAATGTAAAAGAGGTTTGTATTTGGTTACTTTAAACGTATCCGCTTGAATTAAAAACTGAGCATTATCTCCAGTCCAAATTTCATCTTGTGTAAAATCATACCCAATCGTAATTTCAGATCGAACTAATCTTGATCCATTATTATGATAGTCGGCATAAATTACTTCAGAATTCAGACTATCTAACGCTATGAAATCCAATCCAAACTCAGGATTAACAACCTTCTTTAATTGATTTTCATACCACCAAGCAATTACATCTTTATCTGCATGAATTGTCTCTACAAGATATCCTCCTTTATAAGGCGTTGGATTACTAAACGGTGTACTAAAAGGGGTGCTGTATTTTATAGCCTCATTACTTAAATCAACTTCAAGCAAAAAATTACTTTTACCTTTTAAGCTTGATAGCACAACTTCATTAGCTCCAAACCAATTCGGATGATAAATCATTTCACGATTACCAAAACCAATTCTCTTCAACTCCACTCCTTCTAAATCAACAATTAATAAAAAACTATTATTGGCTTTATCAACCTCAACCAAAGCTATTTTATCAGCAGTAGGGTTTAAACATGGAGCAAACCACCTTGTTTTTCGCTTTATTCTTCTTCTTTTATGCGTTTGAATATTTAAAAGAACAACTTCACTGTAATCCAAATAACTCCACCTTGGATTCACCCTTTTTTCTGACCAAATTAAGTAGCCATTAGAATATCTTAAACTATTATCATCATAATTACCTGGCACATGCAGTAATTGCTCTAAGCCACTTTTTAAGGTTACGAATCGCAAAGGCTTATCAAAAGACTTTTTTACAGCAATTAAAGTAATACTATCTACTAAAACAGGGTTTTCGTAGCTAACATAATCATTACTTTTTTTCGTAACTATTTCAGCACTTGTAATCTCATCAAACCCTTTTAGACTTCTTATTTTTTTTTGAGAAGAATAAATTAAATCACCATACAATTGACTCGTTGATTTACCCGTTATTTTTTTCAAGTGATAACTAAAGGGATAAAGTGGAAAAGGATTTCTTACTACCCGTGTTAAAAGCGCATCCCAAACTGAATCTGATAAAGATGCTCTTAAAAAATAACCGAGTTTATAATGATCGGTAATATAACTCTTAAAGCTACCAAAGGACGCCTTTTCATAACTGATTGAATCTAATTCAGAAATCTGAGCTTTAAACTCTCGAAGAAACTTCCCATAATTAGCACGCCCTCTTGTTAAATTTTCAGATTCAGAATAAACCGCATCTCCTTCAATAAACCATAACGGAGTTGTCGCCACAATCATAGCCCCAATCCCCTGTTCACCAAATAAAACATTAAACAATTCACCTATACCTTGATTATACTTTTCAAATTGAATTACATGCCTATATTCATGAACCGCTAATTTCGTTAACCAATCAACTCCTTCGTTCTCTTGAGACATGGTTGCATAAAATTCAGATCGTTTAGGAGCTAACGTAACAAAGCCATTATCTACAGTTGTATTGTTTTGTAAAATAATTGAAATTTTCTTAGGCTTTGTCTTTAAAGTCTTCCTCGTAACTGCATTGGCATAAACAAGAATATTAGCAAGTTCCTGAGCCTTACTTTCAAAGTCAACTGGGAAAATTAATTGAAAATCTTCGGTTTTAATTTGGTTCCACTTAACACCACTTGGATTTTGACCCAATGAATACAACTGCCCTTTTAAAATAAAAGCATTGAGAATAATTATTAAGAATAGGCAACGTTTAGCCATTTGAATCGTTATTTGAAACAAGATTGTATCTTTATTCATGTAATATTATATCATAAATACCCAATGGCAAAAAATCTAAGTTTAATTCTAGTTTTAAGCATCGTAATACTCGCTTGTAAACCCGAGTCTGAAACAGATGCGTTTTGGGACGGCATAAATACAAAAGACAAGTATCAACCTTTTACTTTTGCGTTAACTTCTAGTCAAATCGAAACCTGTGCCTCAATTTCTCAGCCTACTTTAACAAGTATGTTAAATGCAGAATTTGAAGGAATTGATAATGCTAAAATAAATGCATCAATGATGTTTTCGTCCTTCGAAGATCCTCAGTATTCTAACATTG
>Ga0257114_1000401_pt1 | contig 33965 bp, 60 predicted proteins | sample SI112_10mmetaG_FD_190149 | JGI IMG/M metagenome (GOLD analysis project Ga0257114, IMG submission 190149) | Marine microbial communities from Saanich Inlet, British Columbia, Canada - SI112_10m | ecosystem: Environmental > Aquatic > Marine > Inlet | place: Canada: British Columbia | collected...
CGGAAAGATTTATAAATGCGGCATTACAAGCATTACATCGCTTGGTAACATCTAAAGGCAAAAAGCAGAGTGTAGGCGGATATGCATTTGATATTGCACGTGCATTTGATAGTATTAATGCTAGACAATTGGAAGACTTATATCATGAAAAGTATGGAGTTACTGAAAGTGTCAACGAAGCAATAGAAATGAAAATTAGCGATTTGACTATCAGTGATGCTGGTATGGCAATCGCACAATCGGTAGGTGGTGGAAGTAGAACAGATGCTCCGTTGGCAGTTACAAAACTCCCATCAGGCTATGTATATCTTGTAAATGGGTATCATAGATTGGTAGATGCTATGCAGGCTGGCAAAGATACTGTATCAGTAGAATATGTTCCATATGAAAAAGTAGAAATACTTTGGAAACAAGAACGTGAACAAGATATCAAATACGGTAAACAGTTTAACGAAAACTTTGCTGACGGTAAAGTAAAAGGCAAAAGTAGACCAGGCAGAGTAAAAAAGTCAGGTGCAAGTTGTAACGGTAGTGTAACAGAACTACGAGCTAAAGCTAAAAAAGCCAGCGGTGAAAAAGCAAAAATGTATCACTGGTGTGCTAATATGAAAGCTGGCAAAAAATAATATAATATATAGGAGGCCTTATGGCTTATTCAGACAAAGTGTTAGACCATTACGAGAATCCACGTAATGTAGGCAAGTTTGATCCAAACGAAGATGGAGTAGGTACCGGAATGGTAGGTGCGCCAGCATGTGGCGATGTCATGCGTTTACAAATTAAGGTAAATAGTGATGGTATCATAGAGGATGCAAAATTTAAAACATACGGATGTGGCAGTGCTATTGCCAGTTCAAGTATGGTAACAACAATGTTAAAAGGAAGAACATTAGATCAAGCAAAGGAAATCAAAAATACGCAAATAGTAAAAGAACTAGCATTGCCGCCAGTTAAGATACATTGTAGTGTACTGGCTGAAGACGCAATTAAAGCCGCAATTAACGATTACACTGGTAAGCAACACATAAACGCAAAGCCAGTACAGATTTAGTAGTATAGCCAATGGAGGTTAATCCATGAAAAAATCTATTTCAAAAGAAGACCTGGAGGACACAGAAGGTCCAATGAACAGTGTCGCAAAAGACGATGCATTAGCATATGTAGGAGCACCAAACGTAAAACATTTAAGTCAACTTGAACCACATGTTGAGCGGGAAGTCCGAGCTAAAAAAGCAAAAATTAAAAGAAGCACAACAAAACATGAACGTGCTATTGGCAAAGCCGTATCAAAATTAATATAAACCGATAAATAACATTATGAAAGTACATGACATTATAAAAGAAACAGTTTCAGGTTCATTTGCCTCAAGTATGGGAAATGGAAATGGTTTTGCGAACGGTGGTCCAGGCACAATAAGTCGCCAGGGTAAAGTTAAGAAAAAAACCAAAGAAACAGCAAGTAAACTAATCAAAAGGGTTCCGTCAGAATGAAAATATCTCAAATAAACGAAGCTGATAACGTTGATCTAAAGGACCTTGAAGGTTACGATCAGCAGACTGCATCAGTTGCGGCAGACATTAAAGCAAAGTATCCAAATGCACCAGATGCATTAAGTGCTGTGCTTGGATTTATTGCCGATATTAGAGATGCCAGTAAAAAAGATGATGAAGAACATGACCAAGAACTTGCAGCTAAGAAAAAACGTGTTGATGGCTTAGAGCAACGTGTCTACGATCTGGAACAAGAAGACACATCTAATAGGAAAAAAACAATGGAAAATCAAATTAATGAAGGCGTACTTGATGACGCTGATGAAGATGGTTGGATGGCAAAAAGCCAATTATACAAATTAGCAAAATATGCTATCTCACTACACAGTATGATTAGTGACACTGACAACTTAGAGCCCTGGGTACAAGCAAAAATTACTCGTGCATCTGAAGATATGAGCAGTGTTAAACATTACTTGGAGTATGAAGCAGTTAATCCACATGGTGAACAACCTAATGATGAAACAATGCCATCTATTGCAGCCACAGTACCATCAGGCGATGTTGAAGAAGGTTATGAAGTTATGCCGTCTATTGATAGAGACAAATACCAAGAGCGTCCAGGCTTAGAGGGTCCTTTCCAAACCCGTAGTGGTAAAGTAGTTTATTATGATCCAAAAGAAGGTAGTTACTATGACCCAACATCAGACATGTATATTAGTTATGATGATTGGCGTAAATTAGATAGTAAAACTATGCATTCAACTGATGTTAAAATGGAAGCACATGAACGTCCATACATTTGTTTCCACGCTAAAAAAGGCAAGCATGAATGTCATGCTGATTCATCATATGGTGCAGCTAAGAAAGCGGCTGCACATTGGAAACTAAAATCAACTGCTGGTATTACACCAAAGTTGGCAGATGTAGACCACGTTGCAGAAGGCAAATCACCACATAAAAAAGGTACTGCAAAGTATAAAAAGCACATGGCAGCAATGCATGCCGAAGGTGTTGAAGAAACAAAAGATGCTATTGAAAAACAAGCAATAGATTTCTTTACAAGCATTAAAAGTAAGATCGGGAGCAAATAAATGAGATTACACCAATTAGACGAACATGCAAGCCGACTTAGTGACGCACCTGAAGTTAATGTAACAGAAGCAGGCGGATATTATACACAACCCGTGTATGATATGATTGAAAAACATGGTTATGAAAAAGTAATGGCTGAACTACTATCAAAATTAGATGCTGATGTAATTCAGGACTTTATACGCCGTGCAGATTTAGATGAATCACTTAGTGAAGTATCAACTTCTGATGATTACGCTAATGTATATTATGATTACAAAGAAGATTTTTATATGATTGAAGTGTTTAAAGACGGCAAAAAAGTAGCAGAAGATAATGATTACTTTGGTGCAATGGCACAAGGTAACCCACTTAAAGATAAGTTCTTAGAACTTGTTAATAAAGCCGGTTTAGAACCAGAAGGCCTTCGATTAGTATCAACAGGCGGCGATGAACCTGATGAAACAGGCGTATTTAAAAATGGTAAATTTAACTGGGACAAAAATAGTAAAGTAACTGAATCAAAAATGATGACTGAAGCACAGTTTGACGAAGCGGCAGGTGAAAAAGATGCTTGCTATCGTAAAGTTAAATCACGTTACAAAGTATGGCCAAGTGCATATGCAAGTGGTGCGTTAACAAAGTGTCGTAAAGTTGGTGCTGCTAACTGGGGCAACAGTAAGAAGTAATATGCTTATAGAACAAATCATAACAGAAATGCCAGCAATGACATTACATGGTCCAGATGGTTTTGGACTTACACAATACAGTGGCGACGAGTACGCACTGGTAGGCGGCTTTAGAGACGGTGCAAGTAATGCTGGTGAGTTAAGATTAAAATATCAAATATACAGTCATGCTCTTATTGATGCTAACAATGGCGACTTTGCTAAAGGTGAAATTGGTTATTGCGTTGTAAGAGTAGCAAGTGATGATGGACCTGATCAAGGCGAAATACTGGGCTTGATTGACATCGAACTAAAACCAAAGTATAGAAAAAGTGGACATGGACAAAAGATTGTACGTGACATTGTTGATACAACAAAGTCAGGCAACTTAGACATACACGACATTCAGAAAAAAGCCAAGAAGTTTTGGGATAAAATGGGTGTTGAGTATGATAAAGATCGCCCAGGCGCTAAGAACGCCGTTCTTAGAAAACAAACTGAACAGATTGAAGAAGATTTACGTGCTTGGTTTGGCAAAGGTAAAAAAGGTGGTGCTGGAGGTGGCGGTTGGGACCGTTATAACAGCAAAGGCGAGCGAATTGGTAAATGCGGTGACAGCAAGCCAGGTGAAGGCAAGCCTAAATGTCTAAGTAAAAGTGCAGCTGCAAAGCTACGCAATGCAGACAAAAATAAAGATGGAAAGAAAGACGGCAAGAAAGGCATAGCTAATGCCGTCAAGCGTAAAAAAGCAAAAGACCCTAATCGTGATAGACGTGGTAAAGCTAAAAACGTCAAGAACTAATTTAGGAGATTAATATGGATGATTATAAAGTCTGGCAGGATATTCCTGCCTTTCGTAGTCTTTACAACAAGTTAGATTTAAGTCTACGTTTAGGATATACAGCAGGCCCAGCAGGATGCCCAGTACCAAAGAGTGGTACGTATATAGTACGTCCTATAATAAATTTAAGTGGTATGGGTGCCACAGCATATTCACAATACATTAAAGCAGATGAAGACCACGATGTTCCTCCGGGATATTTTTGGTGCGAACGGTTTACAGGCAATCATGTAAGTGTTAATTACAGTTGGCGCAAGGCTGAAATGTATGCGATTAATGCTATACAAGGCTGGAACAGTCCTAGTGAATTGTATAGATTTAGTAGTTGGAAGTTGCTTGACAAAATACCAAAGTTTGCACAAGTTGATTCTTTGCCGAATTGGATAGATATGACAATGGCTGCTCATCATGTAAACATTGAGTTTGTGGGCGGACATATTATTGAGATGCATGGCAGACATGGTACGGACTTACCCAAGGGTGCAAAAGAAATTGTACCAGTTTGGGCTGACACCGAGCAGGATCAACACATGATGTATAATGAGATGTTGGAATGGACGTTTAAACCAAACTATGAAGATGCTGACGGAACACTACAAAACCCACGCCTTGGCTTCTATTACCGATAAATAACTACATACATAACAGAGAGGTAATCATTATGAGTTTTGTATTCGACTTCAATGCAGACCAGGTCAGAGAGTTATTAAGCGGAAACTCTGAAACCGATGAATGGTTTGAAGCAATGGAAGAGATCCTTCCATTTTATGATATTAATACAGTAGAGCGTGTGGCAGGATTTATTGCACAGTGCGCTCATGAAAGCAACAACTTTCGAGTTCTACAGGAAAATTTAAACTATAGTAGCAAAGCATTAGATGCTATTTTTGGAAAGTATTTTGTAAGAGCTGGACGTAATGCAAAAGAATATCACAGACAGCCAGAAAAAATTGCCAACGTTATCTATGCTTCACGTATGGACAACGGCGACACTGATAGCGGTGATGGCTGGAGGTTCCGAGGCAGAGGTGTTATCCAACTTACTGGTAGACACAACTACACAAAGTTTGGTAATAGCCTAAGTATCAGTGCTGAACAAGCAATTAAGTATGTAAAGACCAAAAAGGGTGCATTGGAAAGTGCATGTTGGTTCTGGGATACAAACAAGATTAACCGATACGCTGACAAGCAAGACATCACTGGTATGACTAAACGTATTAACGGTGGCACTATTGGACTAGCAGATCGCAAAAAACATTATAAACATGCACTAGAAGTGTTAGGTGGACATTGGGAACCAGCCGCAGTTGTACACAGTACAGTACGCAAAGGCAGTAAAGGCGAAACTGTTAAAGCAGTACAAAAGGCACTGGGTGCCAAAGCTGACGGAGACTTTGGTCCAGGCACAGAAGCGGCAGTTATTGCATGGCAACGCAGTCGTGGACTGGTACCAGATGGTATTGTTGGCCCAAGTACACTAAAGGCCATGGGGATAACCTAATGAGCTGTAAAAATTGTGGACACCCATCACACTGTGGGGGTCCATTACACAGGGACGAAACTGATTATGATGGTAGATTATACACCATAAAAGTTTGTTATAATTGCAATTGTAAAAATTGCTCAAAGGAGAAGTAATGTGTGGGAAATGATTGAGAACATGGCGACAGATAGATTGTGGATTTATACTGCATTAGCTGGATCGTTAATTGGATTAGCATTTAGTACATATTTTCAAAGTACACGATTAGGACTATGGCTATATGCTAAGTTTGATTTGACAGTAGACTTTTTAGTCAAACGTTGGGGTTGGACTTGGTTAGAGCAACCCGAGGATGCATGGCGCAAAAAATATCCACACGTTACAAGAAAGATCGATGAACTTGAAAAGCGTATAAAACATCTTGAAGGGAAAAGATAATGGCAGATAAACAAGACAACACAGGCAAAATGGAAGTAGCCGTACGTGTATTGGGCAATGAATTAATTGCACTAAAGATGGTGGTTGATGACTTTAAGATTAAATGGTTAATCTATGGAGTTGTAACTATTGTTGCACTAGGATGGGCCGCAAGTAGTTTTGGTCCAGCATTGTTTGACATGGTCGGCGACAATGTTCAGTAAGCAGTGCAAGTTACATTTAGAAAGTGTTGATCAAACTGGATTACAGCACATGGCAACAGCGTTAAAGACAGCAGTTAAATTACAACTAGTAGTGCCTGCTCTAATAATACATAGTGTAGCACCCAGGTGCTTTACTAACACAGCAACTAATGTTTTAAAAGACATTTTGGAGAAACGAAAATGAACACTAAATTTAGTATAGGTGTTGTCGTTGCAATTGTACTACAAGTGAGTGCATTTGTATGGTGGACAGCACAACAAGCGCAAACAATCAGTCAACTTGAAAGTGAGATGGCAGAACTTACAGCAAGGACCGAAGTTGAGAAAGAAGTTACATTGATTAATGATGTTGCACAACTTAAAAAAGATATTCAGGAACTCAACGATAAAACACTTGCAGCAGTACTAGAAACAAACCAACGTATTGATGGGTTAGGCGTACATGTGGACAGTCAAGATACTCGCATCAATGATACATTTGCAACACAAATGGAAGAGTTTCAAACAACAGTACAAAATAGTTTCAATGTAGTTGAAAGTTGGATTGATGAATTAGACCAACACGTGAAAGAGATCTACTTACACATTGATGTGTCACATCAAGGATTAGATAAAAAATTAAGTGATAGAATTAAAGATCACAACCATCAGGGAGAATAATAATGAAGAATTGGATTAAAGATAGATTGGACGAGCGTACATCATGGGATGGAGCCGCTCTTGTAGCAGTGGGTGTTATTGTATTAATTGCAGGACCTTTTGCTAAGTTAGCCGCATATGCAGCAATTGCATATGGTGCTTGGACTATATGGAAATCAGAATAAACAGTTGACATACGGTGAATTTCACTGTATAGTAGTATTATTATTAACAACAACTGGAGTATGACTCAACATGACTACATTTACATCTGATGATGTTAACAAGCTAAAACAGCTTGTAAACGAAGGCATTCAAGTAAAAGGCGAAATGGAAGCACTACGTGAAGGCCTTAAAGATACAGTTACAGCAATTGCTGAAGAACTAGACATTAAACCTGCGGTGCTTAACAAAGCAATTAGTATTGCATACAAAGCCGAATTTAGTAGAGCAAAAGATGATTTTGATGAACTAGAATCAATTTTGGAAACAGTTGGCAGAACACTTTGAACAAAGTAATTGACTTCTGGCGGCACAGTTGGGAAACAGACAAGACAGCATTTTATTATGAACTAGTCAGTTTTGTTTTTACTGTGGCCGCCAGTTTAACACTGGCACTGAGTGCAGATGCTCCGGATATGCGAATCGTATATCCAGGCTTCTTCATAGGCAGTGTCACTGCAATCATAGCATATAAAAGACGTATGTTAGCATGGCCTTTGGTATTGACAATCTACTTTGCATTTGTTAATATTATAGGGTTCGGAAAGGCGATGGGATATTGGTAGATTATTACGCACTACACTGGAGTGATATTTTTGGTAATATGGGAGTACTATTGTTAGTAACCACTTACCTCTTATTACAAACAGATAGAATCAACGCAAAAGGCTTTTGGTATAGCTTTAATAATGCAATGGTAGCAATATTGTTGTTTGTTAATCTATATTACAAACCTGTACTTGCCAATATTACCCTTGAGATATTTTGGTTAGGTATTAGCATATATGGACTTTACAAATGGTATAAGGCAAAACATTAATGAGTTACGTAGACGGCATCATTGATAGAGACAAAGATATAATTAATATTGTTGAGCGTGTTGGAGGTAAGCGTGTTTATAAACAGCTACCAGCACGTTATGTTTTTTATTATCCTGACGCAAAGGGTAAATTTAAAAGCATATGGAACGAACCATTAAGCCGCATTGCGTGTACTAATGGCAAAACCTTTGCAAGAGAGAAGAAGCTATATTCGCACAAACAACTTTTTGAAAGCGATATGAATCCTGTGTTCCGCTGTTTGGCAGAAAACTATCTGAAAGCAGATGCACCGGAACTAAACATTGCATTTTTTGATATTGAGGTTGACTTTAACAAGGACATGGGCTTTGCGCCTCCAGAAGATCCTTTTAATCCAGTGACTGCAATTGCAGTACACCTTAGTTGGCTAAATCGTACAATATGTTTAGCAGTTGCACCCAAGACACTGGATCAAGAAACAGCACAAGCAATTTGTGAAAAGTTTCCAGACACCATGTTAATGAATAATGAAAAGGAACTACTTAATACGTTTCTTGATCTTATTGATGACGCAGATGTAATAACTGGTTGGAACAGCGAAGGCTTTGATATTCCATACATTGTAAATCGTGTTAAGCGTCAGTTGGGTAAAGAACACACTAGACGTTTTTGTTTGTGGGACAAATATCCCAAAAGACGTGAGTATCTCAGCTATGGTAAAACACAAGAAACATTTGATACAGTAGGGCGTGTACACTTGGACATGTTGCAACTGTATCGCAAGTATACATATCATGAAATGCACAGCTACAGTTTGGATGCTATTGCAGAGTATGAACTAGGCGAAACAAAGATTGAATATGAAGGCACACTGGATCAGTTGTACAACAATGACTTTGAAAAGTTTATTGGATACAACAGACAAGACGTTGACTTGCTGGTCAAACTGGAAAAGAAACTACAGTTTATTGACTTGGCAAACGTACTAGCACATGAAAACACAGTGCTTCTACAAACAACAATGGGTGCGGTTGCACAAACAGATCAGGCGATTATTAATGCGGCACATGCACGTGGTATGCAGGTTCCAGACAAACGTAGTCATGAAGGCAATACACAGGCTGCAGGTGCATATGTTGCAACTCCAGTAAAGGGTATGCATGAATGGCTAGCAAGTATGGATTTAAACAGTCTATATCCTAGTATTTTACGTGCAGGTAATATGAGTACGGAAACTATTGTTGGACAAGTGCGCCATGTGTTTACACGTGAAATGTTGGCTGACTTTAAAACTGTATCAGAGGCATGGGAGGGCAAGTTTGCTTGTCCAGAATACGAACTTGTTATGGACAAGGATCGTGAAACTATACTACATTTGGATTTTGAGGATGGAACAACACTGGATGCAACTGGTGCTGAAATATATGACTTGATATTCCTAAGTGGACAACCGTGGATCTTTAGTGCAAATGGTACTATATTCCATCATAACACCAAAGGTGTTATCCCTGGCTTACTGGAACAGTGGTACGCAGAACGTAAGATACTACAAAAGAATGCCAAAGAGCAACAAGGCGTAGATGCTGATAAGTTTGCGTTTTGGGATAAACGACAGTTGGTTAAGAAGATTAACTTGAACAGTTTGTATGGTGCGTTGCTAAATCCTGGATGTAGATTCTTTGATCAAAGACTGGGACAATCAACAACACTAACAGGCAGATGTATTGCCAGACACATGGCGGCAGAAGTTAATCGTGTTATTGAAGGTACTTATGATTACACTGGTAAAAGTATTATATATGGTGATACTGATTCCGTATACTTTAGTGCATATCCTATTTTAAAGCCACAGATTGACAGTGGAGAACTTGAATGGACAAAAGACAAAGTAACTGAATATTATGAAGCAGTATGTGAAGCGGCAAACGAAACGTTTCCAGGATACATGAACCAAGCACACAATTGTCCAAGTGAATTTGGTAGTATTATTGCCGCCGCTAGAGAAATTGTAGGTGTTGCTGGTATCTTTATTAAAAAGAAACGTTATGCTATCCTAGTGTATGATAACGAAGGTTATCGTGAAGATACTGATGGCAAACCAGGCAAAGTAAAAGCAATGGGCTTGGACTTGAAGCGTAGTGATACGCCCAAGTTTATGCAAGAGTTTTTACATGAGCTACTGGTTATGGTGCTTACTGGTGTTGAAGAACAACCAGTACTCACACGTATCAAAGAGTTCAGAAAGCCGTTTCGTGAGAAACCTGGTTGGGAGAAAGGTACTCCCAAACGTGTTAACAACTTAACTAATCATACTGCAAAGTATGATAAAACTGGCAAGTGTGGTATTGGACATGCACTGGCCGCAATTAATTACAATAGGCTTCGCAAAATGAATAGTGATGCTTATAGTATGGAGATTACAGATGGTATGAAAACTATTGTCTGTAAGTTGAAAAGCAATCCGTTAAACATGACAAGTGTTGGTATACCCACAGATGAAAAGCGTATACCAGACTGGTTTAAGGAATTGCCTTTTGATGACGATGCAATGGAGACTGCAATAATTACTAAAAAGATTGAAAACCTTTTGGGTGTGCTGAAGTGGGACTTAAAGAGTGCTCATGACAACAATACCTTTGGTGATTTATTTGATTTTGGATAGGGGGAAATATGAGTAAAATGACTGCAGAAAAAGCACAACGACATGTAGATAGCTTGTACCAAAAGAAAAAAGAGCTTGACACACGCATAGAAGTTTGTTATGCTGAAAGGGTTAATGATGAAATTATTAACAATATGAAACAGAACAAAGTCAAGCTAAACGATGAAATTGTAAAATACAAACGTATGATAACAACCAATACACAGGAGTAAGATTATGGTTAAAAAGATCCGCCTTATCGAAGATGAGGTATCTGATGAACAAATGGATGCAAATGATATCCAGAAGCAGTTTTTAGAACTTGCTAAAAGCATGGACTGGAAGCTATGGGAATTATTGCAAACAATGCAACGCCTTGAAAAAGGTTTAACAATTGTAGATGAATCTGAGAAGACTGATGCAAAAACTGAAAAGTAAAATTTGGGTTACTTTCCGCAAGGAGGGTGTACACTTATATCCAGCGGCGTTGGATGACCCTAAATTAGCAACCGGCGGTTGGGACGATGTATCGTTCCTTGGAGTTCCACACCGTCATATATTCCACTTTAAGGTGGAGATTGAAGTATTCCATGACGATAGGGATATTGAATTTATCCAGTTTAAACGCTGGATGGAACGTCTTTATGACGTAGAAGAAGTTTTGTCACTAAATCATAAATCATGTGAAATGATTGCTGAAGATTTGGCAGAACAAATTAACAATCGTTATCCAGGCCGTGATATGACCATCACAGTTTCAGAGGATGGCGAGAATGGTGCAACTCTAGAATTTAAAGGGTAAGTAGTTATGGCACGAAATAACTTCGTAAATATCAACGATGTCAAATTTGACTTGTTGAAGATCATCGAGCCATGGGACGGCGTTCTGTCACAAGAACAAAGTGGTCCTGTGTATCATCTTTTTAACGCATATCTTGGAGACCTACGTAGGTTTGGCAAGATAAAAGAGTATCAGATTACTAGTACTAATCGAAATACTGCAATTACCTACGACATTGCTGTTAAATTTAGTATTGATCGTAGTCCTAAGAAACTAAAAATCCATGTCGGTACATTCCAGTATCCATGGACCGCTACAGCGTAGCAACTTGGAAAACGGTCAATAAATGGCCGTTTTCTATCTTTTTTCTTGACATGGTCTAAATATCATGTATAATAATATTAATACACTAAAGGAGAAGTCTATATGAAAGACGTTATTGCAGATGTGGTAAAACACACAGCAGGATTAGGTTTTATTGAAAACGTAAAGGTTACTGGTACAGATAGTGAAACAACACTAGATGCAATGGACAGTGATCGCACAGTGATCCTTAAAGCAAAATTACACAATGTACAGCCTGATTTTATTGGCGAGTTTGGATTGGGCAACTTAGGTTTTCTAAGTGGCGTAAGCAAACTGCCTAACTATGCAGGCGAAGATGCAACTGTAGAAGTTGTAAAACGTGAACGAAATGGTGTGCAAGCACCGGATCATTTATTGTTTAAAGATAGCACAAACAATACTGACCGCTATCGCTTTATGAGCAAAGAAATTATTGACCAAACACTACAAACTGTAAAGTTTAAAGGTGTGGACTGGGATGTAACATTTGAGCCCACTAAAGCAAAAGTAAGTGAACTACAACAAGTAGCAGGCATTTACGGAGGCATTGAGCCAAACTTTACTGTTAAAACTGAAGAAGGCAATCTTATTGTCACAGTTGGTGCAGCAGATGGTAGTTACACTGGTAAGCGTACATTTGCACAAAATGTAAATGGTGAGATTACTGAAGGCTATGCATGGCCACTAGCACAAGTATTAGCAATCCTAAAACTAGGAATGAGTGGTGCGTGTGTAATGCAAATTAGTAAGCGTGGTGCATTGCAGATCAGTGTAGACAGTGGTATGGCAAAATATGATTATATCCTTCCTGCACTCACAGTATAGGGATTGGGTATGACAGCTACTAAAGTAAACTTAACAGAAAGTAACAAAGACTATGCAGTATTCCTGCCTAGTATTAGTACATTCTATAATAACTATGTTGCTAAACAACGACTGAATCCTAATGCGGTTCCTGCTGATCGTATTCCAGCAGGGTTTGAGCAAGGTATTGAGGGGTGTAACTTCCTCAATCCTGATGCTTACTACAACTATAAGTGGGGGCTTTACTCAGCAGGACATGCTCAACTTAATTTAGATAAAGCCAATGATGCAGATGCTATGGTACAAGGTCGAGATCGCAACAAGAGCTTTATGCTTTGCGATAGTGGCGGGTTCCAGATCATTAAAGGCGTTATCCAGTGTGATTGGGCTAACTTTAAAACTGATGACAGTTTACGTCACAAGATCTTAAACTGGTTGGAACACACAGGCGATTATAGTATGATCCTGGATATTCCAACACTGGCGGCAGATCCTACATTTAGTGGACGTACTGGTATTACAAGTTTTAATCAGTGTTTGGAGTTTACAGACTTTAATGTAAACTGGTTTAAGAAGAATCGCAAGTATCAAACAAAATACTTAAATGTTATGCAGGGCCGTAATTGGGCTGAAGCAGAACACTGGTATGAAACTATGAAGCACCATGATTTGGAAGGCTTTGCGTTTGGTGGTAGTGCCAAGAACGATATTAATATTGTATTGCGTACACTTATTAAGATGCGTGATGATCAGCAACTAGAGCGTGGCAAACGTGATGTGCTACACTACTTGGGTATTGGTAGATTGGAATGGGCAACAGCCTATACAGCAATCCAACGTGCATTGCGTGAGCATGTAAACGAAGATGTTCAAGTAATGTTTGACTGTGCATCGCCTTTCTTGGCAACAGCAAATGGTACTATGTATACACAACACGTACACAAAAGCGATCGCTTTGGTTATGTGATGGATAAAGCAATGGACAACAAACGTTTGGCTGGTAGTAAGATTCCATTCCCATATGGTAGCCCAATTGGCGAACGTATGAACTTGGGAGACATTTGTCACTATGCACCTGGTATGTTGAATAAAATTGGCAAAGAAGGTAAAACAAGTTGGGATAGTTTCAGCTACTTCTTGCTAATGTCACACAATGTGTATAGTCATATTGAAAGTGTGCAACGTGCGAACTCATTAACTGATATGGTAAGTGCTACAGTAGATACAAACTACAAGCACTGGCGCAAACTTAAATCCAGTAGTAAAGAAGAACAGTTTAGTCCGTATGTTCCACGTAACATTATATACATGTCACAGTTTATTGATCAACTATTCCGTAGTGAAACACCAATGCAGATGTTGGATGAAGCTGGCCCAATGCTTGCTAACTTTAACGGACAAAAGAGTCTAAGTTCTAGTACAGACAGTTTTAACGGATTGTTTGAAGTAGAAGATCAATACTTGGGCGAATCAGATGAACTTACTCCTGAGCAAGAAGAAGCTGCAGGAGAATTTTTAGAAACTTTGGAGGTTTAAATGACTAAACTTGATAGACTTATGGTGCTGATGGAAGAAATTGCACTACTAGAAAGCAAATTTCAACCAACAGCTACAGGACATTTACGCACTACTGTAAACGTATTGCGTGAACGAGTAGATGAACTAAAAGCAGATCTAGAAAAGACTGCCGCATGAATCGTATTGTACTAGTTACTGGTGGGTTTGATCCCATACATAGCGGACATATTGCATATCTCGAATCCGCAAAGCGGCTTGGGGATATGTTGATTGTTGGTATTAATAGTGATGCCTGGCTCGAACGAAAGAAGGGCCAGGCTTTCATGCCATTTGAGGAACGACAAAAAATTGTGGAAAGCCTAGGTTGTGTGGACAGTGTTTTGGCGTTTAATGACGATGATGGCAGTGCATGTGATGCAATTCAACAAGTGCTTGATATGTACAGTTACAGTGACGTGATCTTTGCCAATGGCGGAGATCGTACAGCAGATGAAATTCCCGAAATGCGGATCAAAGATGAAAATCTTATCTTTGAGTTCGGAGTTGGAGGAGAAGATAAAAAGAATAGCAGTAGTTGGATCCTTAAAAAATGGAATCAGCCTACAACACAACGTGCTTGGGGTACTTACACAGTACTGGATCGCAATACTGAATGGCAAGTTAAAGAGCTTGCATTTGATGTTGACAAGGCACTTAGTGATCAAAGACATCTAATTAGAAGTGAACACTGGCATGTGGTGCAAGGAAGTATACGTATGGACTTGGAGTTTGCTAACGGAGATAAGGAAAGTAAAACTTATCAGTCAGGAGACAGCATTGATATTCCAGTACACACGTGGCATAAAGCACACAATGTAGGCGATGTTACTGCAAAAGTAATTGAGGTTTGGATGGGATCTGAACTCAGTGAAGAAGATATTGAAAGAAGAGATTAATGAAGTATGTTATTGATATTGATGGTACTATTTGTCACGAAGTTATTATCCCTGATAGTGGCGGTAAAAAAGACTATGCAAACCACATTCCTATCCCACAAAGAATTATTAGGGTAAATCAGTTATTTAATGATGGGCATACAATTAAGTACATGACTGCTCGAGGTTGTGTAAGTGGTATTGACTATTATGACTTGACTAAAGAACAACTCATTAAGTGGGGATGTAAATTTCACGAACTAAGTGTTGGCGAAAAAGAAAACTACGACATTTGGATTGACGATAAAGCATTTTGGAGTGAGAACTTCTTCCGTCAGACGGGAGAGAGTTATGAGTGATCCGAGATTTATTGCAGCAATGGATCACAGTGGTGGTTCAACAGGTGGTGTACTAGAACGTTATGGACGTGAGTATACAGAAGATAACAAAATGGATCGTGTACACGAAATGCGTATGCGTATGGTTAACTCACCAGACTTCAACGATGAAAACATTTGGGCGGCAATCCTCTACCAAGACACAGTCGCCCGTGGCATGGTTAACGTCTTGGATGAAAAAGGTATTGACACGTTCCTAAAGATTGACAGCGGCTGTGATGAGGACGGAACACTCAAACAGTTTCCAGTAAAGCAGATGTTGGAGTGGGCTACAAACGGTATTGGTCCTAAAATTTACGGCACTAAGATGCGTAGCATTGTTAAAGGTGTAAGCATGGTACATCCTGTACTCAAACAACAGTTTACACTTGCTCGTACTATTTGGGACTACGGTCTTGTGCCAATCATTGAGCCCGAAGTACCTATCGACAATCCTATTAAAGCTAAAGTTGAATCAGCTCTTATGTTTCATTTACAAGAGTTCTTGGACGAGTTTCCAGGTAAATGTATTCTTAAACTAACACCGCCAGAAGTACCCAACTTGTATCACAATCTCACAGTGTTTCCTAATGTAGAACGTGTTGTGTTCCTAAGTGGCGGATATACTACAGCAGAAGCATGTCGTAGGCTCGGACTTAATGACGATGTAACTGCTAGTTTTTCAAGAGCATTGAGTGAAGGCTTAACTTATAGCTTGACAGATGCAGAGTTTGATGCTAAAATAAAGAATAATATTAAACAAATTACTGAGGCTAGTTCATGAATACAATTTGGATTATTCCAATCGAACCTATTGATCAACGTTATACTAAACAATGGTATGACAACATTCCACTGACATTAAAAGCAACCATTGCAGTGCGTGGACTTGACTACTTTGTGCAGACTATTGACGGAGAAGACTTTAAACCAGATGTGAGAACTGATGGTGCCTTTCTTGACTTTGGTGCAACAAACGTATATAAAGCAACACAGGCGGCAGAAGTAAGTCGCATGTTTAGCAATGGTAAAGTTAAAGCTGGCGATAAATTTTTAGTAACAGATGCTTGGAACTTTATTATTACACCCATCAAATACATGAGCGACTTGCTGGATATACCAGTTGAGATACACAGTATTTGGCATGCAGGTGCATATGATCCTACAGATATACTTGGCTACAAAATGAGTAAGCCCTGGCCCTCACATGTTGAGAAGAGCTGGTATTACAGTAGTGATTACAATTATTATGCAACAAACTTCCACAAGGATATGTTTTTGCGTAACTTAGACATCCCACTAGAAGACCAAACAAGAGCAATACGTAGCGGACAGCCACATGAACTCATTGTTAAACATCTAGTAAAATATCAGAATACACCTAAAAAGCGGAGCGTTATGTGGCCGCACAGGTGGAATGATGATAAACAACCAGAGATTGCTTTAGCGTTAGCACAGGACTTTGACATGATCATTACACAAAAAATGAATCTTGACAAACAAGCGTACTATGCTACAATGGGAGAAAGTAGAGCAATATTTAGTTGTGCTTTGCATGAAAATCTAGGCATTAGTGTTATGGAAGCAGTACTTACTGGAGCCGTACCTATTGTACCAGATCGTGCTAGTTATAGTGAAATGTATTTGCCAGTATTTAAATATCCAACTGAATGGACATCTAGTATTGACCAATACAAAAAACATAAAGAAGATTTGGTTGCATTTATATCTGACAGAATGGATAATGCAGACAAATACACGGAGCAATTAAAACAGCAACAAGATATCTTAATCAAAGATTATTTAAATTGTGATGTAATGATTGAAAATATATTAAAATAAGGAACATAGTATAAATGAAGACTTCCGGATTAATTAAACAACGCCTTGAAGATAAAGGCATGAGATACTGGGCTGGTGATAATATCAGTGAAGTATTAGAAGAAGGTGACAAACAGCGGTTAATTGACGAACTTACAACTAAGTTTGAAGATGTACTTGACGGTTTAGTTATCGATCGTAACACAGATCCCAATAGTATGGATACTGGCAGACGTTTAGCAAAGATGTATATCAAAGAGCTAATGGCTGGACGTTACGATCCAATTCCAAGTGCCACAGCATTTCCTAATCAAGGCGATGACGGTTACAAAGGTATGTTGGTTGTGCGTAGTGAACTTAAAAGTGTTTGCTCACATCATCATCAGCCAGTAACTGGTATTGCGTATATAGGTATTATTGCGGCAGAGAAATTGATCGGGCTAAGTAAGTACACTCGTATAGCACAGTGGTGCGCTAGACGTGGTACACTGCAAGAAGAACTTGCAAACGATATTGCTCGTGAAATAATGAACGCAACAGGCAGTAAGAATGTTGGCGTTTATATCCAAGCAACACATGGCTGTTGCGAAAACAGAGGCATCATGGCTCATAGTAGTTTAACACAAACAACTGTATTGGAAGGCAGCTTCCATAATGATCCAGGATGTAAACAAGAGTTCTTTGACAACATTAAGTTGCAACAAGAATTCGCACCACGTTAATTAAAAACATAAGGAGGAACCGATGTTCTCAAGATTATTTAAAGATGTAGATCGTTCAATGTTAATGAAACTTGTACTACTACACGTTGCGGTGATTACAGTTAGTAATGCACTTGTGGCGATTCCAGTGGAAATCGCAGGTATTAAACTTACCTGGGCAGCTTTCACTTTCCCATTAGTTGTATTAGCAACTGACTTAACGGTACGAATGTTAGGTAAAAGCATTGCACGTTCAACAATTGTAGCGGCTTATCCGTTGGCAATTATTGGCAGTATTGCAGTTGTAATGCTAGAAGGCGCACCACAGAGTGTAGCTATGCGTATTGGACTAGCTAGTGCTACGGCATATGCTATTGGTACTATGCTTGATGTATATGTATTTCAATATTTACGTGAGAATTGGCGTCAGTGGTGGATTGCACCGGCTGTGTCAACGGTTGCGGCAAACGTTATCGACACATACACATTCTTCTGGGTAGCATTCAATAACTCAGCAGACGAGTATATGGCGGCTAACTGGATGGAAATTGCAGGATCACAAGTTGTGATTAAAATTGCAGTAGGCTTAATTATCTTCTTACCAGCATATGGTGTATTACTACGCTATATCAATGGTAAGTTATCCAATGATTAACCATTACTAAACAACCACGGCGGCGAGTGCATCAGTACTCGCCGTCATGCTCTTAATAAGAGCTTGACAATCAATATTACACGTGCTAATATATTAGCATAGATAAAATTAGCAGTAGAGAACCCAACAAATGGATACACCTAAAAAATATTATAATTGGGGAGATGTAGAAAGAGCAGCTCAATCAATTATTATGCAAATGTACAAAGACGAATGGCGACCAGATTATATTGTGGGACTTACACGTGGTGGATTACCACTGGCAGTCCTAATTAGTCACATGGCAAGTATTCGTATGGAAACACTTAAAGTAAAATTAAGAGACCTAGACGATAATGAAGATGGTTGCGAAAGTAACTGTTGGATGGCAGAAGATGCATTTGGTTACAATAAAGAACCAATGAATATTCTTATTGTAGACGACATTAATGATACTGGCGCCACATTTGACTGGATTACCAGAGACTGGCCTGCAGGATGTTTGCCTCAGGATCCTAAATGGGATAATGTATTTGGTAAAAATGTTCGATTTGCTGCGATGACAGAAAATCTTAGCAGTAACTTTGAACTAGTGAAATACCATTGGGACGAAGTTAACAAAGCAGAAGAGGACGTATGGTTAGTATACCCATACGAATAAAAAATGGCTGACATTCTTAAATTTGAGGCACGTGAAAAAGTATATCAACTTAGTTTTACCACTCCACCACAAATACGAATGAAAAAACAAAAGGGTTGTGATATTGCACTTGAGCTATCAAAAGACCCAAATGATCAATTAGGATACGGAACTGCTTGGGTTCCAGCAAAAACAAGAACACAAGCAAGACGTAAGCTAATGGATCTACTTAATGCAAACACAATAAAGTTCATGGAGAATTAAATGAGTAAATTTTTATACAGAGTTGATGGCGGTCGTTATGGCGGCGAATTAGCAATTGGTAAAGTAACAGCGGAATTTGTACGCTACTGGCAAGATAAAGATCAGGATGATTTAGTATCCCACATTGTTGGTATGGATTGGGAAGATAGTGAAGATGTTGATCCCAATAGTCCAGCCCCGTATGAAGATATGGATTACTGGAATAACTGGTATGAATGTGATGACTATGAACACGAAAATGGTTACTATGCTGACTGTAAATTTAGTGTACATGATGTTTCAGGCAATGACCCAGAAAGTGAAGAAGCGCAGGAATGGGACGAAGATGCTATTGATGTAGAACCTACATACTTAATGAGTAGAGAATGTTATGCAGATAAAGAAGAGCCAGAAGACTTAGAAGGCTATACTCCTGTATTGTGTTTCCACAGTGGTGAGAAAGGCGGCTTTGGACAATGGTTTATTGAAACAGACGAACCGTTTGATCCTAAAAAATTAGCATTCACACAAGTAGAAACAGATTTATGTGAACTGGTTGATGGCATGTACTATGATAAACAACATTTGGAAACTGTTTATGATCACATGGACTCAACTGGCAAAGGCTACTATGCATATGTGGGTTGGCTCAAAGACGAATGGTGGGATTCACAAGACAAGTATACTGAAGAAAACTGGAAAGATATATGGGCCGACTATGATGATAATTTGGAATGGGAAGCAAAGCAAGAAGTAGAAAACGACATTGCAGATTAATGGGTGTTGTAAAAATCCAGAATCCGCACATCATACAGAAATTGTAACTGTGCAAAAACACACATTTGAAGTGCTTATAGCATACTGTAAACATTGTGGTAGTCTTAAAAGTACTTCAAATGTCAAACAAATAAAAGGTAAATAATATTATGCATTATCAGGTTATATACACACCAAGAGTGATGGACGAAATAGTCGTTGCATCATTTCCAACATATAAAGAAGCTGACAAACATTTAGCTAAAATCAAAGCTCGTTCCAGTAAAGCATATGCACACCATTACATCCGAATGCATGATGCCGAGGTGCAGGAAGTTGAGTAATAAAGCAGAACAAAAACTAATACTAATCACCGACTTTATTGAACAGAAGCTACGCAAAGAACAAGAACTTGAATTTTATATAAAAGAACTTAATGAACTCAATCGTAAAATTGGATTCTTACGTGCTGAAGTTGATTTAACAAACACTATCATTGACATGATAAAACGAGAACAAGTTTATGATGTTGAAGAAAATATGATAGAAAACAATAGTGATAAACTCATAGGACCAGCGAGAGATGCAAAGTAGAGTAGAAAAGTTTAAAACAACACTGGATAACTTTTTTAAATGGGTCAAAGTAACAGAGCTAGTTGAACTTGAAGACATTGATGTTAGTGAAGATCCAGTAAGGCCTGAACTTGACGTAGAGTGGCGCACAAGTTATGGACGTAAAATATACGGTCTAAAATACGAAGACGAGATTGAGGGTATAATTTGTATTGCATACACTAATGATGTACCTTCAAGTGTTAAAGAGCTAGACTTAATGAGTCAGAACGCACACTTTAAAAAGGATGCTGACACAGCAATTGCCTATACAGTATGGAGTCGTAAACGTGGTGCTGGCAAAGAGATTATAGGTAAGGTTGGCGAAATGATGCGGCAAAATCCAGACATATCAAAACTAGTAACACTGTCACCTTTGACACCAATGGCTACACATTTTCATATACGTAATGGTGCCAAGCAAATTGGCATCAACAACACTACACAAAATTTTGAATACAAGGTATCAGAATGATTGTAGGATTTACTGCATCAGCGTTTGATTTATTACATGCAGGACATGTACAAATGTTGCGTGAAGCCAAAGAGCAGTGCGACTATCTTATGGTTGGACTACAAACTGATCCAACATTAGATAGAACTGATAAGAATCCTCCTGTGCAAACTATTGTGGAAAGATATACTCAGCTTAAAGGTATTGAGTATGTGGACGAAATTATACCATATGGTACTGAGCAAGATCTAGAAGATATCTTGACAATGTACCATATACATGTTAGAATAATTGGAGAAGAATATAGAGATGGCGAGTTTACTGGCAAGGATATATGCAACAGACTTGGAATAGATATATACTTCAATAAACGTAATCATAGATTTAGCACAAGCGATCTAAGAAAAAGGGTATGTGATTAATGTATAGGGTAACGGCTTGGTTCAAAGACCGTAAAGTATCACAAGAGTTTCATGACGTTAACGATGCAATAGAGTATCGTGATGATGTTGATGCTCACTATCCTACAAAGGTAATATTTAGAAAGGTAATATCAATGAGAGAATGGGTATATAATTGTTGGAACGTAGTAATGGATCATGAAAAGAATCCACTGAGTAGTATTCCAGACTTCAGCACACGACATATGATCATGCAGGTACTAGCATGGATGTGGTGTATTGTATTTGCTATCATCGTAGGTAGCATGTGGGCAGGAATTTTTAGTATGATGCTACACGCACTACTATTAGCCGCAATTGCAGTAACAGTAGCAACATTCGAAACAGCAAAACGTAAGCCGCAAGTTTTCGGCGGATATAATGGGCGTGGTGCTGGCGGAGAACACGAATGAGCAATCCAAACGAAGCAGGTGACAACAAAGGTGCTATACTAGCATTTTTAATTATTGCATTTATAATGATTGGTACGCCTGTTATTATAGGAACTACAATGGGTTGGTTTAACCTATTTGGTATACTAGGTCTATGAGCAAAAAGACGTGCGATGCGTTTTTCTGCACTAAACAAACGCCAACAAAGTATCGTTACTGCTATGATTGTGCCAAAAGCAAAGGCCTAATTGGCGGTACGAATTGGTTTGGTTGGATTGTATTGTTTATAATTTTATTAGGAATATTTGGATGAAATATACACAAACAGGAGAAAACAGTTGGACACTGGAAGTACAGGAAAACGGTAAGACCAAAGAACTGTTTTTAGAGTTTCCACCCGATGCACTCAATCAAGTTGGTTGGGACATTGGCGACACATTAATTTGGGAAGAACTTGATCATGGTGCATGGAGTGTACGAAAGAAAACTGATTGACTTTTGGTCTAAATACATGTATTATAAAGCAAATATAGAAGTAAAGGTAAGTTAATGAAACTAAGATATAGCGAAGCATTTTATAGTGTGCAAGGTGAGGGTAAATTTGTAGGAGTACCAAGTGTGTTCTTGCGTACTTTTGGTTGTAACTTCCGCTGTATGAATTTTGGCACAGATGAAAAAAGAGATCGTTGGCAACAACATGCTGATGGACAACGTTACAACGCAGAAGTAAAAGCGTTACTGGATGCCGGCGTACATGAAACAACTGAAAAGTTTGAAGACTTGCCTATTATACACACAGGATGTGATACATATGCAAGCATTTATCCAGAGTTTAAAGACTTTAATCGACTCGCAGAAGTTGAAGAAGTGGTTGAACACTTATTAAGTTTACTGCCAGAAGGCAAGTGGACAATGGACAATGGTCAGGACGTACATTTGATCCTGACTGGAGGCGAACCTTTGTTAGCGTGGCAACGGTTATACGTCGAACTATTTGAACACCCACGTATGCAGGATCTAAAAAATGTCACAATCGAAACCAACACTACACAGCATCTACACGATGACTTTTTCGACTATCTTAACAGCAACGACAGAATTACAGTCACTTTTAGTTGCTCACCAAAACTATCCGTTTCGGGCGAGTCTTGGGATGATGCTATCAAGCCTGATGTTGCTTATTGTTATTCCCTTGTTGATGGTAGTGACGTTTACTTTAAGTTCGTTGTTGCTACTCAAAGTGATTTTGATGAAGTTACTAGGGCTGTTCAGCAATACAGGGATGCCGGGTTGGAATGTCCAGTCTATCTTATGCCGTTGGGCGGACGTAGTGAAGAGTATACCCTCAATGTTAAAGAAGTCGCAGAAGCCTGCATGGAACGAGGATGGAGATTTACTCCAAGACTCCACATCAGCTTATTCGGAAATGCCTGGGGAACTTAAAGAGAACGAGAAATTGCGTAAAGCAATGCAGGCACCAATTGATCAAGATAAAATCCGCAAAGCCGGATGGTAAGGAAAAGTTAAAATATGCCGTATTATACAAATGCAGATTTATTTGAAGTTGGAGACTTTACAAGTCACGCAGGAAATAAACTAGCATGGAAGATTGAGTGCGATGCTATACGCCCAGAGTGGTGGGACGGATTAGCACGTATGATTATGGATTACCAAACAGAACCTTTTAGTAAGGTAGTTGGTATTCCACGTGGCGGAATGGCATTAGCACACGCTATGAAAAAATATGTAACACCAGGCGATCATCCTTGGATGGTTGTGGATGATGTATATACTACAGGTACAAGTTTTAGGGAATTCTGTACAGACAATCAAACAATGTTTGCATACAAGTGGTGTGCGTTTGCACGTAAGCCTATTGCTTATGAAGAGCCACATGACGTAAGAGCATTGTTTACTATGCCCCCGGAGGTAAAATGAAATTTATAAAAAAACAATTTGCTAAACTAAGACTCAAAGATCAAAAACTTGAGAAAGAATTGGCAAACATTGACGATGAACCTTGGGTCAAAGTTATCAATGTTTCAATGACTGATCCCAAAGATCCAAGTACTGGATTCTTTGAACTAGACTGGAACGATCAATTTGTTCAAAGTTTATATGATGCAGGATACAGTGGTCGCAATGGCGAAGAAGTAGTAGATCAATGGTTTAATGATTTATGTCGTGGAGTTATAAGCGATGAGTTCTCACAAGAAAACGAATAAAGATTTGTGGAGTATAAGCCATAGTTATAAACTGACACCACAAAGTCAGAAATATTTCTATGAATACGAGCAGAATTCATTTGACAAACTTGCCCATCATGCTGTACAATTAGAGATGGAACTGCTTGATGACATCGACATTTGGGTCGATTTAATGGATGGACAATATCCTGAAGCTATGCAATTAATAAACGAGATAAGGAACAAATGACTTATATACTAGTAGATACCGCAAATATGTTTTTTCGAGCCCGCCATGTTGTACGTAGCGGCGATAATGATATTAAAATTGGTATGGCATATCACATTATGTTTAGTGCCATTAACAAAGCATGGCGTGACTTTGGTGGTACCCATGTAGTATTTTGTTTAGAAGGTCGCAGCTGGCGCAAGGATCATTATATTCCATACAAAGCAAATCGTGCTGTTGCACGTGCCGCGGCGACAGAGCAAGAGCAAGAAGAAGATCGTATGTTCTGGGAAGCGTTTGATGACTTTAAAGACTTTATTGATCAGAAGACTAACTGCACAGTATTACAACATCAACAGTGTGAAGCAGATGACTTTATTGCCCGTTGGATACAGAATCATCCTGATGATGAACATGTTATTATTAGTAGTGACAGCGACTTTTATCAGTTATTGAGTGAAAAAGTCACACAATATAATGGCATTAGTAACCAGCATATTAAGATTGATGGTATTGTAAACGACAAAGGTAAGCCTGTTATAGACAAGAAAACTAAAGAGCAGAAGCAAATTGGTGATCCTGAATACTTGTTGTTTGAGAAATGTGTACGTGGCGATACTAGCGATAACATCTTTAGTGCGTACCCTGGTGTGCGTAAAAAAGGCACCAAGAACAAGATTGGTATACAGGAAGCATTTGCAGACAAAGAGTCCAAAGGGTTTAACTGGAATAACTTTATGCTACAACGTTGGACAGATCATGAGGGTGTAGAACATCGTGTACTGGAAGACTATCAGCGTAATCGTGAATTGATTGACTTAACAGCACAACCGCAACCTATTAAAGATGCACTGGATGAAGTTATTACAACACAAGTTAACAAGACTCCAACTGGACAAGTTGGTATTAAGTTTATGAAGTTTTGTGGAAAGTATGATTTACAGAAGATCAGTGAGCATCCAACTGACCATGCAACTTACTTGAATGCAGGCTATGCGTAACTTTACAGCTAAAAATATTATTAAAGACAAGTTCTGGATTGTTGAGCTTAACGGAACCAATGTTGGTACAGTAAAGTTTAATGATTCAACTTATATCTATTTTAATAATGACACCAAAGAAACCATAGTTTATACTGAACAAGAGTTTGAAAATCAGTTTAAAACAGTAAATAGTACTACAACGAAAAGTGTCTTTACAGATGTATACGGATATACTACCAACTGTGAAGAGGTATTCAACGTAAGGACTGAGGAAAACACACCTGTTTATACAAAAACAAGTACAAGTAGCAATTATTTTGCGGCAGGTTATTATGCAATTTATTTTCCATCTATCAAATGGAGTTCGGCACACTGCCCACGATTAAAAACTTTAAAATCGTATCCTTTTATTGGTCCTTTTAAGACAGAAGAAGATGTCAATTTGGCAATGAAAAGGAAACGATATGAAGAAACTACTAATAGCAATAGCAGTAATACTACTATTACCCAATAGTTTATTTGCACAGGAACCACCAAAATCAATACCTCTACCAATTATGATACAGTGTGGTCCAACTGATTTTACAATCAAACTACTGAAAGACAAATACAAAGAACATCCAATAGCACTGGGCGAAGGTCAGGTAATTACACCAGACGGAGATCCAGTACGAGGACAAATGTTGTTTTGGTATGGTGAAGAAAACAAAACTTTTAGTGTAACTATCTCATTTGGTAAAAATGATTTTATGTCATGTCTTATCATGAATGGCAATAATGTTAATGTGTTCTACAATCCAAATGCAGGTAAGGATCCCATGTAATCTCATGTAAACTACGTTGTTAATATAAATACATATAGACAACGTAGGAGATCACATGGCTAGACCAAAACCAACAATTATTCTAGAACACACTGACAGCAAGACTTATCGCAGTGAGCAAATTTTACATGCAGATGCAATTTATGCAGTGTTTTATCAGGATTCACCCATTAACTTACGGAGCCTTAACAGTTTAGTAAATTATCCTGGACCAAAGTACAAAAAGGTCAGCTTTAGCAATAGCGGGCATGCATTTAACTTAGCAGAACGTATGAACAAAATGTTCAAATGCAAAGACTTTACTGTAGTGAAACTAACTCAGGGCGAAGTAATTGACGAAGACGACATCGATCCATGATCAAATAGTAACCTACTTAACAGACAAGTACGGCAAGAATGTTGACATGCGTCCACGTGACTTGTTTTATAATACCACTGGTAAAGGACTACGCCTTACCAGACTTGGATATGAACTGTTAAAAAACGAATTCGACTGTTATCCACATCCAATCGAAAAAGAAATCAAAGTTAAAGTAAAACATATCCTTGCATTAGACGCAGAAATGCAATGGCCATATTATCTATCCAGTAAACAAATTGTATTATTCAGCGAGGATGACAGTGTCATTATGAAGCTCGTTGGAGGATATGAAAACTGGATTGCCAGCGTCTCCAGTTAAAAAATTTAAAAAACCACTTGACATTCCACCGTGTAACCACTATACTGTATAAGTAAAGCACAGGAGGATTGCCTAATGATGGAAATATGGTTACTAGCTACAGCATTGATTTTTACAATTGTTGGATACGGCATGGGAAAACGCACAGGTCTCGAACTTGGTGTTGACGGTACGTTATCAATGTTGGAAAAAGGACGCTATATCAAACTTACTACTCAATCCGATGGTGAAATAGTTATTGAAAAATCTGGAGAGTAGTAATGGTAAATTTTAAGTTAGAAGAACTAAGTCAAGAATTTGTACGTGGCCGTAAAAAAGTAGCTGACCCACAGACTATTGCAACGGCAACCAAATGGTATCGCTCATTTACAGGTGGGCGTGGCAATGTAGGCACAGATGAAATTCTAGAACTTTATAAAATGTTAGAAAAAAGTGAAGAATTAAAGCAAAAAGTAGTTGACAAGCAAGACGTCTTACTGTAAACTACAAGTATAAGTTAAACAAAAGGAGCCCATATCATGGCAATGACAGAAACACAAAGTCGCACAGTACGTTTAAGTGAAGCCCGCAAGTATGTTAAGCATCATGCTAAAAAGAAACGTCCTATGATGATTTGGGGTCCTCCAGGAATTGGTAAATCGGATCTGATTGCCGGCGTTTGTAATGAATATGCAAACAGTCTGCTTATTGATGTACGTTTGCCGCTTTGGGAACCTACAGATATCAAAGGTATTCCATACTACAGTGCAAATGACAACACTATGAAATGGGCGCCGCCCACAGAACTTCCTAGTGAAGAACTTGCCGCACAATATGATACTATCTTTTTGTTCTTGGACGAGCTTAATGGTGGAGCACCTGCTGTACAAGCGGCTGCATATCAGCTTATCCTTAACCGCAAGGTTGGTACATACAAACTGCCAGACAATGTTGTAATTGTTGCCGCAGGTAACCGTGAGACTGACAAGGGTGTTACATATCGTATGCCCAAGCCACTTGCTAACCGTTTTGTACACTATGAAATCCGTGTTGACTTTGAAGATTGGTTGACTTGGGCTACTAACAATGACATCAGTCCTGATGTTGTGGGTTACTTAACGTTTGCAAAGTCAGACTTGTATAACTTTGATCCATCCAGCAATGAGCGTTCGTTTGCTACACCACGTAGTTGGGCGTTTGTTAGTGAATTGTTGGACGATGTTGAAGACTTTACTGACGAAGAAATTACTGACATGGTGTCAGGTGCAATTGGCGAAGGTACTGCGCTCAAGTTTAAAGCACACCGTGCTGTTGCCAGCAAGTTGCCTAACCCAACATTGATCCTTACTGGCGAAGTTACTACGCTAAAAACAAAAGAGATCAGCGCAATGTACTCACTAAGCACTAGTATGGCATATGAGCTTAAAGCAGTGTATGACCAAATTGGACGTGATGTTACCAAAGAAGAATTTGATGGCATGCTGGACAATGTACTGGGCTTTATGATGAAAAACTTTGATCCAGAGATGATCATTATGGCAACCCGCCTTGTGTTTGTACAGTATGGTGTTACCGCCAACTTGCGTAAAATGAGTAACTGGCCTGAGTTTATGAAAAACTATGGTCACTTAATCAAAGAAGCCTAATTTCAAAAGATAAGGTAATAGGGCCAGAGATGGCCCTTTATTATATTGTAGTGGAGGATATATGGCAGAACCATTAATTAACATTAAAAGTAGTATTAGGCAAAGTATTAACAACCGTCTGTATACCAGTAGGTTGTGTTTTGAGTATTTGGGTACTCCCAATCCCAAAAGTCATCATATTAAGCAGTGGAAAAATACCTGGGAGACTAAGTATAGTGTAGTTATTAATAGTAGAACGAAAGCTCGTCAGACGCTCAAAACAGCTGATATACCCACCTTACTGTATGATATGCGTTACTTGGAGGATGGCACTAAGGTAGCTGTTTTCTTTAGAGATGAAGACTTAGTTTTATTTAAATTAATGTATGATAACACTTGACATTAACATCAAATAGTATATAATGATACATGTAATAACAGAAAAGGTTGCAAGTAATGTCTACATTCACTACTACTAGTAAAGAAGCAGAAAACAAACTTATTCAAGCTCGTGTACGCATGCTTATGCGGCATCCGTTCTTTGGACAACTTGCACTTCGTTTAAAGCTAGTACAAGCAGATGATTGGTGTCCCACAGCCGCGGTTGATGGGCGTAACTTCTTTTATAATAGTGAATTTGTAAACTCGCTTGATCCAGATGAGGTGGTGTTTTTAGTAGGACATGAACTTGGGCATTGTATCTTTGAACACTTTTTACGTCGTGAAGAACGCCAACCAAAGTTATGGAATATGGCAGGCGACTATGTTATTAACTATATTCTAAAACGTGAGCGTATTGGCGCCGTTATTACCAAAGTACAAATACTGTTGGATAACAAGTATGCAGACTGGACAACAGAAGATGTGTATGATGACATTTTAAAAAGCGGTGCCGCTCCTAAAGAAACACTGGATGTACATTTGGATCTTGGTGGAGAAGGACAAGACGGTAAAAATGGTCAAGGTCCTGGCGATAAAGACGGCAAAGGCAAAGGTAAGCCTAGCCCACTAAGCAGTGAAGAGCGCAAGAAGCTACAGGATGAGCTTAAAGAAGCAATGATCCAAGCCTCACAAGGCGCAGGTGCTGGTAATGTACCGGCTGAAATACAACGTATGATTAATACACTTACTGAGCCTAAAATGAACTGGCGTCAGTTTATACGTACTAGCATTGAAAGTAATATCAAGAATGACTTTACATTCCAACGTCCTAACCGCAAAGGCTGGCACACAGGTGCAATACTTCCAGGTATGGAACGTGACCAAATGATTGACATTGCACTTGGTATTGATACAAGTGGTAGTATTGACCAGAGTATGCTTACAGACTTTGTGAGTGAAGTTGCTGGTATTATGGATCAGTTTAGTGAATACCGTATACGCATTTGGCAGTTTGATACCAATGTATACAGTTTTGATGAGTTTACACATGATGACGGTCGCGATATGCGAGAGTATGAAATTACTGGTGGAGGCGGTACTGAGTTTACTGTCAACTGGCAATTTATGAAAGATCAAGGCATCGAGCCTGATCAGTTTATTATGTTTACAGATGGTATGCCCTGGGGTAGTTGGGGCGATCCAGAATATTGTGATACGATGTTTTTAATTCACACTCGATTTAGTGGGCGTGATATTGAGGCACCGTTTGGTACAACCGTTCAGTATGAACAAGCGACTAGCCAAATGAAAAGGGCCGCTTAGTGTACTGGTATCATAATATGAATCTTAGCGACAGTGATATAGAACTGTTAGCTAGAACTGAAACAATAGAACTTATGATGAAGAATCGTATTACTGTTGATTTTGGTGAACTGAATAGTCCTAGTTTTGACGATCTAGGACTTGAAAACACAGTTGACCTTTACTATATAAAAGTATTGGGAGATAGTGTTATGCAATTCTGGTTCAAAGATAGCAGAGATGTCCTTGAATTAGAACAAGCATTGCATGAATATAAGATTAAAGCACCAGTTAATAGTGCTAAATAGAAGTATACTTTAAACAACTATAGGAGATAAAGTTATGAGCGAAGAAACTCAAGCACCAGAAGCATCTGCAGATGCAGGTGAAAACGAAGCACAGGCACCTAGCCTTAGTGTAAATGATTTGGCCGCAGTGGCACAAATTATTGATTTGGCAGTACAACGTGGCGCATTTAAAGCCGCAGAAGCTGGCCAAGTAGGTCAAGTATTTGACAAAGTAGCGGCATTTGTACAGTCTGTACAAGCAGCACAAAAAGACGCTGCACCAGCAGAAGAAGCACCTGCTAGCTAAAATAGCAGAAAAGGAGAACTATTATGCTAAAACATGTAGGACAAGTAATTAACACAGGGAGACGTTGCGTAGTCGTATTTCGCCATATCTATAGCGAAACTGGCGCAGTAACTGATCCACATAGTTGTCTTGTTGTTGAGACTGACAGTCTACCGGATTTAATCCACCAGGATGTCATGCGTATTGTTGAGGGCAACCCAGCACAACATACAGGCAACTTATATGAGGTATTCACACGTGAACGTTTAAGTGACGGATCACCTGCACTAAATTGGATGCATCAAAATCAAAGATTACGTAAATATCCAACTGACAATATTATGTTAACACCAGATGCAAATACGTCACTAAGATTGGATAAACTTAATCGTATTATCGAAATGCAAGATGCTGGCTTAAGCCAAGCTGAAATCGATAATGCAATGGTAGATGACACTGACGGGCCAGCCCGTAAGCAAACTACTGCAAGTACAACACCAACAGCCCCCAATCAAGGTCAGGCCGATGGTGTATTGGATGATGGCGCAATTGCAAAATCATTACTTGAGCAAGCAAAAACCTTTCAAGCAGAAGCTGATAGGTTAACCGGCGAGGCTTATGACATGGATCCAAGTCTTAAGCCAAAGCGAGGAAGGCCCAAAAAGGAAGCAGTAGCTAACTAATGGCAATATTTCGTCGTGACAGAAGTTTTAGCAAAATAGTGAATGAAGTGGACGTGGAGAGTATCCCCGTCCACTTTATTAAAAGGCTAAAACTATACCTTACTGATAGTACAATTGTTACTATCGAAAAAGACGACCTGCAAAAAGTCGATAGTATTGAAGAACTACTAATACAATGTAATTTTGTACACCAGGTAATGGATATGAGTATTGAACTTGATTATGATGGCATAGAAGAAGATGTCACTGATCAAGTTACAAAACTTCTTAACTATAAAGAGCCTGACGATGACAGTTAAGGCAATATTAGCATGTGATGCTGATTGGGGCATAGGAAAAGACGGCAACTTACCGTGGCCACACAACCCTGCTGACCTAAAATGGTTCAAACAATCAACATTAAATCACACTGTAGTAATGGGCAAGGCAACATGGGATAGTTTACCCGTCAAGCCGTTGCCCAATCGTGTCAATGTTGTTGTTTCCAGTTCTGATATACTTGCTAAGGTTGATGTATTATCAATCACTGACTTACGCCGCCGTCTATCATCGATGGATACTGAACAAGATGTATGGATTATTGGTGGTGCAAGATTAATTGAAGGCATGATGGATTATATTGATGAATTTCATCTAAGTCAAATCAATGGCACATATAATTGTGACACATTTTTGCCCAGTACCGTAATCCAAGAATTATACACACTAACATCCAGTCAGTTTCATGAAGATGTTTATGTTGATATATGGAGTAAACGTTGAAGATACTAATATTTGGATTGCCAGGTAGTGGAAAAACTACACTGGCTAAACCTTTTGCAGAACTAATTGGCGGCGTGCATTTAAATGCTGACGCAGTTAGAACACAATACAACGACTGGGACTTTAGTCTTGAAGGTCGAAACAGACAAGCATCTAGAATGAAATACTTGGCAGATGGTGTAGTTATGGCAGGTAAAATTGCCGTTGCTGATTTTATTTGTCCAACTCCCCTCACACGATTAGAGTTCAATCCTGACTATACAGTGTGGATGGACACCATTTCTCGAGGCGAATATGAAGACACAAATGACATGTTTGAGACGCCTGAACATGTTGATTATCATATTGAGAAATGGTTTAATGATGCACATCAACAACTGATGCCAGTAGTGCAGCGTTGGATGGAAATTAAAAATGTTTGATTGGAAGAAACCCACAGCACAAATGCTGGGTAGATGGCAACCTTGGCATCATGGTCATACTGAACTATTTAAACGTGCATTAGCAGAAACTGGACAAGTATGTATTATGATACGTGATGTTGGTGGTATTGTAGGCGAAGATGCAGGTGCAGGTCGTACAGTAAAACAAGATGATAATCCATTTAGCTATCGTGTTGTGAGAAAAAATATAGAGGACGGACTAACTAAGCATGGATTTACATGTGGAGTTGAATATGAAATCGTGTCTGTTCCTAACATTGTTGATATTAGTTATGGTAGAGGTGTAGGGTACACGTTTACAGAACATGACTTAGGCAAAGAGGTGCATGATATTAGTGCAACAAAGATAAGAAAAGAAATGAGACTAAAGGGTGAGCTTAAATAGAACATTACAAGATGGTACTATAGTACCTGCTATAGACATGGCAGTAGAACTTAAAGTAGTTACAAAATGTCCAACTAAATGGCGCCTAATAGACGAAGAAACAGGAGTTGAATACCGTGGACAACTGCCACAAGATGGCGGTCTACACTGGCAAAGGATAGAAAAATAATGTATCAATATTTAGAAGCAATACAATGTATTATGGACGACGGCCAAGATGTTAGTGACCGTACCGGAGTTGGTACTCGTACTATCTTTGGATATCAGATGCGATTTAACCTAATGGAATCGTTTCCAGCCGTAACAACCAAAAAACTTGCTTGGAAAAGCGTAGTGGGAGAGTTGTTGTGGTTCTTGGAAGGCTCAACATCAGACTCTAGATTGGCAGAAATTACGCATGGCGATAAAACAAAGAATACAATCTGGACAGCCAATGCCAACAAACAAGGCAAGGCATTAGGATACACAGACGGAGAACTTGGACCAGTGTACGGCAGTCAGTGGAGGAATTTTAATGGAGATGGTGTTGATCAAATTAAAACAATCATTCACCAGATTAAAAATGATCCAGACAGCAGACGTATTATATTAAGTGCTTGGAATCCAAGTCAGATTGACATAATGACATTACCGCCCTGTCATACTATGTGTCAGTTTAGAGTAATAAACGGCTCATTAAGCTGTCAGCTGTATCAGAGAAGCGCAGACATGTTCTTGGGCGTGCCTTTTAACATTGCAAGCTACAGTTTATTAACACACATGATGGCACAAATATGTAACTTACGAGTGGGAGAATTTATATGGACTGGCGGCGACTGTCATATCTATCAGAACCACTTTGACCAAGTAACACAACAACTTGAGCGATCGCCAACCAGAAAACATCCAATGTTAGTGATGCCATCGTTCGACAACCTGGAACAATTACTAAGTACAAAGACTGAAGACTATAAATTAATGGGTTACAATCCAATGGATACTATCAAGGCTCCAATGGC
>Ga0257114_1000403_pt1 | contig 33878 bp, 39 predicted proteins | sample SI112_10mmetaG_FD_190149 | JGI IMG/M metagenome (GOLD analysis project Ga0257114, IMG submission 190149) | Marine microbial communities from Saanich Inlet, British Columbia, Canada - SI112_10m | ecosystem: Environmental > Aquatic > Marine > Inlet | place: Canada: British Columbia | collected...
TTTTCTTGGTTGGTATTTGTTTGGTATTAAGTCGCTTACTGGTAATTGATTTTTTTGAACCTCTACTTTAGTTTCACCAATTAGTGATGATAAACCTCTTCCAAGACCCTTTTTAATTTTATCCATTAAGCAGCACTCCCAATTGTTGACTCTTGATTTATAAATTCATCGGTAAAGCTAAAATAGGACTTACTACCTGGACAGGATTTGTCATAAATTAAAACTGGCATGCCATGAGAAGGTGCTTCTGATAATCTCACATTCCTTGGAATTACTGTTGAGTAAACTTTTTCATTAAAATAATCTCTAGCTTCTTTTTCGACTTGTGATGAAAGCTTATTTCTTTTGTCATACATGGTTAAAAGTATCCCTCTAATTTTTAAATCTGGATTTAAGCTTACTTTTATCCTCTCAATGGTTTTCATGAGTTGGGTTAGCCCCTCAAGAGCAAAAAATTCTGTCTGCAAAGGTACCAAAAGTGAGTTTGAGCAAACAAGTGCCATAACTGTCAGAAGGCTCAAGGAAGGTGGACAATCAATCAGTACATAGTCATATAATCCTCTAGAATTATTTAAATAAGGGATTAATTTCGCTTTTAATATGAAGGCTCTATTATTATCATCAGCTGTTTCGACCTCAAGTCCTGATAGATCTACATTAGAAGTGATAATATCTAAATTTTCAAACTGAGTCTTCTTGATTATCTCATTAATCTCTCTAGTTCCATTCAGTACACCATAAATTGTGTCACTTGAGTTGTCTACGTTGGATAATCCAAGACCTGTAGTGGCATTTCCTTGAGGATCCAAATCAATAACTAAAATTTTTTTATTAAGTTGAGTTAATCCAGCAGCTAAATTTATAACGGTTGTTGTTTTTCCTACCCCACCCTTTTGATTTATTACTGAAATAATTTGCATTTAGTTTTTCTTTATCCTTTTTTATTTTTCTTAGTAATTTTTTTTATGTTTAATAAAAATGAATCCTCATTTGTTAAACTTTTTTTTTCTATATACTCTAATCTCCAATTATCTTTAGATTTTTCAAATATTTTTTTTCCACTCTTTCCCATAAAAAAAATTAAATTTTTATATTTTGAAAAATTTTCATAAACTAAATCTAAAACTACTGGCATTGGTTTGAAAGCTCTTGACATTATAGTGCCTGTTTCCAAATTTTTTATTTCAAAAATATTTTTTTGAAAAATTTTTGTATTTAAATTTAGTTTCTTTGAAACTTCCTCTAAAAAACGGCTTTTATGGTAGCTTTTTTCGTAAAGGTGCACATTCATATTTTTTTTCATATTTTTAAGTATAATTGCTACTACAATTCCTGGCATTCCGCCACCTGAACCTAAATCTGTGGTTGTATTACAATTAAAGTCAACAAAATCAATTATTTGTGCTGAATCTATAATATGGCGTTCAATTATGGACTTTTTTGATGATGTTTTTTGGCTGATTATGTTAATTTTTTTATTTTTTTCAATAATCATGGATATATAGTTTTCAAAGTCTAAAAATGTTTCACGTGAAACATTTAAGTCATTAAGTTTAGAGTATGAATTTAAAATTTCTTGATCCATTAAGCTATATGCTTAATAGACTTTCTTTTAACATGTGACAACAAAATATATACAGCAGCTGGAGTAATTCCATCAATTCTCAGCGCTTGACCCATTGTTTTTGGTTTTATTTCCTTAAATTTTGCTTTTACCTCATTTGACAATCCTGAAAGGCCATCATAATTGATTTTATCCGGTATTATAAGGTTTTCATCTCTTTTAAAGGCTAAAATATCAGCTTTTTGCTTCTTCAAATAACCTCTATAATGAGCATTAATTTCAACCTGTTCATCTATCTCATCGCTAAAAAAAGGTATATCGGCCCATATTTCTCTAATTTTATTCATATCAACTCCTTTTTGAGTTAATATTTCATTAGAAGATCTTAAAACACCATCTTTTGCTATTTTTATACCAAATTCATCGGCTTTGTTAGGTGATATAGTTGATTGACCCATTTTTGAATTAATTTGGTTAATTTTATCGAATTTATCCAGATAAAGAGCCTTTCTTACAGCACCAATTAATCCAATTTCTATTCCCTTTATAGTTAATCTTTGATCTGCATTATCGGATCTTAGACTTAATCTATATTCAGCTCTTGATGTAAACATTCTGTATGGTTCAGCCACACCTTTCGTAACTAAATCATCGATCATTACCCCTATATAAGCATCAGATCTATCGAGAATAAAAGGTTCGGATTTTTTAAAAGATAGAGCAGCATTTATCCCAGCTATAAGACCCTGAGCTGCCGCTTCCTCGTAACCTGTTGTTCCATTAATCTGACCTGCAAGGTAAAGATTACTAATCTTCTTAGTCTCAAGCGTTAAAAAAAGTTCTCTTGGATCTATATAGTCATATTCTATGGCATATCCGGGTCTAATAATAGATACATTCTCTAAACCATTGATATTGTTACATATTTCTTTCTGAACATCAGCTGGAAGCGATGTAGAGATTCCATTTGGGTAAATTGTGTGGTCGTTTAGCCCTTCAGGCTCTAAAAATATCTGATGCCGACCCTTGTCAGCAAATTTTACTATCTTGTCTTCAATAGATGGGCAGTATCTAGGTCCAACACCTTGTATGCTACCAGAGTACATAGCACTCTTAGATAAATTTTTTTCAATAATTCTATGAACCTTATCGTTAGTATAAGTCATACGACATGAAACTTGTTTGTTAATATTTTTTTTAGTTAAGAAAGAAAAAAAATAAGGATCATCATCTGCAAACTGTTCTTCTAAATTTTCATAATTAATTGTTCTTGAGTCAAGTCGGGGAGGGGTTCCTGTTTTTAATCTTCCTATTTTAAAATTGTATTTTTCTAATTGTTCACTTAATCCTGTTGAAGGTTTCTCATCATACCTTCCAGCAGGTGTTCTTTCATCGCCTATATGTATCAAGCCATTTAAAAAAGTGCCCGTTGTTAGTATTAGCTTAGAACATAAAACTTTTTTACCTTCTTTAGTTATAAAGCCAGTTATTGTATTTTTATCAAAAATAAATTTTATTACAGCGTCGGAAAAAATGTTTAAATTACAGTAGTTTGCAAGTTTTTCTTGCATATATTTACGGTATAATGATCTATCTGATTGAGTTCTTGGTCCTCTTACTGCTGGACCTCTACTTCTATTTAATAATCTAAATTGTATACCCGATTTATCTGCAACCTCTCCCATAACACCATCAAGGGCATCTATCTCTCGTACTAAATGTCCTTTACCCAAACCACCAATTGCTGGGTTACATGACATCTCTCCAATAGTTTCTTTCTTATGAGTGAATAGGGCAGTGTTAACTCCTAGTCGTGCAGAAGCTGCTGCAGCCTCACAACCAGCATGTCCACCACCTATTACTACAACCTCGAAAGATAAATCATTTTTCATAAGCTAAATTTATAACTGATTATTATATTTACAAGATGAGTATATTTTTGCTTAAAAAAGCATTAATTATCAGCAATTTTGAGAAGAAAAGATTAAAAACACAGGAAAATAGACTATTATTTACCTATACAGAAATCGTTGAAAATACTGCCTAATATCTCCTCAACATTGACTTTTCCAACAATCATACCAAGATGTCTAGTTGCTAACCTTAAATCTTCCGCAGCTTTATCAAAATCTTCATCTTCACTTTTTTTATTGAAATCTTTTAGATGCTCTAAACATTGTTCAAGATGTTGTCTGTGTCGTTCTCTGGTAATTAATATATCATCACTTGTTAAAAATTTATTTTTTAAATTATTTTTTATTTTTAGAATTAATTCATCAATGTTTAAATTTTCTTTAATTGAAATTAATACATGATCTAATTTTTTGATTTCTGGATCAATTTCTCCCTTCAAAAGATCTGATTTATTTATTACCAAAATTGCATTTTGATCTAACAAACTCTTCAAAAAATCAGTAAAATCTAGGTTTATGGCTTCAACAACTACCAATTTTAAATCAGCTTCTTCTGCTCTATTCAAAGATAATTTAATACCTTTCCTTTCAATTTCATTTTTAGAATCTCTTATACCGGCAGTATCAGAAACAATTACTGGATAACCATCTATGTTCAGATGGGTTTCGATTACATCTCTTGTTGTTCCTGCAATTTCTGAAACTATTGCAACATCTCTATTTGATAGATGATTTAAGAGACTAGATTTTCCTGCATTGGTTGGTCCAATAATTGCAATCTTAAAACCTTCTCTTATTCTTTCTCCAACCTTTTGATCATTTAAAATTTTTTCAATATTTTTTAAAACATCATCAGAACTTTTTTTAATTTCTACTAAAATATCATTTGGCAAATCTTCATCTGGAAAGTCTATTTTAGCTTCAATATGAGATAAAATTTTTAAAAGTTTTTCTCTTAAAAAATTAAATTGATCTGAAGATTTTCCTTTCATTATTTTAATTGCTTGTTGTCTTTGAATTTCAGTCTCTGAAGAAATTAAATCTGCTATGCTCTCTGCTTTAAGTAAATTTATTTTACCATTTTGAAGTGCAAGTTTTGTAAACTCACCTGGTTCAGCTAGGCGACAATTTTCAATGTATGAAATTGACGTGTGAAGGGCATCAATAACGGCCTTGCTTCCATGCACCTGAATTTCAGCCATATCTTCACCTGTGTAGCTCTCAGGCCCAGGAAACCATAGTATTATGCCTTCATCAATTAACTCAGATGTGTTGATTTTATTGATTTTTCTTAGAGTTGCTACTCTTGGTTTTGGAACATTTTTACCAGTTAATAATTCAATAGCTTTAGAGGTTTCTTGGCCCGAAATTCTCACAACAGCTATACCAGAAATTCCAGGTCCACTCGATAAAGCATAAATTGTCATAAAATAGTATAACTTTTATTTTATAGATTTTTTAGTAAATTAAAAAAATCTCTTGAGAATTTATCGGCATTAAATAATGGGCTTATAATTGCTTCATTGTAAATTTTTTTTCTAATACTAATTAGATAATTTTTATTAGTAGCTAAATTTACTGCTTTTTTAATATAATCATCTTCATCCAAAGCTATAAGCTCTTCCATTTTAATATTTCTGTTTATGGACTCACCAGTTCTAGAAATAAAATTATGCCCTTTCATTGTTAATACTGGTACGCCCATCCAAATTGACTCGAAAGAAGTTGTGACACCATTCCACGGAAATGTATCTAGAGCTACATCTATTTTTTGGTATAAATTTAAATGATTTATAAATTCTTTTTCAGGTGGCAAAAAAGAAATAGACTCTTTAACTTTATTAATGTCAAATAAGTTTTCAAGATAATCAATATCTTTTTTTGTTGGAGACTTCATTATTAATTTTGCGTTTGGAATTTTCTTTAAAATATTTGACCATATTTTAACAACAGATGAATTGATTTTGTTAAAATTATTAAATGAACCAAAAGTTATGTAATTATTTTTCAAAAAAGGGGCAGAATATTCCTGTCTGTCAAATTCAAAACCATTATGACAATTCCATATATTTGGTAGAAATAATACTTTTTCTGAATATTGATCTATTTCATTTTTGTATATCAAATTATGATCAGCAATCAAATAATCCATATTTTTGATTCCAAGCGTGTTACAGTATCCTAACCAAGATATCTGAATTGGGGAAACTCTATTTTTAAATAAAGTTATTCTATTTGAGGAACTTAAACCCATTATATCAAAGGTAATGTCTATATTTTTTTTTCTTATGAAATTGATTGCCTCTATATCGTTTAAATTAGAAATATTAAAAATACCATCTACTAATTTCTTAAAATTTTTAACACCTTCATCTTCAATTTTATGATTAAGAAAAAGATATAATTCAAATTCTTTTTTATTATAGGAGGCACATATGGTTTTTAAAAAAAAAGTTATTGAATGAGATTTATTTATATCTGAAGACAAAAAACCAATTTTAATCTTATCATTTTTTTTATTTGATAGGTTTATAAGTTTTTCTTTGGGAATATTGGGAATATATGAGTCTAAATTTTTAGTAAATTTATTATAATCTTTTTGTTTCCAATAAGTTTTGTAATTATTAAAAAAAATCCATGATGTAAAGGTTTGTAAATTTAAATTATTTTTCTCATATAATTTTTTGTAATAAATGAGTGCAGTATCTAACTGATTTAATCTTTTATAAATTCTAATTCCCAAGGAAATTAATTTTGGACTATATCCAAATTTATTCTCTGCTTCTTTAAAAAATTTAGCACTTTGATTTAAAAAAAATTTAGAAAAATTAGAAGTATCTTGATACCCTAAATAATCATCAAGATCAGCGGCTGCATTTAAATAATTCATCAGCGCATTTAAACCATCTTGTGAATTTTTATTTTTTAAATATGCTTCTTCAAATTCTGAAAGAGATTGTTTAAAAACTTCTCTGCTTCTTTGTTGTGATAATCTTGAAATAGCTAAAATATTTAAAATTTCTGAAGATTTTTCCTCAAATTTGGACTCAATCAAAAAAATTATTTCTGAAAATCTCTTTTGAAGAAAAAGATTCTTTAGTTCGTTCTTAGTTGTCATTTTAAAAATTTTATAATGTTAAAATGATTTTTTAAATAAATTTTTTTTAATTAAGCGGGTTTGTTCATTGAGTTAAAGAACTCAGCGTTATTTTTTGTGTCTTTTAATTTTGAATTTATAAATTCGATTGCATCCATTGTGCCCATAGGTGCAATTATTCTTCTTAAAACATTCATTTTTTGAAGATCATTTTTATCAAATAGTAATTCTTCTCTTCTTGTACCTGATTTTGTTATATCAATAGCTGGATAAATCCTTTTATCAGCAATTTTTCTATCAAGGACTGTTTCACTATTTCCTGTTCCTTTAAATTCTTCAAAAATTACTTCATCCATTCTACTGCCAGTATCTATTAAAGCAGTTGAAATAATTGTTAAAGATCCACCTTCTTCAATATTTCTTGCTGCACCAAAAAATCTTTTTGGTCTTTGAAGTGCGTTTGCATCTACACCTCCTGTTAAAACTTTTCCAGAACTTGGAATAACAGCATTATAAGCTCTTCCCAATCTTGTTATAGAGTCTAACAATATAACTACATCTTTTTTATGTTCTGTTAATCTTTTTGCTTTTTCAATAACCATCTCAGCAACCGCTACGTGACGTTGTGCTGGTTCATCGAAGGTAGAACTTATTACCTCACCCTTAACTGTTCTTTGCATATCTGTGACTTCTTCTGGTCTCTCATCAATCAATAAAACCATCAAATAGCTTTTTGGATAATTCTTAGCAATTGAGTTTGCAATACTTTGTAATATCATTGTTTTACCAGCTTTTGGCGGTGAAATAATAATAGATCTTTGTCCTTTTCCAATTGGGCTTACAAGATCGATTAATCTTGGTGTCAAATCTGGTTTTTTTTCTACTTTAGTAGTTTCTACTTCCATCACCATTTGTTGGTCTGGATAAAGAGGCGTTAAGTTGTCAAACGCAATTTTATGTCTTGCTTTTTCTGGTTCCTCAAAATTAATTTTACTAACTTGAAGTAAGGCAAAGTATCTCTCACCTTCTTTAGGAGCTCTAACTGGTCCCTCAACAGTGTCTCCTGTTCTTAAACCAAACTTCCTAATTTGACTTGGGCTAACATAGATATCATCTGGTCCCGGTAAATAGTTCGATTCCATTGCTCTTAGGAAACCAAATCCATCTTGTAATAATTGTAAAACACCTGCTCCTGTAATTTCTTCTTTTTCCGCAACTTTTTTTAAGATAGCAAAAAGAATTTCCTGTTTTCTTAATGTGCTAGCATTCTCAATGCCAAGATCTTCAGCTTGCGCAATAAGTTGTTCTGATGATTTTAATTTTAACTCTTGAATATTCATGATTTTAATTTGTAAGGACTAAATAGATATACGAGGAATATATATACTTAGATAAATATTTCAACCCTAGATTGGTTTAAAAACAACCAAAAAAACAATAAAAATAAGGATTACAGTTGGGATTTCGTTAATTATTCTGAAGAATTTTGCGGATTTGGTGTTCAAATTATTTTTTAAAGATAGAAGACATTTCCCAAGATAATCATTATAAACTGACAATAAAATAATTAAAACAAATTTTAATTGCATCCAGAGTTGAGAAAATATTTCTATCCCGTTTAAATATATTAAAATTAGACCAAAAATCCAAGTTAAAATCATAGCTGGACGCATTATGAAATAAAAAAGTTTCTTTTCCATTACTTCAAAGATATCAGTAGTCTCTTTTTTTTCTTTGTTCTCAACATGGTAAACAAATATTCTTGGAAGATATAAAAGACCAGCCATCCACGAAACAACAGCTAGCAGGTGCAAACTTTTAAATAACAAATAACTATTCATAATTTAAGCATGGACATTTAATAAATTGTTTTGGACATTGTGTCTTTGAAGGAAAAAGTTCTCCATTAAAACTATAATCTTGTTTTCGAATTATTAAATTAGACATTGCCTTTATATAATTTTTATTCGTACCTAAAGCTGGTACTCTTGTATAATTTTTGCATCCATTCTTGTTAGCCAATTCTTTATATTCAATGTCTAATTCAACTAAAGTTTCTGAATGTTCAGATACAAATGCTATCGGCACCAAAACAATATGTTTACCTATTTTTGAATTTTCTACAATTATGTCCTCTGTCGAAGGGCCAATCCACTTTAAAGGACCCACACGACTTTGATAGCTTAATATCCAATCTAAATCTTTAATTTTTAATGATTTAACAATTTTATCAACTGATTGTTCTATTTGCCACTGATAAGGGTCTCCTTTTTTTATATTTTTTTCTGGCAAGCCATGTGCAGAAAAAATTAGTTTAAAGTTTTTTAAATTATTAATTTTTTTTAATATTTCTTCTTTGTGTGCCAAAATAAAATTATCATCGGTAGGATAACAACAAATTGTGCTTGTTTTAATTTTAAGATTATTTTTTATACAAGTATCTTTCCATTCCTTAATTGAAGATCCTGATGTGGCTGCAGAATATTGTGGGTATAGGGGCATTAAAATAATTTCATCTGGGTTAAAATCTTTTACATAATTTACAATTTCATTTGCTCTTGGGTGCCAACATCTCATAACAATAAAACATTTATATTCTGAGTTTTGATCATCATTATTAAGCTTTAATTCAAGAGCTTTTGATTGTTCTTCTGTTAATTTTAAAATCGGGGATGACCCACCAAGCTCTTGGTATATTTTTTTAGCCGTTGGTTCTCTTCTGTTAGCTATTAATTTAGCTAAAGGATATCTAAAAAAAAATGGTAAATTTAATATCGCTGGATCATTAAATAAATTAAATAAAAAGTGCTTAACATTTTCTAGTTTATCAGGACCACCTAAGTTAAAAAGTATTACAGCTTTTTTCATCAATAATTTTTTACTGTATTTACCATGTATTCAAACATATTGGGATCTGTTTCAGGTAAAACTCCATGCCCTAAATTAAAAATATAAGGGTGATTCTTAAAAATATCTAAATATTTTATTGTTTCTTTTTTAATTGTTTCTTTGTCTGTAAGTAATACTTTGGGGTCAAGTCCACCTTGAATTGGAATTTCTATATCTTCTAATATTTTTTTTGGGTCAACATTATAATCAATACCAATCGCGTCTGGTTTAACAATTTCACAAAATTCTTTATAGTTTTTAATTTCTCTAGGAAAACAAATAACTGGTGTATTTAAAGATTTTACATAATTTACCAAGTTAAGAGTAGGTGAATAAATATAGTTGGGTAAATCTTTTTTTTCTAACAAACCTGCCCAACTGTCAAATATTTGTATTACATTTGCTCCGTTTTCAATTTGGTTTTTTATATGTATTTTTAAAAATTTTTCTAAAATTAGTAAAATTCTATTGATTAAAAAATCATTTTTAAAAAAACCTTCTTTTAAATTTCTTTTTGGTGATTGCTGATTGATTATATAAACAAGCAAAGTCCAAGGAGCACCCACAAATCCTATAATATTTTTATTTTTTACTATATCGTTCGTACTTACTTTTTTTAATGCTTTGTATATAGGGTAAATTTTTTGAACAAAATCAACTTCGTCTACTTTAGACATTTCATCAATATTTATCTTACCAAGTTTAGGCCCAAAACCTTTTTCGAATTCAACTTTTTGATTCAAGCCATATGGAAGCATTAAAATATCAGAAAAAATTATTGCAGCATCTAAATTAAATCTTTTTAAAGGTTGTAAAGTAATCTCTGAGGATAAATTTTCATTTAAACATAAATTTATAAAATTAGGATTCAATTTTCTAATTTCTCTAAATTCAGGAAGATATCTTCCAGCTTGTCTCATTATCCAAATTGGATTAAGTTTTGTTTCTTTATTTATTATTACTTCATGAAGAGGGGTCATATTAAAATATTATATATAGTTATTGTACTAGTATTATGTAATGTGAATATTGATGATAAGTATTTTTTAACATTTTATTAACAACTTAATAACAATTATAGATGAATAAAATTGTTTAAATTGAAGCTTTTTAAATTTTTATTCAATATATTGTATAATCTTATTCATATGTTTATTAATGTTGATAAAACCCTTATTTTACAACAATTATTTATCAATATTTAAATTGAGTAAATTAATTAAAATAATACAAATTATTTAAACATTTATACATGAGTAGTACATTTCAAATTTACCTGATTTCCGACTCAACAGGTGAAACACTAGATAGAATTTTTTTAGCTTTAAAGGCACAATTTGTGAACATTGAGTATAAAGTTCATTCATATTCGTTTACCAGAACGGAAAATCAAACTCTTAAAATTCTTAATGATGCAAAAGGAAATGAAAATTCTGTAATACTTTATACAATTGTAGACAATAATTTGGCAAAGTATTTAGCAAATGAAAGTGAAAAGAAAAATATACCTTGCTTTGGTGTACTTGGTAATTTAATCCTAAATTTTTCTAAAATTTTAAATCAAAAAGCATCGCATGAACCTAGTGGTCAACACGCTCTTAATGATGAATATTATGAAAGAATAGAAGCGATACAATTTACAATGAATCATGATGATGGAAATCTTGTTTCAGATATTGAAAAATCAGATATAGTGTTAGTGGGTGTTAGTCGAACAAGTAAAACACCAACGTCAATTTATCTAGCCAACAGAGGATTTAAAACCTCAAATATTCCTCTTGTAAACGAGAATTCTATCCCACTTAGATTAAGAGAAAATCCACAATCAACTTGCGTTGTTGGTTTAAGCACCGAACCCGATAGGCTTGTTGAAATAAGAAAGAACAGAATGAATTCATTAAAAGAATCGGAGAACACAAAATACACAAGCATAGAAAATATTAAGAAAGAGGTGGAAGAAGCAAAAAAAACTTTCAAAAAATATAGATGGCCTTCAATTGATGTTACTAGAAAATCTGTAGAAGAAGCTGCCGCGTCAATAATAAAAATTCATGAAATATTTTTAAATAATGCTAAATAAAATCATACTAGCCTCAAAAAGCAAAGTTAGAAAAAACATATTAGATAAGAATAATATTATAAGTGATGTAATACCTTCAAGTGTTGATGAAGACGCTGTTAAGGAAAGTTTAATTAAAGAAAAGGCTTCACCAGAAATAATTTCAAAAAATTTAGCCGAACTAAAAGCAAATAAAGTAAGTTTAAAAGAGTTAGATCAGTATGTTTTGGGTGCCGATAGTGTTATCGATCTAGAAGGTGAATTAATATCAAAGCCCAAGAGCAGAGAAGAAGCGTTTTACATTCTGCAAAAATTAAATGGAAAGAAACATTATCTTATTAGCTCGGTTTGCATTTCAAGGAACGGATTAATGTTTTGGAATTATACAGACAAAGCAATACTAAAAATGAAAAAATTTACTGACGAAGATCTTAAAATATATTTATCTAAAATAAGTGATGACGCATTATATGCTTATAATGTTTATCAAATTGAGGGAGAAGGAAGAAACCTATTTTCTAATATTGAGGGAGATGAGGATACTATAATGGGTTTACCAATAAAAAAAATTAAAGAATATTTAAATAAAATTTAATGAAGAAGTTTTTAGTAATAGGAAATCCCATTGATCATTCATTATCTCCAAAACTGCATAATTATTGGATTAAACAAAATAATATAAATGCTATTTATGAAAGACAAAAATTAGAGGAGAACAATTTAGAAAACATAATTTCAGAGGTTAAGCAAAAAAAGATATTTGGAATAAACGTAACCATACCCTTTAAAAAATCAATAATACCATTTATGGATAAATTATCTATTGAGGCTCAAAAGACACAATCTGTAAACACTGTTTATTTGGAAAACAACAAAGTAATTGGTCACAATACTGATATTAGTGGTTTTGATATGAGCATTCAAAAATCAAATATTAATCTTTTAAATAAAAAAGTTTTGATTTTAGGTGCAGGTGGAGTTGTTCCATCAATAATTTTCGCATTAATAAAAATGAAAGTGTCCAAAATTATTGTCGCTAATAGAACAAAAGAGAAAGCAAAAGATTTAAAAAATCTTTTTGATAATATAAGTGTCATAAATTGGGGTGAACTTCCTGATTTTGATATGATTATAAATGCTACTAGCATAGGTTTAAAAAAAGAAGATAAAAATTATTTGGATTTTTCATTAATAGGTAAGAGGAAACTTTTTTATGATGTTATCTATAATCCTGAAGAAACACATTTTCTTAAAACTGGAAAGAACCTTGGAAATATTACAATAAATGGAAAATTAATGTTTGTTTATCAGGCATTAATGGCGTTTAATATATGGCATGGATTAAAACCAGATATAAATGAGGATGTTTTAAATCTTTTAAATTGATGATTAGAATTGGAATTTTAGGAGATATAGGTGCTGGCAAAAGTTATGTAGCAAAAAATTTTGGATATCCAGTTTTTAACGCTGATCATGAAGTTGCTTTATTATATAAAAATAATAAAAAAATTTTTAATAGATTAAAAAAAAAATTACCAAAATATATTTATTCATTTCCAATTGATAAAAAAGAAATTTTAACGGCAATTTTAGCTGAAAAAAATAATTTAAATAAAATTATTAAAATTGTTCATTTAGAAATTAGAAAAAAACTAAATTTTTTCTTAAAAGAAAATAGGGCCAAAAATATTATTGTTTTAGACATCCCACTTTTATTGGAAAATAAGCTTAATAATAAAAAAGATATACTAATTTATATTGAGTCAAAAAAATCTAAGATAATAAAACAATTAGAAAAAAGAAAAAACTTTAATCAAAAACTTATTAAAAAATTTAAAAGTATTCAATTACCAATTAGTATTAAAAAAAAAAAATCTCAATTTGTTATCAAAAACGATTTTACACCAAAATGTATTAGAAAAAGTATAAAAAATATTCTACAAAAAATAGATAAATGAAAGAAATAGTTTTAGATACGGAGACAACTGGCATATCAATAAAAGAAGGCCACAGGATCGTTGAAATTGGTTGCATCGAATTAGAAAACTTAGTTCCAACTCAAAACAAATTTCATTGTTATTTAAATCCACAAAGAAAAGTTTCTGAGAAAGCTTTAGAGGTTCATGGATATACAGATGAATTCTTAGCGCAGCAAAAAAAATTTCAAGATATTGGTGATCAATTTTTAGAATTTATAAAAGATAAAAGACTTATAATCCATAATGCCGAATTTGATTTGGGTCATTTAAACAATGAATTAGCTATATTTGGAAAAAAAAAATTAAATAATGAGATAATTGATACTTTAGTTTTAGCTAGAGATAAATTTCCAGGTTCTCCCGTTAGTTTAGATGCTTTATGTAAGAGGTATAGAGTTGATAACTCAAAAAGAACACAACATACAGCTTTGATTGACTGCGATCTATTAGCTAAAGTTTATATTAATTTAATTGATCAAAAAGAACCAACCTTAAATTTTCAAAGTCAAGATCAGGCTATAAATAATGAAATAAATACAAACGTAAGCTATTTTAAAAAAATTATTACTCCTACTGAGGAAGAAATAAAAAAACATAAAGAATATTTAAAATCTAATTTAAAAAAAAATTATTTTAATTAAATCTTTCATTATATAGATTTTCAAAATCTATTTTTTTTTCAAACTTAATACCTGAATAGCCTGAGTTATGTAAGAGGTCTAACAGTGCTTTTTCAAGATCAGGATAAATTTTAGTTTGAAGATCACTTAAAATAATTTGTTCTAATTCTCTCTTTTCTTTAATTTCTTCATTAACTTTAATGATTGTTGCAAAAACCATCTCAAAATATGATTTTTTTTCACTTTTCTCTTTATCTTCAAATTTCAGTGTTGTGTTAACCTCTATCATCTTATTTTTTATAGCTTTAGAAGTGATATCTATTCCCAGTTGGTATTTAAATATGTTATCCCTAACAAATAAATAAGTTTCCACATCTTTGGTCTCGCTCGATAAGTCTTTGATATATTTTCCTAATATTTTATATTTTTCTGTCATCATCGCCTTCTATATCCTCAAATTCTCCATCTATGAAATTATTTTTGTTTGTTTTTTTTACTTTTATTTTTTTTGCATATTTATCAAAGATAATTCTTCTAGTGAATGGAAAGATTATTAAAAAACCAAGAGTGTCTGTTGCAAATCCTGGTATAATTAACAGTAAGGCCGCAATGGCAATCGCAGCTCCTGAAATCATTTCATAGGTGGGCGGTACTTTTTTGCTTAATTGGATAAATCCAGATCTAAGAGTATTTAAACCTTCATATTTTGCGTAATAAACGCCAACGAATGCAGTTATAAAAATAAGAAGAATTGTATAGATGGCTCCAATTTGAGCTCCAATTTTAATAAAAAGATAAATTTCAATAATGGGTATTAAAATTACTGATAATATAATTGAGTTCATTTGACCACAATCTAAATTGCTAGTTGAAATTAATCAACTTAGTAATTATTATATATGTATGAATTACAGTTTAGAGTACGTAGATATAATTCTTTTGGCAATGATTGCTGGTTTCATCTTTTTAAGATTGAGAGGAATTTTGGGTAAAAGAACCGGGTTTGAGGGAAAAGCTCCAGCAAAATTTGACAAAATACTTAAAGAAGAAGCAATAAAACAAGCTATTCAAACTAAAAAAGAAACCTTTGATAAAAACGATCAAAAAGAATTTTTAAATGGTGCAAAAATTGCTTATGAAACAATTATTACAGATTTTAGTGATAGCGATAATAAATTAATATCAAGTAAACCACTTTTAAATAAGGAAATTTATAACCAGTTCAATGAAGCATTAAAAGAAAGAAATGCAAGAGGACATTATGCTGAAATAACCTTTATCGGTGTAAATTCTGCAACTATTAAAGAACACAAAAAAATAGATAAAATATTAAATGTAACTGTAGATTTTATAGGAGAAGTTATTACTTGTATTAAAGACAAAGATAAAAAGATAATATCTGGTGATCCAGAAAAAGTAAAAAAAATTTATGATACTTGGGTTTTTTCTAGAGACACAACATCAGTAAATCCGAACTGGCAATTGGTCAATATATTAACGTAATTGACAGATAGTATTTCAAAAAAAGATAAAAAAGACTGGGAAAATTTTCTTTCAAGTAATGAAAAATTACCGAATAAAGATTTAAAATCAAAGCAACATTTTTCAATAAAAACTAAATCTATTGATTTGCATGGTTACACATTAGATGAGGCTAATAAGGTTATCAATGATTTCATTAAAAATTGTTATAATGAAAAAGTAAATAAAATTATTGTTGTAACAGGCAAAGGACTTCATTCTGACAATGAAAAAAATCCTTACGTTTCAAAAAATTTAAGTATTTTAAAATATTCTATACCTGAATATATATCTAATAATAAAAATTTAATGAATATCATTAACGAAATTAAAGATGCAAAAATAGAAGATGGTGGTGATGGTGCATTTTACATTTTATTAAAAAAAAATTTGAAAATAACTTAAGAAAAAATAATAATATTTAATAAAAAAATGTTATAATTCCGAATGATTATTTGGCTTGCTTCATACCCCAAAAGTGGAAATACTTTATTAAGATCTATGCTATCATCGTATTTATTTAGTGAAGAAGGTATATTTAATTTTGATCTGTTAAAAAAAATTAAACAGTTTCCAAATAAATTAACATATGAAAACTTAGGAGTTGATACAAATGATCGAAATGAATTAATTAAAAATTCTATTAGAGCACAACAGGAAATAAATAAAGGAAGGTCCGTTGGTTTTATGAAAACTCATAATATGCTATATAATTTTAAAGGCCAATATCCATTCACTGACTATAATAATTCTCTTGGTGTCGTTTATGTTGTTAGAGACCCTAGAAATGTTGTGGTCTCTTATGCTCGTCATGTTGATGTGTCTTTAAAAGAAGCTGTTAAGGTTGTCACGAAAAGTGTCTCTACTAATGTAATGATCCAGGGGAATTGGTCACAAAATTATTTAAGTTGGAAATCTTTTAGAGAAAATAATAGATATTTGTTGATAAAATATGAAGATTTAATTTCTAATAGAGAAGAAACATTTTTAAAAATATTAAGATTTCTTTTTAAATTAAGAAATATAAATTTAGTAGTAGATCAAAATAAGCTTAAAAATGTAATAGAAACCACTTCTTTTGAGAACTTAAAAAAATTAGAAAAACAAAGTGGTTTTACAGAACATGTAATAGATAAACAGGGTAAAAAAGTAGTTTTCTTTGATAAAGGTGCAAAAAGAGATTGGGCTAATTCACTAGATAAAGATATGACAACAGAGATTGAAAAAACTTTTAATAAAGAAATGACCGAATTAGGATATTTATAATATGATTATATGGTTAGCTTCTTATCCAAAAAGTGGAAACACATTAATGAGAAGCCTCCTATCCTCATATTTTTTTTCAAAAGACGGTACTTTTAATTTTAGTTTATTAAAAAATATCAAACAATACCCAAATGGTGATTTATTAACCCAATTAGGAGTAAACATAAATGATCCACATGAAATTGCCAAAAGTCATATCCGAGTTCAAGAATTTATTAATAAAGATAAAAAATCATTTAAATTTTTAAAAACACACTCTAGCTTTGTAAAAATGGATGGTTTTAGTTTTACTGATTTAGCAAATACGCTTGGAGTTATTCATATTGTTAGAGACCCTAGGGATGTTGTTGTTTCTTTTGCACATCACAACAATCAATCAATCGAAAAAGCTACTGAAATGATTAATAAGGATTTTGTTGTGGGTGCCAATTTAAAAGATAAAGTTCCAGTATATATGGGCTCCTGGCCGTCAAATTACAATTCATGGAAAACTTTTGATAAAACAGGAAAATATTTACTAATAAAGTTTGAAGATTTAATTAAAGATAAAGAGGAAAACTTTAAAAAAATATTAAATTTTATAAAAGTACTTACCAAATCTAATTTTGAAATAAATGATAAAAAAATTAAAAAGATTTTACAAGAAATCGAGTTTGATAAATTAAAAAAATTAGAGGAAAAAGAAGGGTTTAATGAGGCTAAGACTGATAAAAAAGGAAATAAAATACCTTTCTTTAGAGAGGGAAAAAGTAATAACTGGAAAAAAACATTAGATCCAATTATTAAAACTTCTATTGAATCCGTTTGTCAAAAAGAAATGAAAGAACTAGGGTATTTATAAAATTTAAAGAATAAATTTTGATAAGTCGGTATCTTTTACTAAATTATCTAAGTTTTTATTTATATAATCTTTATTTATAATAATTTTTTCACCAGAACGGTCTGTTGCAGTAAAGCTTATCTCATCTAAAATTTTTTCAATTATTGTATGAAGTCTTCTTGCTCCAATATTTTCTACAGTAGCATTTACTTCAGAAGCAATGTTTGCAATTGTATCTATGCCATCATCTGAAAATTCAAGATCTACATTTTCAGTCTTAAGAAGAGCAACATATTGTTTGATCAAACTAAAATCTGGTTCTCTTAAAATTCTTTTAAAATCATCACTAGTTAATGCTTCTAGCTCAACCCTTATAGGCAACCTTCCTTGCAATTCTGGGAGTAAATCAGAAGGTTTTGCTAGCTGAAACGCTCCTGATGCAATAAATAAAATGTGATCAGTTTTAATAGGCCCATGTTTTGTATTAACAGTAGTTCCTTCTATCAGAGGAAGAAGATCTCTTTGAACACCTTCTCTTGAAACATCTCCACCAACTCTATCGGTTCTTGCAGATATTTTATCTATTTCATCTAAAAAAACTATTCCATTATTCTCTGTAGAAATTTTTGCGGCTTTAATAATTTTATCTTGTTCAATTAGTTTGTCAGATTCATCATTAATTAGAATTTCATGAGACTCTTTAACTGTCATCTTTTTCTTTTTTTCTTTATTGCCCATAGATTTACCGAGCATTTCTCCAATATTAATCATGCCCACATTTGCTCCAGGCATTCCTGGTATTTCAATTGATGTGTTGTTTAATCCACTATCACTTACAGCGATTTCTATTTCATTATCATCTAAATCACCATTTCTAAGTCTTTTTCTAAAACTTTCTCTTGTTGCAAGACTCGCTTTTTTACCCACTAGTGAGTCTAAAACTTTTTCTTCAGCTGATTTTTGAGCTTGAGCATGAACTTCTTTTCTCATTTTAATTTTTTCCATGCCAATAGCAATTTCAATTAAATCTCTTACTATCTGCTCAACATCTCTTCCAACATAACCAACTTCTGTAAACCTTGTAGCCTCAACTTTTACAAATGGTGCTTCAGCTAACTTTGAAAGTCTTCTTGAAATTTCTGTTTTTCCAACACCAGTTGGTCCTATCATCAAAATATTTTTCGGCAAAACCTCATTTTTCATTTCACCTTTGAGAGCTTGACGTCTCCATCTATTTCTTAAAGCTACTGCAACAGCTTTTTTAGCTTTATTTTGACCAACTACAAATCTATCTAACTCTGAAACTATTTCTCTTGGAGATAACGAACTTACAAGATTTGTATTCCCTTTTTCTTTTTCATCTTTAGGAACTAGAGGTGTAACGTTTGATTTTTCCATTAAATTTTTAAAATCTTAATATTGTTATTTGTAAAAACACAAATTTCAGAAGCTACTTCAATAGCTTTTTTTGCAATTTCTTCTGCACTTTTTTCTGACTCCATTAAAACTTTTCCTGCTGCCAAAGCATAATTTCCACCAGATCCTATTCCAATTACATCACCTTCTGGCTCAAGAACATCTCCAGTTCCAGAAATTATATAACTATTATCTTTGTCGCCAATTGCCATTAAAGCCTCTAGTCTTCTTAAATATTTATCTGTTCTCCAATCTTTTGCTAGCTCAACGGCAGCTCTTGATAGGTTACCAGCATGTTTTTCAATTTTAGCTTCTAATCTTTCAAATAATGTAAGTGCATCTGCAGTTGAACCTGCAAATCCTGCGACCACATCTCTTTTTTCAATTTTTCTGATTTTTGAGGCGGTGCTTTTAACCACAGTATTTCCCATACTAACTTGCCCGTCACCAGCTACTACCACTTCATTATTTTTTCTTACCAATACAATTGTTGTCATAACTAATAAATGGTAACTATTTTTGATACTTCAAGTGTTCAGACTGATATTGATATAGCGCGATTATGTATGTATACCATTAGATCACATGGTTAGAAAAGGAAAAGTATCTCGAAAAACAAAAGAAACCAGCATCAATGTTGAAGTAAATATTGATGGCAAAGGTAAGTACCAAATTGACACTGGTATAGGTTTTCTAGACCATATGCTTGAGCAGCTATCAAAGCATTCTTTGATTGATTTAAAAGTCAAAGCAAAAGGAGATACTCATATTGATCTTCACCACACAACAGAGGATACAGGCATTGCAATTGGAGAAGCTTTAAAAAAAGCAGCTAAAAAATTTGTTGGGATTAAAAGGTATGCTCACAGAGTTATTCCAATGGATGAAACGTTAACTAGAGTTGCAATAGATGTTTCAAATAGACCTTATTTAATTTGGAAAGTAAAATTAAAAGTTGAAAAGCTTGGAGAAATGGACACGGAACTATTTAAAGAATGGTTCCAGGCATTCTCTCAATCTGCTGGTATTACAATGCATGTTGAAAATATTTATGGAGATAATAGTCACCACATTATCGAGTCTTGTTATAAAGCATTGGCAAGATCACTAAGAGAAGCATTAGAGATGGATCCTAGAAATAAGAAAAGTATTCCGTCGACTAAAGGCTCACTATAAGTTTAATGAATGTCACAATTGTTGATTATAACTCAGGCAATATAAGCTCGGTAATAAACTCTTTTAAGGAGGTTGCTAAAGATAAAGTAAATATCGAAGTAACTTCTAATTTAAACAAGGTTAAATCAAGTGATAAAGTGGTTTTGCCAGGCCAAGGTTCGTTTAAAAGTTGTGTTGATGCCTTAAATAATATTAAAGGTTTAGTAGAAACATTAAATGAGTTTGTAATTAACAATAAAAAACCACTTCTTGGAATTTGTGTTGGATTGCAAATGTTTGCAGATATTAGTTACGAAGAAACAAAAACCAAAGGTCTTGGTTGGATTTCAGGAAAAGTATCAAAAATAGATAATATAAATGGAAAGTATAAACTTCCTCATATTGGCTGGAATCAAATTAATATTACTAAGGATAGTAAAATTTATAAAGACGTAGAAAATAAGTCACATATGTATTTTGTGCATAGCTATGAATTTGTTCCAAAAGATAAAAAAGTAATCACAGCAACAACAGATTATTCATCAAATATCGTTTGTTCAGTTGAAAAAGAAAATATTTTTGGCACTCAATTTCATCCAGAAAAAAGTGATAAAACTGGGCTCAAAATAATTGAAAACTTTATAAATTTATAAATGAAAATATTTCCTGCAATAGATATAAAGGAAAAAAAGTGCGTGAGGTTAGTCAAAGGGGATTTTAATAATCAAACTGAGTACAAAATATCTCCCGTAGAACAAGCTCGCAAATATAAGGACCATGGTTTTAAAAATTTACACCTAGTAGATTTAGATGGGGCTTTAACTGGTGAAACAGTTAATTTGGATATTATTCATGAAATAGTAACTAAATTTGATCTTAAAATTGAAATTGGTGGAGGAATAAGAAATTTTGAAAGTATTAAGAAATATACTGATGCAGGTGCTGAAAAAGTCATTTTAGGAAGCGCTGCCATTAAAGATAAAAACTTTCTAAAAGAAGCTTGTGAAAAATTTCCAAACAAGATTGCACTAGGTTTAGATGCTAAAGATGGTTATTTATCAGTATCAGGTTGGAAAGAGAATTCTAATCAATTAACTTTAGATTACTTGAAAGAAGTTAATGATTTTGGTGCAAGTAGATTGATTTATACCGATATTAATAAAGATGGAATGAAGCAAAGTCCTAATTTTGAGGAAACGTCAAAGGTTGCAGATGTATCTAATTGTCCTGTAATAATATCTGGTGGAGTTTCTTCAATTGATGACATTAAGAAAGTCAAAGAATTAAATAACAACAACATTGAAGGTATTATAGTTGGAAAAGCAATATACGATGGTGATATTCAATTAGACGAACTAGTGAAAGAAATAGATGCTTAAAAATAGAATAATACCTTGTTTGGACGTTAAAAATGGTCGTGTGGTAAAAGGAATTAACTTTGTTGATTTAAAAGATGCAGGCGATCCTGTTGAGCAAGCTAAAATTTACTCTGATGGTGGAGCAGATGAAATTTGCTTTCTAGATATTACTGCTTCAAATGAAAATAGGGAAACCATTTATGATGTTGTTGAGAAAACATCTAAGAAATGTTTTGTTCCTTTAACTGTTGGAGGTGGAGTTAGAAGTGCTGAGGATATATACAAGTTACTTAATTGTGGGGCAGATAAGGTATCAATCAATACTGCTGCAGTTGAAAATCCAGAAGTAATAGTTGAAAGTTCAAAAAAATTTGGATCACAATGTATAGTAGTTGCAATTGATGCTAAAAAAAATACTGATAAATGGGAAATTTTTACTCACGGTGGAAGAAACAATACTGGCATTGATGTAATAGAATTTGCAAAAAAAATGGAAGATAGTGGGACAGGTGAGCTCTTAGTTACTTCTATGGATAGAGATGGTACGCAAGTTGGTTATGATATTGATTTAATGTTAAATATATCTTCTAAAGTAAATATTCCAGTAATTGCATCTGGTGGAGTTGGAAATTTAGATCATTTAGTAGATGGAATTAAATTAGGAAATGCTAGTGCAGTTTTAGCAGCATCGATATTTCACTATGGTAAATATTCTGTAAAAGAGGCTAAGGAATATTTGGATTCAAAGGGAATTCCTGTTAGAATTTAATATGCTTAACACATTAGAAAACCTAGTAAAACTTGCAAGAGAGAGAAAAAACAATCCTCTTGAAGGTTCATATACTAATATGTTGCTTACTGATAAATCATTAAGTAAAGCAAAAGTTTTAGAAGAAGTTGATGAATTAATTCAGGCTGTAGAGGAAAATTCTAATAAAATTCATGAAGCTGCAGATGTATTTTACCATCTGTTAATGTATCTTGAAGCAAATGACATAAAAATTGAAGAAGTAATGTCTGAGTTAGAAAAAAGAAAAAAATGAGTTACGACGATAATAATATTTTTGCAAAGATATTACGAGGGGAGATTCCTTGTGATAAAATTTATGAAGATGATTTTATTTTATCTTTTCACGACATTAATCCACAAAAAAAAATTCATGCTTTAGTAATTCCAAAAGGGAAATATATTGATTTAGATGATTTTAGTTTAAACGCTTCCCCAGAGGATATGGTTGGTTTATTAAAAGGCATTAATATAGTAGCTAAAAAGCTAGGTATTTCAACAGAAGTAGGTAAAGGCTATAGAGCTTTAGCAAACGTAAGTGATGATGGTGGTCAAGAGGTCCCCCACTTACATTTTCACTTGTTCGGGGGAGAAAAAATTGGAAAAATGGTTGAGTGACACAGGAAGTTAAAAGAAACTATTTAGAAATTAATTCTCTTAAAGATTTAAAAGAAATTAAAGAAATTTCTAAAGATTATTCTTTAGAAATATTAAATCCTACTAATTTTCAACTAAATAAATTCTTTTATAAAAATGTCGGTAAAAAACATCAATGGGTAGATAGGCTAGTTTGGTCAGAAGCTCAATGGATTGATTATGTATCAAGTAAAAATGTAAAAACTTATATTTTTAAACACAAAGAGAACCTTGTGGGCTTTTTTGAATTAATTTTTCATATAGAAAATAAAGAAAAAGAGATTGCCTATTTTGGGTTGTTAGAAGAATTTCAAAATAAAAAACTTGGATCTTATTTATTAAGTGAAGCAATTAAAATATCTTTTTCTGAAAATATTAATAGAGTTTGGCTTCATACATGTTCTTTGGATCACAGAAATGCATTAAATAATTATATTTCAAGAGGTATGAAAATTTTTAAAACAGAGACGGTGGTAATTTAATTTTGAATGGGCAGTTTAAATATATCTTTGTCAATTACTTCATTTCTGTTAATTGATGAGAGAAATGTAATATTTAGATTTTGATATACATCTTTTGTTTGCCAACCAATTAAATTAAATGTTCTCTCATCAAAAAAAATATTTACTTCATAATTATTTTCTTTGATTGTAAAATTAATAATAGAATTATCTATAATTCTTTCCTCAAGTTTATTTATTTTATTTATTAAAAAATTTTTATCTAAAATTAAATATAGAGGTGTTTTATTAAGTGGATAACGATAATAACTTACTTTTGTTTTTATAACTAAAGACTTGCCGTTTGAAACTAAAATTTTATCATTGGCTCCAGAATATTCACAATAAATTTTTTTGGGATATTCTATTATACAATTTCCTTTTTCAATTTTTTTGTTAATATTTTGTTCAAAATCAAAATTAAAATTTTGCGTATTTTTAAGATTATATATTATGTTTTCTTTATTATTTGCTTTTGAATTTGTGCTAAAAAAAAAAATAATAAATATGAATAAGTATTTAATCATTATAGCACATCTCTTTTACCCACATGGTTTGCTTTGCTTACAATACCATCAGCTTCCATCATATCAATAATTCTAGCAGCTCTATTGTATCCAATTTGAAGTTTTCTTTGAAGAAAAGAAGTTGATGCTTTACCCTCGGATCTAATTATTTCTAAAGCAGAATCGTACAGGACATCTTTATCCCCTTGGTTCTGGTTATCATGAGTTTCTTTTTCATCTGCAAAATTTAAAATTTCGTCAACATAGTCCGGTTCAGCTTGAGCTCTTAGTGAATTATTAATCTTTTCAATTTCATTATCAGACACAAAAGGTGCATGAATTCTTACTATTCTATTAGCAGAGGACATATAAAGCATATCACCCTTTCCGAGTAACTGTTCAGCTCCTTGTTCCCCAAGAATTGTTCTACTATCTATTTTTGAAGTAACTTGAAAAGATATTCTAGTTGGGAAATTCGCTTTAATGGTTCCCGTAATTACATCTACGCTTGGTCTTTGAGTTGCCATAATAATGTGGATACCAGCAGCCCTTGCCATTTGGGATAATTTTTGAATATAATTTTCAATTTCTTTACCAGCAACTAACATTAGGTCTGACATTTCATCAACCACAACAACTATGTAGGGCATAGGAAGATTGTGTTTAACATTATATCCATCAATATTTCTCACACCCTCTTTTGTCATCAATCGATATCTACTTTCCATCTCTTTAACCACCCAACCAAGTACTGAAGCAGCTTTTTTTGCTTCTGTAATTACAGGGCACAATAAATGTGGAATTCCTTCGTAAGTTGATAGTTCAAGCATCTTAGGGTCAATTAAAATAAATTTACATTTATCTGGTGTGTGTCGGTAAAGTAGAGATAAGATGATGGTATTGATGCAAACTGATTTACCAGATCCTGTGGTTCCAGCTATAAGAAGATGAGGCATTGCTGCTAAATCACCAACTATTGGTTTACCAGAAATGTTTTTACCTAGTGCTATTGGTAACTTTATGTCTTTTGATTTAAAATTAGAATTAGTTAAAATTTCACTCAAATAAACGTTTTCTCTAAAATCATTTGGAAGTTCGATTCCAACTGTATTACTGCCAGGTATAGTCGCAATCCTAGCCGACTCAGAACTTGTATTTCTTGCAATATCATCAGATAAATTAATTATTTTAGATACTTTAACACCTGCTGCAGGTTCAAATTCGTTAAGAGTAACCACAGGACCATGACTTACTTTTTTTATATTTCCGCTAACTCCAAAATCCATCAATATCTTTTCTAAAAATTTTGGGTCTTGTGTCTCATTTTTATGAAAATTTTCTTTCTCTTTCTTAGTAGGAAATTTTAAGAGTTCTATATTTGGTAATTTAAATTTTAATTTATTTTCACGTTTGTTTTCGCTTTTTATAAAAGGCAAATCTTCTTGAATGAGATTTTTTATTTCATCTTGCGGAATATATTCGTTAATTATTTCAGTTTTGTCAGTATATATCTTGTTATTATTTTTTTTAAATAAATCGAAAACTTTTTTAATAAAACTACTAAATTTTCTTAGACTAAAGTTAATACTAATTAAGAATATAGTTAAGGTAAGTAAAATTAAGATATAATAAGTTAAACTTTCATTAACTAGAATTATAGATTTAAGGAAAGTTTGGTCAAAGTAATTACCCACGAATCCTCCGTTACCATTGATATAAAGAGAAAAAATTTCTGAATAGTAATGTGTTAAGAAAAGTGTTGCGGGTAAGGAGTATAAAATTGAAAAAAAAATATTTTCAATAATTAAAAAAAAATCTTTTGATGTAAATATATTGATCCCAGTTATTAAAAAAGTAAATGAAACTAGATAAGAAACCAAACCAATTGATTGGAAAAATAAATCAGCAATAAAACTACCTCTAAAACCTAATAAATTTTTAATTTGTGTATTTTCAGGAAAAATAAAATTTGGGTCATCTGGAGAAAAAGTTACTAGAGCTGCCAATAATGCTAATCCTGATAAAAAAATAACAACCCCAAGAATTTCTGCCAATCTTTTGACGGCAAAATTGAGTAATAAACTAGCTGTTTTTTTAATATTCATATAAATGAATCAATTTAACCACTTTGTATCATCTAATTTTTATTGTTAAAATTAAAAATAATATGACAATTTGTATAGTTGGTAATAGTTTAACAGCTTTAACTCTTGCTAAAGCATTAACAAAACAAAATATTTATGTCGATGTTTTGTATGAAAAAAAAATTTTAAATACTAATAAAAATAGGACAATTGGTATTTCAAAATCTAATATTGATTATATAAATAAGAATATAATAAATATCAATAAGCTTCTTTGGAAAATAAAAAAAATAGAAATTTTTTCTGATACTTTAAAAAAAGAAAAATTAATTAACTTTGACAAAAGCAATGATCAAGTTCTTTCAATTATAAAAAATCATAACTTATACAAAAAATTAAATAGTGATTTATATAAAAATAAATATTTTAAATCAAAATTCATTCAAATTAAAAATTTATCATGTTTAGAAAAATATGACTTAGTGGTAAATTGCGATTCTAGAAACATTATCACAAAAAAATATTTTAATAATAAAACTGAAAAAAAATATAATAGTAGAGCATACACAACTATTATCAAACATGAAAAGATTTTAAATAATTTAGCGGTTCAAATTTTTACTAACAAAGGCCCTTTAGCTTTTTTACCTATTTCTGAAACAAAAACTTCAGTTGTATATTCTATCTCTAGTTCAATTAATGAAAAAAAAGTGAATATTGAAAAATTAATTAACAACAAAAACTATAAATATAAAATAATAAATATTGAAAAAATAAATAATTTTGAACTTAAATTTTCAAATTTAAGAAAATACTATCATGAGAACATCTTAGCCTTTGGTGATTTATTACACACAATACATCCATTAGCAGGACAGGGTTTTAATATGACTATTAGAGATATAAATTTATTTTTAGATATTGTAAAAAATAAACTTGACCTTGGTCTCCCCTTAGATAAATCTGTGAATATTGAATTTCAAAATAAAGCAAAACATAAAAATTTTATTTTTTCTAATGGAGTAGATTTAATCTATGAATTTTTTAATTTTGAGAGAAAAACTAATAATAAATTTTTGAGTAAGTCTGTTAAATTAATTAGTAAAAATTCCAAATTAAATGGTTTTTTTTCTAAAATTGCTGACAAAGGAATATTATTTTAGTTTATTGAAGAGTTGTGTTGTTAAAAATATCATAATTATAAGTGCTTAAAATTTCAGCTATTTTATTTTTTCGGATGTTGAGATTTTCTGCTTCTAATAAAACTTGTTTCTCTTCAAGGGTAAATGGGGAAGCCATAGCTAATGCATTTATTATTTCATCTAAGCTTTGTTTTTCTAATTCCTTCCAATTAATAACAAAACCCCTTTTTTCAAATAAAGATTTTAAATTTTTAAAAATTAATTCAAGATCAGAAAATTTAAGGTCTTCTTTTTTTTCGCTAAGATCATGATCAAATTCATCGAAATTTGCTTCACATGTTCTATAATCTTTGTAAGATTTTATTTCTTTTGTAATCCTGAATCTTATTAACCCCTTAAGTTCAATTATATATCTTCCATCATCTGTATCTTTAAAGCTAGTTATTTTTCCTAGACAACCAATGTCGTGCAATAATGGTTCTTCTTGATTATTATCAAAGTTTTTAGGTTGTATCATGCCGATTAATTTATTGGATTTCATACTATCATTGATCATTTCAATATATCTTGGTTCAAAAATATTTAGTGGCACAGTTGTTTTGGGAAAAATTATGAAATTACTAAGTGGAAAAATAGGAATTGTTTTAGGTAAGTTAATTTTATTCATTTTAATTTTAGGTACAAACAATATATTATAAATTCGACTTAAATACCATATAAGCATAAGTAAAATAAGTTATTAAAATATTTATTAATCACCTGTGAAAAAAATGTAATGATATTCTGGATAGCGTCATACCCCAAAAGTGGTAACACTTGGCTTAGAGCTTTAATTAGTACTTATTATTATTCTGAAAATGGAGTGTTCGATGATAAATTGTTAAAGAAAATAGATCAATTTCCAACCAAAAGATATTTTGAAGAATTTAAATATGATAAAAAATTAGCAGGCGACACATGTAAATTATGGCTTCAAGCTCAAGAAAAAGTAAATGCTCAAAATCAAATAAAATTTTTTAAAACACATAATACGTTCGGTAAAGTTAATAATTATGATTTTACCAATAAACAAAATTCAATTGGATGCTTATATGTTGTTAGAGATCCAAGAAATGTAATTACTTCTCTTAAAAATCATTATCAATTAAATGATGAACAAGCAATTCAATGGGTAACTAATGAAAAAAATTTTATTTATAATGTCCAAGATTTTGAAAAAAGTGGTTTTAGTGATTTTCAATTTATAAGTTCTTGGAGTATGAATTATAAATCTTGGATAGTGCAAAAAAAAGTACCTATTAAATTAATTAAATATGAGGATTTAATAAATAAAACATACGCTGTTTTTCTCGAAATTGTTGAATTTATAAATGACACTACAAAAAATAATCAGAAAATTGATAAGATTAAATTAAAGAATACATTAAAATCAACTTCTTTTGAAATTCTTAAAAAAAATGAAATTAACAAAGGGTTTTCTGAAGCAGTTTCATCAAATAAAGACAAAAACAAAAAAATTTCTTTCTTTCATCTTGGACCAAAAAACGATTGGCGAAAAATCTTAAATACAGAAATAAAAGTTAAATTAGAGAAAACTTTTGAGAAAGAGTTAAAAGAACTTACTTATATATAATTTTTATTTTAGTATTGCTAAATTTTAAAAAAACATTACTTTGAATATTTTAATAATATGCGGGCATAGCTCAGTGGTAGAGCGTCTCGTTGCCAACGAGAAGGTCGAGGGTTCGACCCCCTTTGCCCGCTCCAATAAATTTTTTTATGAGTGAGCTATTAAATAAAAAATGTGTTCCATGTGAGGGAGGTGTTATCCCCTTTGATATATCGAAAATTCATGAATATCAGACAAAGGTAGATGGCTGGGATATTTTAAAAGATAAAAAAGAAATTTTTTTTCTAGATAAGATATTTAACTTTAAAAATTTTTTAGAAAGTCAAAAATTTATAAATGAAGTAGGTAAAATCTCGGAAGAAGAGCAACATCATCCTGATATATTGTTTGGCTGGGGTTATGCTGAGATTAAAATTACCACTCATGCAATTAAAGGTCTTTCCGAAAATGATTTTATTTTAGCTGCAAAAATAGATAATTTATTTAATGTCTAAAATGTCTTGTTTTAGAAAAAATTAAAATTGTATCAGTTTCGTTGGCATATCTGATAATTTCTTGATCTCGTATAGACCCTAAGGGCTGTATAACCGCTGTGACACCTGATTGAACTAATTTTTCTATTCCATCTACAAAAGGAAAAAAAGCATCTGATGCAGCAACAATTTCGTCTTTAGTATCAGCAAATTTTTTCATTTTATCTATTGCTATTTGACAACTATCCAATCTGCTTGGTTGGCCAGAGCCAATTCCAGTTGTTGTTTGGTTGCTTGCCAAAACAATTGCATTTGATTTCACATATCTACAAACATTAAAAGCAAATAAAAGGTCTTTCATTTGTTTAGTATTGGGCTTTTTCTTTGAAACAACCTTGAAGTCTTTAATATTCATTTTTTTTATATCTTCTGATTGAACTAATATTTCCTCATTATTAGATGTAAACTTTAAATCTTCTTTAAATATATATTTTGAGGCGTCTATTAATCTGAGGTTTTTTTTAGTCTTTAATATTTTAAGTGCATCAACATCAAAGTTATTTGCAATAACAACTTCAAAAAATAATTTGTTTAATTCTTGTGCAATTGTTTTAGTAACTTTGTAATTACATGAAACTATTCCACCAAAAGCACTTACAGGATCACATTTTAAAGCTGCAATATAACTTTGAAGATTATCTTTTTTAATTGAAACTCCGCATGGATTTGCATGTTTAATAATTACTGTTCCAGTATTATTGGGTAAAGATTTTGAAATAGTTAAAGCAGCAAAAATATCATTATAATTATTATAACTAAGTTGTTTTCCATGTAATTGCTTAATATTCATATTTAAATTTTTTGAATATATTGCACTTTTTTGATGCGGGTTTTCACCATATCTTGGTATTTCAATTAAGTTAGCTTGAAATGTTCGTTTATTTGGAAAAGATATATTAGAAATATCATTAAAGTAATTTGAAATAACGGAATCGTAGTAAGCTGTTTCTGTAAAAGCAATTCTAGATAATTTTTCTCTAAATTTTAAAGTTGTTGATCCTTTGTTTTTCTTTAATTCCTCAATTAATTCTTCATACTGATTTGTAGAAGTTATAACAGCAACGTCTTTGTAATTTTTGGCTGCGGATCTAACCATTGATGGTCCACCAATGTCTATATTTTCTATAATTTTATTGTGATTGCTAGTTTTTTTTAAGGCATTTTCAAATGGATAGAAATTTACGATTACTAAATCTATATTTTCAAAATTATTTTTTTTCATTTCATTTTGATGAGATTTACTAATTCTTTTGTTCAATATTCCAGAATGTATTTTTGGGTGAAGTGTTTTTACTCTTCCCTCTAAGATCTCGGGAGAATTTGTAAATTCTGAAACTTCTATACATCTAAATTTCAATTTTTTTATTTCTTTATATGTACCGCCAGAACTAATTATTTTAACTTTATTTTTTTTAAGTATATCTAAAATCGGTTTTATGTTTTTTTTGTTAGAAACGGATATTAATGCAGTTTTAATTTTGTTCATTGTAATTTACTGATTTCCCATTTTATAATTTCTTCCGACTTATTATTTATACCTGATATAAATATATTTTGATTTTCTGTATAAGAATTTTTATTACCGAAATATATGCCATTATCAATATTTATATCAAAATTATCACAACTAAATCTCCAACCTTCATCTTCAAGCTCTATTAATATTGACTTATTGTCCAAAGTTTTCATGACTTTTGTCTTCGGGTCTAGGTGAAATCTAATATCAAATTTAATATTTTTTTTATTATTTTTTTTTAATATTTTATCAAAACCTATAAATTTTCCTTGTTCTGGAAAAAATTCTATATTTCTTTCATGAATTACATTAAATTTTTTGTAATATCCATCGTGTGAAGCAGAAATTTTCCAGTAATTATCCTCAGAAACAATATTTTTTTTAGAAACTTTTAATCCTTTTTTAATTATATATTCTGAATTTTCATCTTTAATAAAGTCACAAGAAGAGTGGTCTTCTATGATCATCGTATTTTGTAAAGCAGAACTTTTAGAAAATTTATTATATTTATTGTTTCGATCTGCAAAATAGCCTGAATTATTAATTAATTTTTTGCCTTTAGAAATTATCTCAAATGATAAAGCACCAGACTGATAATCTTGAGAAAATTTTTGTATTGGGCTTGAGCCTATATCCATTGCCAATGTTATATTTTTATTTTTTAAAATTACATAGCCAGCATGAACTTTATTTTCATTTATAAATTTATATCCAAACCTTTTTAGATATTGATCAAACTCATTGTTGTTAGAAAGGTAGTTACCATTAAACAAAATATCTTGATTAATATTTTGCCAAGCAAAACAATAACTTTGTCCTAAATAATAAATATTTTCATCGATATATTCTGGAATCACATTTTGAGATTCTTTGAACCATTCTCTGATAATTATAAAATATTTTAGATATAATATTAGTTGTTTTATATTTCTTGACTTAGGAAATCCTTGATTATCAATTGATGAGTTAATGATTTTTTTTAGTAAATTTAAACCATTATCTAAATAATTTTTATGGTCTTGATAGGCTAGGCCAGTGAGAATAATTGCTGCACAACCAATTATTTTGTTTTCAAATTCACCAGAGTTATCAATTTCGTTTAAAAGATAATTTGCTTGCTTTTGAATACTATAATTAAATTTTAATTTGAATTCATTGTTGCTATCTTCGTAAGCAAGCTGGTGATTAGATAACCAAGAAATTATTCTTTTAGCCGTAAGATCAAAATTCCAACTTTTTTCATTAAATCGGTCATTTTTATTAATCCAATTAGTGATTATTAATTGAGTTTTTTTCTTAGATGATTTTAAATCTAAACTAAAAAACCAAAAAAAATTATTTAATTTTTCATAATCTTGTGAATTAATGTCAGATTCCCATACAGATTCTAAAGCAAAATCTTCAATTTTATATTTTTTCTTTTGATATTTTACTATTGATGAAAGTAGATGAGGGCTAGGCTTATATTCAAAATTTTTATTATTAATTTTTGAAAGTTTTTTGTTATAAAAATTTGATTTTTGATAAATATTTCTTAAATGTTTTTTTGTTTTTAGATAAAGATTATTAAGCTTATCTAATAAATTTATATGTATCATTAACTTATTTTAGTTTTAATAAATTAATATTTTTTTTTATATCTCCATTATTGCTTTTAAATACAGTTGTTCCTGAAACAAGAATATTTGCACCAGCTTCTATTGCAGCTTTACAATTTTCAAAGTTGATCCCTCCATCTATTTCAATATCGAAATTTATATTTTTTTCTGTTTGAATTTTTTTTAACTCTTTAATTTTCTCTAAAACTTCTGGCATAAATTTCTGACCTCCAAAGCCTGGATTTACACTCATTATTAATACCAGGTCTATTTGATCTAATAAATTTTTTATTAAATCAATCTTAGAATCTGGATTCAAAGAAACTCCAACTTTTTTATTCAAATCTTTAATTTTAAAAATAGACTCTTTTAAATTATTGGTAGCCTCAGGGTGAATAGTAATTATATCAGCCCCTGCATTTGCATAAGCTCCAATATATTTGTGAACGGGAGATATCATTAAATGTACATCAAATTGAAGTGAACAATGTTTTTTAAGAGCTTTAATCACTGGTGGACCAATTGTAAGATTTGGAACAAAATGACCATCCATTACATCTACGTGGATCATATCAGCACCACCTTCTTCAAGCCTTTTAATCTCTGCTCCTAGTTGGCTAAAATCAGCTGATAAAATAGAAGGTGAAATTTGTATTTTTTTCATTGATTACTAGATCTACTAGTATCAATTTTTAAAATTTAATTGAATTAAATAATTGATAAATTTGTCGAGAAATTTCACTTTCTAATGGAAAGGATAACATTCCCATTACAGAGTATCCTAAAATCCAAGGCATAAAGTAAAATCTAATCATATAAAAGAACCAAGCAACGTATAATGGTACTAGAGGTCCTATAATAAAATTAGGAGTAATTGGCTTAAATAACTTTATTAATGGATTTGTGTATTTTACAAATATTTTCATAAAAAAGAATTCTGAGTCTTCTTTTTGAAAAATATTCATCGCAACTCTTCCTATTAAAGTCCACATGATAACACCGAGTAGGTAATCAATAATATAAACTAAAGGATGAAGGTTTGCTGACATTAGGAATTTATATTGGAAAAAGGAGTAAATTAAAAGGGGCGAAATTAATCGCCCCTATAATTAAGATTTGATTGTTCTATTTACCAGTAACGGTTCTACCGCTTGGTATACGAACTTCATCAACCATTTTTTGAGTAGCCTTATCTGGCTCTTGTGTGATTAAACTCACCACAACCATAGAAACCAAACTTACTGCCGCTCCAAAGATACCAAATGTTAATTGAGTAATACCTAGGAAAC
>Ga0257114_1000409_pt1 | contig 33688 bp, 28 predicted proteins | sample SI112_10mmetaG_FD_190149 | JGI IMG/M metagenome (GOLD analysis project Ga0257114, IMG submission 190149) | Marine microbial communities from Saanich Inlet, British Columbia, Canada - SI112_10m | ecosystem: Environmental > Aquatic > Marine > Inlet | place: Canada: British Columbia | collected...
TCAACTAGACGCTGACTAACATTGATCTTTTCAATACGCCCTTCTAATATGGTATTCATCTTATTAATTAGCTCATCATGCTGACTATTAATAGTTTCCTGATCTAATTTATTCTCATCATCAGAGAGATCTATATCACCGCGACCTACATCCTGAAATACTTTTCCTTCATATTCTGGCAAATGTTCCACCACCCATGGATCAATTCGATCTGTGAAGAACAGGACCTCTATACCCTTTTTTTCTAGTTGCTCTAGGTGAGGATTTGATTTAGCTGCCGCATAATTTTCCGCTAATAGATAATAGATTTTGTCTTGGTCTTTAGCTGAATTTTTTATGTAGTCAGAAACTGATCTATCCTGAACTTCAGATTTTGCAAGTGTAGAAGAAAATCGCAAGAGTTTAATGAGCTTATCGCTATTTTTTGGTTCTTCCACAAAACCCTCTTTGATAACCTGACCAAATTCTTTCCACAAATTAACATAAACATCTTTATCTTCATTTTCTTCTTTAGCGGCTAATTTGGAGATAACATCCAATACACGTTTGGTTAGTGCAGCTTTTATAGCATCGATTTCTGGATTCTTCTGCAACAACTCTCGTGAGACGTTTAATGGAAGATCTGATGAATCAATTACACCTTTAACAAAGCGTAAATACAGTGGCAAAAACTGTTCAGCCTCATCCATTATAAAAACTCTTTTTACATATAATTTCAGACCTTTTGGTGCTTCACGATTCCATAAATCATAGGGTGCTTTTGATGGAATATACAAAAGACTTGTATATTCCCGCTTACCCTCAACTCTATTATGACTCCACTGAAGTGGATCAGAAAAATCATGTGCTATATGCTTATAAAACTCTTTATATTCCTCGTCACTCACCTTGTTCCTAGGTCTATTCCAGAGAGCAGTAGCTGAATTAATAACTTTTGCCTCATCATCCTTATTTACTTCATCAATTAACTCCACTGGAAAAGCGATGTGATCAGAATATTTTCTGATCAGGTTTTCTAATCTTAATTTCTCCGAAAACTCTGTTTCCGCTGTTTTTAAATGAAGTGTAATAGTGGTGCCTCTCTCAGGACGATCAATGCTCTCAACGGTGAACTTACCTTCACCTTTTGACTCCCACCGATGAGCTGTTGAACTCTTTTTTCCTGCTCTTCGTGTTTCCACAGTCACTTTGTCAGCCACTATAAATGCAGAGTAGAAACCCACTCCAAACTGGCCTATTAATTGCGCATCTTTCTTTTCATCTCCAGTACGTTTACTTAGAAATTCAGCCGTACCTGATTTTGCTATGGTGCCAAGATTCGCAACTAATTCTTTGCGTGACATGCCAATACCATTATCTGTAATAGAGACGGTCTTTTTCTTAAGATTACATGAGATACTAACCTTAAGGTCTGGCTGATCTTCCAATAACTCAACCTTAGCTAGAGCTTCAAATCTTAATTTATCTGCAGCATCTGAGGCATTTGAAATTAATTCTCTTAAAAATATCTCTTTATTACTATATAAAGAATGAATCATTAAATGCAATAATTGCTTAACTTCAGTTTGAAAACCTAAAGTTTCTTTATTCTTCTTATCAGTCACTATGCCTTTCTCCTCAGAACGAAAAATAGTATTTTGGTTTATTTGTAAAATATTATTTATGAATTGTGGCAATACTCATATTTTCAAGGGCGGATTGTTTATTTCTTATACTTGATACATGTAATACATCCAAAACATTTTACCAATGATAGAATAAATCTGACACAAGAAGTATTGCTAAAATTTTCCCATCAATTGCTATACTTAATTTATATAATTCAATAGCATCTTGAGATATTCAATAGTATGAAACAAAAAACACGTAAATCAATTTTTCGGTACTTAAGTCCATCAGATTGGCCTATATGGTTCATCTTATTCGTGCTCAAAATAAACAGTAATTTGTCATACAAAAAACAAATAATGAATGGCAAATTATTGGGCCGCTTGGGGCATAAGTTATTACCAAAAAGAAGGGCAATTACTCGCCGTAATCTTGCATTAGCTTTTCCAGAATTATCCATCAATGATAGGAATCAGCTAGCTCTAGAGCATTTTGAGGCAATGGGTGCCTCCCTTATTGAAATGGGATTAAGCAGGTGGCCATCAAAAAAGATGTTGCAAGAATTCTCAACTTGGGAAGGTACAGAACATATTCAAGAAGCTTTAGACACTAAACAAGGAATAATAATGCTGAGTGCTCATTTTACCTCATTAGAGATAAGCGGTCGCATCCTAAGTTATGGTTTTCCTGATTTTGATGTGGTTTATAGAAAAAATCGTAATCCGTTTATCACGGAAATTTTACGCTCTACAAGAGAACGTTATGCTGCAAATGCTATCGAAAAAAGAGATATAAAAAGTATGATTCGTCGTCTCAAGAAAGGAGGTATTGTCTGGTATGCTCCCGATCAAAGTTATAATCGAAAAAATTCAGAAATTTTATCTTTTTTCAATACGCCAGCAATGACTAATATCGCCACTAGCACAATTGCCAGACTTGGAAATGCAGTAATTTTACCTTTCTTTCCGAGACGATTGCCAGAAGGAGGTTATGTTTTGACCTTCAAGCCTCTAATGAGAGACTTTCCGTCCGATGATCCCTCAAAAGACACAGAGAAGTATATAGAAATCCTAGAAGAGCAAATTCGTCTCTGCCCAGAACAATATTATTGGATGCATCGAAAATACAAAAATCTTCCTCAAAGTTATCAAAATTATTATGACGATTTAAAATTGTGGGAATAGCCTTTTTTTAGCGCATCCCAATCGGACTGTTTCATGTGAGTTCCTGTATTATTGATTAAAACCTTATTTAAAGATCGCTCTAGGCGTTTTAAATTATCCTCGCACCATCGACCTGGTTTTAAAAATCTAGATTTATCAAAATCCAAGAGCCATATTTTTTCCTCGTTATCAATATGAATATTTTGAGCATTTAGATCGGCATGATAAAGACCAACTTTATGGAACCTCTTAATGTGTTTACCAATTTTAAACCAGAAGTCATCAGAAATATTCCCTGAAGTTATAAAAAATGAAAGAGGTTTAATCGCAGGAATCTCTTGAGTAATAATTTTTGCTTTATAGAATAATCCTTGTTTAATATATTGAGCAGCTATTGGAATAGGGACAGGTAAATCAAATTCTAATAGTTTCTTATTAACTCTCCACTCATTAAAAGATCGGGTCTGATTCTCACCCAGCCAAATATACAAATCACTAGAGATATTCTTAATCAATCCGCCGCGAAGAAAATGTCGCAAAACAAAACTCTTCTGGTGGTCCTTTAAAATGTATATTGCTCCACGTCCACCCATCTCTGATGGCATTAAATTTACTTCTTGCCATGATTCAGGTACAAATAAATCGTCAGTAACATCATCTATGATTGAGTTATCATAGAGAATTGCCCCATTAGGAGTTTTACGAATGATTTCAGTCAAAATTACTTCTCCAAATGTACCGCAGCTATGAAAAATCCAGAAGCTATCAGGAATATCTGTATAATTCGTTTATCTGCCATTGGTGACGTATGCAATACTTTAGCTGTTGTTAGAGCAATACAATCACATTCTCCAAATACTAAGATTACATGGATTATTGGCAAAGTTGAATCCTCTTTAGTTGAAGATATAGACGATATTGAATTTATTGTTTTTGATAAAAGTAATAATCTCTCATCTTATAAGAAAATTTACCAACAACTTTCCTCGCGAAAATTTGATGTGGCTCTCCTTATGCATGCTTCATTGAGGGCCAATATTATCTCTTTGATGATCAAAAGTTCCTCTCGAATTGGATATGATTACCAACGTGCTAGAGATCTTCAATGGCTCATATCAAATAAGAAAATTCATACTGCAGGTAAGCATGTTTTAGACACTATGTTAGATTTCATTCAACCATTAGGAATGACTACACACACAAAACGTTGGGATATACCTCTTAGTGAAGAAAGTTTATCGTTTGCAGAAATCTATTCTCGTAACAAGGTACCTACTGTGATAATTAGTCCTTGTAGTAGTGACAGATATCTGAACTATAGAAACTGGAGTGTAGAGAATTTCCAAATAATTATAAAATTTCTAATTGAAAAATATGATTGCAAAGTTATTCTTACGGGAGGGGGTTCAAAAAATGAGAAACTCTATGGTAAGCGTTTGACTGAAAACAGCAATATCATAAATTTGATTGGTAAGACTTCACTAAAACAATTATGTGCGATTATTGATAAAGCAGATTTAGTCATCTGTCCTGACTCAGGGCCAGCACATATCGCAACAGCATTTAATACTTGTGTTATTGGCCTCTATGCATCTTCAAATCCGGCCAGAACTGGACCTTATAATAGTCTTAAACTTACCGTAAATTGTTATCCTGAGGCAGTTAGAAAGTATCTAAGTAAGCCTATTAAATGGGGTGAACGAGTCAGAAGCCCTAAAGTTATGGAATTGATAAAGGTTGAAATGGTCAAAGATAAAATCAATCAGTTTTTTAAAAATTTTAGAAAAAACTCTATTTCATAGATTTTAATCGATTTTATTGATATTTAACAACTTTTTACAGATTTTACTGAATAATGATGGAATATTTGGAAAAATATTGAATTTTTTTTTCGAAAATGAACGCATTTAGCTACAATTTTAGTACTTTTAGCACTATTTATTAATATAATTTAACTAAGATTCTACGTACAACTTAATAAGTTTATGCAGATCATGTAATACCTCATCGGGAGTCAAATCAAGCAAACTTGGATGATACCCTTCTCTACCCGTCCCAATCCGCTTAGAATCATACCCAACATTTTTTCTCAATACCTTTGCTTTAGTACTTAAAGGAGGCGTGAGATCTGGACTAGTCGGTCCATATAAAGCTAACAAAGGCGTCTCTACAGCAGCTGCAATATGCATTAATCCTGAATCATTAGTAAGTGCGATATCTGAAAAAGCGAGTATATCTATAACATCTTCAAGTGAGGTCTTTCCAGTAATATCATGTAAATTCTTAGTTGACGTATCCTTCATTGTATTTTTTATGTCTACGGCAACCTTACAATCTTTTTTTGAACCCAAAATAATCACATTCCAATCAGATGATAAGTAATGACATACTATTTTAGAAAAATAATTTGCTGGCCATCTTTTTGCTGGGCCATATTCAGCACCCGGCATAATCGCTAGTGTAGGCTTATTTTTCTCCATGCCTAAATATTTTATTAACTTCTTTTGATTGTCCACAGATACTGATAATGAAGGATAATTTATATCAGGTATTTTATTATGCAATGCCCCTAGTGCAACATATTTCCTCACTGTTTGACCTAATATACTAGCACTACATGAACGCATATCATTAATAAGTAAATAGCGGACTTCACCTCTATACCCTGTCCTTCTTGGTATTCCAGCAAACCATGGAATCAAAGCTGACTTCCAACTTCTTGGAAGTATTATTGCTTGATCATATTTATTAGGTCTAAGCCACTCAGCCAATTGAAACCTTTTCATGATACCCAATTCTCCGTGCTTAACTGGAGAGATGATACCTTTATTAATTTCTGGCATTCGCTTAGTCACATCTAAGCACCAAGAAGGAGCTATCACGTCAATCTGTGCACTTGGCATCTGTTCAATTATCATTTTAAACAATGCTTGTGCCATTACCATATCACCCACCCATGATGGGCCAATAACTAGTAACTTATTATTCACTTAACTATCCAGAAACTTCAGTTAAATACTGATTAATACCCTCTTTTATATCAAGGAAATCGATATCACAACCGGTTTTACGAAATTGCTCGAGATCTGCTGAAGTATAACTCTGATAGACATCACTTAAATTGTCAGGAAAATCAATATAATTTATTTTCCCCTTTCCATGCCAATCAATTATGGCTCCAGCTACAGAATTGAATGAATTTGGTCTCCCTGTTCCTAAGTTATATATTCCAGAAATATTTGAGTGTTGCGAAAACCATAAGTTCACTTTGCAGACATCTTCAACATATATAAAGTCACGCATTTGTTCACCATCGCCATATCCATGAGAGCCTTTAAAAAGATTTGCAGTTTCATGATTAATTATTTGTTGATTAAAATGGTGGGCAACACTAGCCATATTGCCTTTATGTTTTTCCTTTGGTCCGTAGACATTAAAATAACGAAGTCCCACAACTTGCTGTTTATTATTGAGCTTGATATTCCTCACATATTGATCAAATAGTAATTTTGAATACCCATAGATATTCAATGGGTTCTCATTTTTGACATCTTCTCTGAAGTTCAATGACGAGCCATATACTGCAGCGGAGGAGGCATAAATAAATCGGATATTTTTTTCCAAACAAGCCTCTAATAAAATTTTGGAATAGGTGAAGTTATTTCTCATCATGTATCGTCCATCCCATTCAGTTGTATCTGAACAAGCTCCCAGATGAAATATACACTTTACTTTTGATAAAAATTGGCTATCAGTCTGAACCTGATAAAGAAATTCATCTTGATCCATATAATCTGATATCGAAGCTTCTACAATATTGGAAAATTTTGTACCATCCTCTAAATTATCAACAACTAGAATATTTTCTTGTGTTGACATTTTGAGCATGCTTAATAAATTACTTCCAATAAATCCAGCTCCTCCTGTGACTATATACATATGTTCAACTCTTAATTTTTAAATAAAATTCTGCACCACAATAAGGACACTTTGCTTCACCTGTTTCTTCGATTGGTAAGAAAACTTTTGGGTGTGAGTTCCATAAATACATTTCAGGCATCGGGCATGAAAGAGGAGTATTTTTTATATCCACCTCGTACCGAACTTTTGCATTTGCTTGTTCCATATTTTCATTCACATTACCTTTCCTAGTTTTCATTCAGATTTCCAATTTATCAGTTATTTTTGAAATTATATCAAGCATGCATATTTAATTTATTATTATTTATTAAAATAATCATTCCACATATTTATCACTACTTCTCTCTCAGAATGGAAATCTTTTTTATGAATTATATTTGATTTTCCATTGAGATTTAATAGATGTATTTTCCTACGAAAATTTTTATAAATTTTCTGAAGTTTATTTTTTTGCTCGGAAGTAATTATGCTTGCAACAGACAGAGCGTCTAGCTGTCTGATGTTATCGGTAAAAAATATCAATCCTGACTCTCGACGAGCATACAATAAAACCAAATATTGCACCAAAAATTCAATATCACCAATACCGCCCACACCATTTTTCAAATCAAAAGTATCATCACTAGATTTATCAAGTTGTCCTCGCATTCTTATTCTCATTTTTAATACTTCATTCTTGAGGTTTTCGTGGTCTATTGAATGCATTAAAACCTCTCGCCTTATTTTATTAAAAGTCTCGATAATTTCCGTGCTTCCAGCAACGATCCTTGATCTCAATAACGCCTGATGCTCCCAGACCCAGGCTTTATCTCTTTGGTAATTATCAAAAGCTTTAATACTAGTTATCAATAATCCTGAGTTACCACTCGGTCTCAATCTGGTGTCAATATTATAAAGTGCACCAGTATTTGTTTGTGTTGTTAGTAATAAAATAAGTTTCTGAGATAATCTTGAGAAAAAAATATCATTATCAATTGATGATTTGCCATTTGTAAATTGATCTTCTCCCTCTGAATCATGCAAAAAAACTAAATCAAGATCAGAACCATATGAGAGCTCCAACCCTCCTAATTTACCATATGCAACAATCCCAAAATTAGCTTTCTTTTTTACTTCATTCAAAATGTATTCTGGTTCTCCATATTTTAAAATAAACTCTTGGTATACAGATTTCAGAATACTGTTAATAGTTAATTCTGCAATTTGTGTCAACTTATCGCTGACCTTCATTATTGGAATATTCCCATCAAGATCTTTAATGGCAATATTAAATATTGCATTTCGCTGAATAAGACTTATTTCATTGGCCTGATTCTCAATATTTATCTGAGAATTAATAAAAAGATTTTGAGATAACTGCTCATTCAGTTTTTCTAGATTCTGATCAGATGGGTTCAGCATCTCATCCAATAAGAGTGGAGTTCTGGCTATCATTTCAGTTAAATACGAACTCTTTTCACATAATTCAATAAGACGGATCATAGCTGCCGAATTTTCGTTAAGAAAAGCAATATATGCACTTCTTCTTAATATTTGGTAGAAAATTGATATTAGACGCTCCAGAGTGATAACTGGCTTATCCGTTTTTACCAGATTTAATAATATATTCGGAATAAGTTGTTCAAAACGCTGATAGGTGATCTTATCGATCTTTTGTCGATTGAGATAACATAAGAAAGTAAACAATATCTCAGCAAATTCTTTCGGAAGATCTTGATTTAGATTAGACAAGATTTCGTTCCATTCTATCTGGGAGGCATTTTGTCGTAACAAATATCTAAATTTTTGAGTCAATTCACCTAAATCATTATCTTCTTGTTGAAATATTAATTCAGAAAATTGTTTAGTAACAAAATTTTTATATTTCTCATGATCAAACACCAAATGATCCCATTTTTTATACCCCATCATGATCATCAGGCGAGTTTTATCTATTATATTATTTGGTAATTTATGAGTTTGCTGATCTCTTATACATTGAATATAATTTTCCAGTTTCCTTAAGAAACAATACGCGATATACAACTGTCGTCCAATTTTATCTCCCAGGTCATGTTCTTTGATAGCCTGATTTAATGAATTTTTTAACTGTTGTTGTCTTAATAAAAGGCTATTGCCCCCTCTAATTAATTGTATTGACTGCACAATAAACTCTATTTCTCTTATCCCTCCTGGTCCTAATTTTATATCCTCAACTAAATTTTTCTTAGCAACTTCACTTTCAATGATAAATTTTAATCCCCGTAGTGACTCTAATATTCCATAATCTAAATATTTACGAAAAACAAATGGCGTCACCATAGAATAGATAGCTTTATTTTCCTCATTTTCTTGCTCTCCACAATAAATTAGTCGTGCCTTGACATAAGCATATCTCTCCCAATCTCTACCATGCTTTAACAAATAGTTCTCAAAAGCCTCATAAGAGATGACCAGACTTCCACTTTCACCAAATGGTCTTAAGCGAGTATCTACACGATAAACAAAGCCTTCACTGGTATTTTCATTCAATAAATATACAATTTTTCTAGCTAAGCGTGAGAAATAGTCCTGCGCAGTTAAGCTATTTTTCCCATTGCTATATCCATTCGCAGGATACAAGAAAATTAAATCCACATCTGATGAGAAGTTTAATTCTGATCCTCCTAGCTTACCCATAGCTAATATATTAATTGCTATTTTTCTGCCCTCATGAAAAATAGAGCCATAAACTGATTCATGCATATCTGTAGCATATTGAGCAGCAAATTTAATCGAATGTTCAGCAAGAAGAGTTAAATTAGTCAATGTTTCATCTAATTCACACGAGTTCACCACATCTCTCCAGAGGATATGAATAAGGCATTGATTTCTAATTTTTCTAATTTCCTGAAGAAAAGTCTTTTCTGTAATATCTTCCTTTTTTAGCTTAGAGAATAGGTAAGATAGTTGTTCTGGATTGAGTGACTTAGAAAAGATTTGTTGATTAATGTTATCAATATAATATTCCCAATGCTTGATGAGGATATCTGAAACAAATTCACTACAGGCCACTAATTTTATTACCGCAATAAGATCATCCTTCTTTTTTAGATCATTTACGGTCATGGAGGGATATCTTTCTTGTAAACGCTGAAACCATATAATCACCTGCCCTTGTAACTCTGTGGGCAATCTATTAATTATTCGACTAACTTGTTTATGAGTATTCATTTATCCAGTAATAGTCATTTAATTCTTTAATCAATGCAATGTGAAAAAAGATAAGTGTTATTATTTTATAATGAATACAAATAAACATCTTTTAATCATCCATCACTCACAATCGGGGAATACAGAGAAAATGACGACTGCTATCATCTCTGGTGCAAGAAAAACTGATATCAGTATTCGTTCCCTCTCTGCCTTGAAAGCCACTGCAAAAGACTTGTTTTGGGCTGATGCTGTCATATTTGGTACACCTGAAAATTTTGGTTACATGAGTGGCGCACTGAAATTCTTTTTTGACAACGTTTATAATGAATGCCTCGAGAAGATTAATGGTATGCCTTATGCAATATACATAAAAGCTGGTAATGATGGTCTAGGAGCAAAAAATAGTATTGAAAAAATTCTATCGGGTCTTACATTAAAGGAAATACATGATCCTATTATTGTTGCCGGTCCATTAACATCAGGGTCTTTGGTGAAATGTGAAGAGCTTGGCCATTTGATAGCACTGGGTGTTATAGAATCAATTTTTTAATCAAATTTTCTAGTAGTTATAAAGCCATCGCACAAGAGTTTCCTGCACTTCTTCACCATAACCCCTATGAATATCATGATAATTTTGAATAATGGAAAAAGCATATCGCTTACCATTTTTTGAATACAAGTAACCAGCCATTGAACTAACATGGTCAATCATACCTGTCTTAACATGCAACTTACCCGTAAGCTCATCATCTGAAAAGCGCTCAAACATGGTTCCATCTAGGCCAGATAATGAAAGTGAAGCCATAAATTCTGGCATAAAAGGACTTTTATATGTTTCTAAAAGAAGTTCAGTCACTTGTTCTGTTGTTAATCTTGATTGGCGAGATAAGCCAGCTCCATTATCATAATCAAAACCAATTCTATTCAACCCTTTATTATTTAACCATTCTTCAATAACCATACGACCTTTTTTCTGTGTTGCAGGAAGTGGGTATTTCTCAGCAGCTAATGTCAAAAGTAAATTCCTTGTCATCACATTGTTACTGTGTTTATTAATACTCCCAATAACATTGGATAAAGTTTCAGAATCATAAGAGAAAAAAGGCTCATCAAATGGTTCAAATATAATATTTCGCCAGTCACCTAATAATTCTCCCCCTAATTGATGCCAGATACTCTTAAACAAGGCAAAAGTATATTCATTATGAGATAACATAGATCGATAAAAACTAAAATCTCTACAGCTATCAGGAAAAGTACCCATAAATGATAGTTGATTGAATGTCTTATTTGGTACCATTTTGATACCACGCTGAAATCCATCACAATCTCCATCTATCGGAATTAATTTATTTACAATATTTAAATTTTCAAGTTTTGGATCCTCGAAAATTTTAACCATATTATTTTTCATATCTGCTTCTACATGAAATTTTATAGTCTTAAGATTAAACATCAGCGCATTAGGGCCCACGTTATAAGTTCTTATAGGCTCGTTATCGAATGCACCAGGCAGATAATTTGGAAGGGAAAAATAACTATCATCCAACAATAAATCGCCAGTAATACTCCTAATTCCCTTCCTACGAAGACCTCTTAACATTATCCAAATTTTTTCAGCAGTTAGGTATGGATCACCAAATCCTTTCATTATGAGATCCCCATCCAATATTTCATTTTCAAGAGTACCTCTGTAATAAAAATCAGTATGCCATTGATAAGTTGGGCCAAGCTCATCCAGGGCTACAGCAGTAGTTAAAATTTTCATGACTGAAGCAGGATTTTTCGGAGTCATCGCATTCCAAGATAAGACAACATCATTACTATCTATATCGACCACATGAACACTTAATGATTCAACAGGCAGATTCCTGAGACTCAGAATAGCTCGAGTTTTCTGGGGTAATATTTTAGTGGCCTCATTCGCAGACAAGGTAGTGAGTTTGATTGACAACAAATATACGCTAAGAGTTAAAAATAAGATTCCTTGTTTTTTTTTCATATTCCAGTCTCTTTCATAATTTCAAGACTCATTTCATTACATAAAATAATCTAATGTGATTTATAATCTTAGCCAAAAAGTTCCATAATTTGGCCATCATCTTGCAAAAAATTCTACTTCGTTAGATCATAAATTACTAACCTTTATAATAAATATTCCCCAGAAAAAAACATTACCCGTAATAATGAGTGATATAGAAGATAAATTTAATAATCGATATCCAAGATGGCTATCGATTTTAATTCACTCATTAAGGGATAATGAGGAAGACTTTACTAAAGCATCACTAAAAATTGCACTGCCTCTTCTGGCAATTCCCATGATGATAGAACTATCTATGGAGGCCATCTTTGCCGTGGTTGATATTACTTTCGTTTCTTTTTTGGGTACTGACGCGGTTGCTGCAGTTGGAATAACAGAGGCATTAATAACTGTAGTTTATGCGGTCTGCATGGGACTTGGCGTTACTGTTACCGCAATGGTTTCAAGAAGAATTGGAGCCAACAAACCAAAAGAAGCTGCTGAGGTTACTGGGCAAATAATTTGGATTGCAGGTGTCATTTCAATAATTGTGAGCTTAATTGGCTATTCATTTGCTGCAGATTTACTAAAATTACTGGGTGCCAGCAGTAACGTGATAAGTATTGGTACCAATTATACTGCTATCGTATTTGGTGGATCTGCAAGTATCATGTATCTTTTTTTGTTGAATGCGGCATTTCGAGGTGCCGGTGATGCCTCTATCGCCTTTAAAGCTTTAGCCCTCTCAAATGCTATGAATATTATACTTGACCCTTGTCTTATATTTGGATTAGGCCCATTTCCTGAACTTGGAGTAACCGGTGCTGCTATTGCCACAACTATAGGCAGATCTTTTGGTGTTTTCTATTTAGCTTATAAGATATTCAATGCCAATAATCGTTTAAGATTGAGCGTCAATGACTTAGTGATAAATATTCAAAGTATTAGAAAAATATTATTAACGTCGATCTATGGAATAAGTCAATTCCTTATTTCAACTTCAAGTTGGCTTGTCTTGATCAAAATAATTGCTCTATTTGGTACTGCCCCCGTTGCCGCTTATACCATTGCCATGAGATTAATGGAATTTGTGTGGTTGCCGGTATGGGGTTTAGGTAATGCAGCGGCGACCTTAGTTGGTCAGAATATGGGTGCGAATCAACCTCAAAGAGCAATAAGATCAGTTCAACTGACAATGAGATATGGATTAATATTTATGATTGTTATAGGTGTTTTCCAATTTATCTTCGCCGGTCAGATAATTAGTTTATTGAGTAGTGATACAGAAGTAATTCTTTATGGTATCAATTGCCTAAGAATTATCGCAATCGGTTATCCTGCCTTAGCAATCGGAATGATCATTGTCCAGTCACTTAATGGTGCTGGCGATATAAAATCACCAGCAATTATTAACTTCTTATGTTACTGGGTTATACAGCTTCCCCTAGCTTACTGGCTCTCGACTAACACTTCACTAGAATTGAATGGCGTATTTGTCGCTCTACTGATCGCAGAAGTCATATTAACTATTATGGCTTTTGCGGTTTTCAAAAAAGGGCATTGGAAGAGAATTTCTATTTAAAGTTTATGAAAGATTCCTCAAATATTCTCTTTGAAGCTCATCGGGTTGATCTATATCGTAATCAATATCAAGTTTTCAAGAACTTAAATCTTATTATTAAAAAAAATGAATCAGTCGCAATCTTAGGAGCTAATGGATCCGGTAAAACTACTTTATTAAAAGCTATAAATAGAGAAATATACCCTGCTACAAAAGAAAATTCTTGGTTAAAAATTCTGGGAAAATCATCATGGAATATATGGGAACTTAAATCAATGCTTGGCAGCGTCTCGGACGATTTATATCTCTCTTACACCCCTATGACTAAAGGAGTAGATGTAATTTTATCAGGTTTTTTTTCTAGTATTGGGGTTCATGGGTTATTGCAATCAAAGATTACTGATCAGCATCTTAAAGATACAAAGAGAGTTATGGCTTTACTTAATCTCTCAGAATTAGCTGATAAATCATTATCTAATATGTCTGCAGGTCAGCAACGAAGATTTCTGCTTGCACGAGCTCTGGTGCATAACCCTCAAACTCTTATTTTAGATGAGCCCACCACAGGTTTGGATTTACCAAGTACTTTTAAATATTTAAAACTGCTGAAGAAACTCAAATCCAGAGGCCATAACTTCATTTTGGTTACGCATAACTTGCATGAAATTGATGATGGCATTGATAGAGTTATTCTCCTCAATAAAGGAAAAATTATAGCTGATGGCACTAAATCTGAGGTTATAACTGAAGAAAATCTTTATCTGGCATATGAAATTGAAATAGGCTTATCCATTCATCAGGGTCATTATCTACCTTTTAACAAGAATAAGTATTAACAATCTGCTATTAACTTTTTCATATAATTAGGATTTTGGATTAAAAATTCTTTGTTCTCTTTTGTTAGTTTTTTAATACGGTGCTCTATCCTCAATGCCTGACTTTTATCACCGATAACTGAAGAGAATACTAAACTCAACGGAGCCTTACCCTTTAAATATTTGGCACCTTTTTTACTTGATGTGTGCTCAATCACTCTTCTCTGGACATCGATTGATATTCCAGTATATAGAGATCGGTCATTGCATCTTAATATATATACACTCCATTCGACCATTATGAAAAATTGTTCGATCTCTTCATTTTATAATGGTCAATCATCATGTTTATTTTTTTATCTTTTTGTTCCCAAATTTCAGATAACCATAAATGAAAACGTTGCCGGTCATTATAATTATTTTGATAGTCGCTATTAATCATCCATTGTTCAATAACCCTCTTTTCAACCTCAACCCCGACTTGAGAAAATCGACCGCACAATAAATCCCAAAAACTTATAACACCTTGAGGGTAAACTATAGTCACATCTAAAATCTTATCAAACATATCACCCATCGCATCTATCGCCAGAGCAACCCCTCCTGCACGTGGTTTTAATAAGCTGGAATAAGGTGATGCACTAACAGATTGCTTTTCTTTTGTAAATCTTGTGCCTTCAACGAAATTAATAACGCTAGTTGGGACGTCTCTAAATTTATCACAAGCTTTTTTTGTAGCCAAAAAGTCCTGACCACGTTTATTTGGGTATTTCTCAAGATAGGCTTTGGAATACCGCTTCATAAAAGGCATATCCATTGCCCACCAAGCTAAACCTAAAAAGGGCATCCAGATCAATTCACGTTTAATAAAAAATTTCAGGAATGGAATTCTTCTATTAAAAATAGTTTGCAATACTATGATATCCACCCAAGAAAGATGATTCACTACTAACAAATACCAATCTTTTTTACTCAGCTGTTGAAGCCCTTTAACATCCCACTTTGTATTGTTTATTTTGGAGAAAATAAATGCATTGCATGATATCCAGCATGTTGCCATTTCAGAGGATAATTTCGTAAATAATTGACGTAAATAAGTCCCTGGAATCAAGCCTCGAATTATTGCAAAAAAGATCAATGGAATAAACCATATTACAGTGTTTACAATTAATACTAAAAAAACAATTATGCCCTGGAGATTTCTCAAAAGATGGACCTTATTTATTATATGAATTTAGATTTTTATAGATTATTTTTTTATTCAGTTCTGCTGGTTACTTCAAGTAAATGATAGCCGAATTGTGTTTTAACAGGGCCTTGAACTTTATTTACTTCAGCACTAAAAACGACTTTATCGAACTCTGGAACCATCATACCTGGACCAAACTCACCCAACTCCCCACCCTGATTACCGGAGGGACACGAAGAAAATTCTTTAGCTACACTTGAAAATTCTGCGCCTTCTTGAATTTGATTTTTCAGAGATAAACATTGTTCCTCTGTTTCGACTAATATATGTCTTGCTGTTGCTTTTGTCATAGTTACACCTCTAATTATTTAATTTATCCTTATTACGCTATCCAAATTGATTCTGTTAGTTTCTTCAATCCACTTTTTTTAAATTTTGGCGAGCTATTTTCAATATCATTATACGAGCTGGTTTTTTTTAGGTCTGGCCAAAAACTCAATATTTCAGAAATTTTTATGGCATAAGGAGGACCCTGAACATACCCCTCTTTATAGTCCAATGATATTATAAAACGATAAGCTGCTTTATGTAATAAAGATTTTGTATGTTTTATATATTTGAGTCTTATAGAAGGCTCAACTGCTACCAAGGAACCTCTATCATAAAGCGCACCTATACCAGACATATTAAATTCAAAATAATCCCCACAATGAATAGTGATGGGTACCTCCTTTGCCTTATATGAAATAAAATCATTACTCATATTCTTGGTATAATCCAAATTATTCTCGTTAAAAAAGGCATCTATGGCTATCTCTGATATCTCAACACCAATAACATTATGACCTTGATTGGCTAACCAAAGAAGGTCTTTTGATTTACCGCAAAATGGAACCAATACAGAGCATTTTTTATTTTGGGGGTGCCAGTACTTCTTGAGTGCTAAGTTACCTTGATCTTCATGCCAACCAATTCTGTTTTCTCGCCATCTTCTTTTCCATTCGTCAGTCAATTTTTTTCCTATAAGACTATTAGTTCTTTTTAAATTATTTACGCTAAGCCAGAAAAGCTTCAGAAATTAAATTTATTTCGCTAGAATAACAACTAAATACAATAAATTTAAATCTAACCTGCAATTTAATTAAATATCTATCTGAACCCCCAAGGAGATGTAATGTCATCAGCGGCACTCATTGACGGAAAAGAAAAAGCTCGGCAATTAACAATGGCAATCAAAAATTCAACTGCCGAATTGATGGAGAATGGTATTATTCCAGGACTCGCAGTTGTTATCATTGGTGAGGATCCAGCTAGTCAAGTTTATGTAAGAAACAAAAAAAGAACCGCTGAAGAATGTGGCTTTCATTCTGTCCAACATACATTAGATAAATCAATTTCTGAAAAAGAAGTTCTAGATCTAATTACTTCACTCAACCAAGATGACTCTATCCATGGAATTTTAGTTCAACTTCCACTTCCTAAAAATTTAAATGAGGAATTAATTACTCAATCGATCGATCCTACAAAGGATGTAGATGGATTTCATTATATGAATATCGGTAAATTAGCAGCTGGCGACACTGAGAATGCTTTTGTGCCATGTACTCCAGCTGGATGTATGCTAATGATTGAAGATCATTTAGGTAATGATCTTTCAGGTATGCAGGCTACGGTAGTTGGGCGTTCCAATATCGTTGGTAAACCTATGGCAAATCTTTTACTTCAAGCTAATGCCACGATAACAATTTGCCACAGTAGAACCAAGGATCTTCCAGCTGTTCTGAAGAATTCAGACATCGTTGTTGCAGCTGTAGGTATACCTGAAATGATTAAAGGTGAGTGGATTAAACCTGGAGCAGTAGTTATAGATGTGGGTATTAATAGAGTCGATAATGAAGAAAATGGAAAAGCTAAACCAAAGCTAGTCGGTGATGTTGATTTTGATGAGGTAACCCATTATGCAAGTGCAATTACACCAGTACCTGGGGGCGTTGGCCCAATGACAATTGCATTATTGATGAATAACACTCTAAACGCTGCAAAGAGAACCTGGCGCAAGTGAACGAAATTCATCTAAATGAAATTCCTACCATAGATTTTAATCATCTTCAGGAAAGTTCATCTAACTATGAGCAAGCAATTGAAGATATTAAATCATTCGCTCATAATCCTGGATTTTTTTGCCTTGAGAATCTCCCACTAAAAAATAAAATAAACTTAGATCTTACCCACAAGCATATGGAGAATTTCTTTTCCTATGATGATAACCATAGAATAAAACAAGATATTAATGTATCCGGTAAAGATAATTCTTATGGCTGGATGCCAATATTTCAGGAGCCTGCATACGAAAAAGGTACAACAGCTCATGTCGAATCATTTGATTTCGGAAGACCGAGAAAAGCAATAGAGAGTAAAAATTATAATCGAAATTACTGGCCTGCTCTTGATAACTTCAAAAAAGATGTCCGTTCAACATGGGATAATTATACAAACATCGGCATGCTCACTCTAAAAGCAATCTCAAGAAGCCTTAAGCTACCGACTAATTTTTTATCCGACAGGTGTAATACACAAGACCTGAGTACGATGCGTTTACTTCACTACCCAGCCATGCTCAAAAAATTAATGACTAAAGAAGATGTTGGAATATCGGCTCACACTGACTTTGAGTGCATCACGCTGATCTCTCAGACTGCACCCGGATTGGAACTTTTAAGTAGAAATAATACATGGTACGAAGCATCTTCTGATAATAAAAAAATTGTAGTTATAATTGGAAAAATGCTTGAAATTTGGACAAATGGTCATCTAAAAGCAACCAAACATCGAGTCAATAATCGTGAGTGGCAACGATACAGTACTGTACTTTTCTTTGGTGTAAATGATCAAATCATAATTAAACCACTTGATCAATTCATTAAAAACAACGGGTTAAGTCACTATGATGCTATTACGCAACGAGAGCACATTGAGAATGAGATTTCAAAAGCTGAAAAGAATCGCGATAGTGATTCCAATATTAAGTTAACTTAAATTATTGAGGCTAGTGTTTTCCTAGCAATGTTACCACCACAAACCACCACAACTACTTTTTTACCCACATATTTGTCTTTATTAGCTAGGAATCCTGCTAGTGCTACTCCAGCTGCACCCTCAATTAACATTCGATGTGTATCCAAAAATGTTTGTATATTTTCAATAATCTCTTGCTCAGATATCAATGCATAGTAATCGACTAGATGCTTACAAAGATCAAAAGTAATCGCATCTTTTTCAATTCCACCAGCTGTTCCGTCAGATAAAGTTGAACCACTTTTAACTTCAACAATCCTTCCAGACTCAATAGAATGAGCCATCACAGCAGATGCCTCTGGCTGACAACCAATAATTTCTATATTTGATAATTTAGATTTCATGTAACCAGCGATACCAGAGATTAGGCCTCCTCCTCCAACAGCAACAAAGACCGCATCACAATCTTGTAAGCGATTGACAATTTCTTTTCCACAAGTACCCTGTCCAGCAATGATCTCCTCATCATTATAGGGAGACAAGAAAGTTAGATTATTATCGAGGGCATATTGGCGCGCATAGTTTTCAGTATCCACTCCATCTTTACCGAAAAAACGGACTTCACAGCCCGCTCTTCTAATGGCCTCAACCTTGATAGTTGATGTCTTTTCTGGCAGAAAAACAAGCCCATTTATTCCTAATTCCCTCATCGCATGTGCTGATGCGGCCCCATGATTACCACTTGAAGCAGTGACACAACCGACACTCCTTTGATGATCATCTAAACATAAAGTTTTATTAAATGCACCACGGGCTTTAAATGATCCTGTTACTTGGAAATTTTCCAGCTTCAGCCAAACCTCGGCACCACTAATTTGACTGTAATACGGCGAGTACTCAAGTGGCGTTACCCTTATATAATCATGGATACGAACAGCAGCATCCTCAATTTTTTTGGGTAAATTAGTTATAAAATTGGCTATAAATTTTCTCCATTCATCAGGCTTTCAGATTAGATGCATTCTGATAATATTTGCATATCATTATCGAAAGAACTCGCTTCTAATGGTCCAAATGAAAAACGTATAAAGCTATCTAGTGGGCTAGTGGCATCAGCATCTCTCTGCATATCACATAAATAGCCTGGTAATATTCCTGCATCATGCTTAAATAATCTTTCATTAAACTCGTCCGCAGTAAGTCCATTAGGCAATAAACCCCAATGATAAAAACCACCGTGACCAGTAAATAGTTTAAAGCCCAGAGATTTGAGACCATCTTCATATTTATCACGCTGTGATTTATAAAAATTACAAACAGCTTTACGCGCATGAGTAACTCGTTCTTTTTCAAGTAACTTAGTTACATATAATTGCGATGGCCTAGAAATTCCCCCCATTCCAATCGACGAATAATTTCTAAAAAGCTCAATATGCCTCTCTGCAGCAATCACCCACCCAACTCTCATGCCTGGGACTTGAAGTCCTTTGGTGGCGGCACCGACAATAAAAATATCTGTCGAGTCAATATTATCTATGTAATTAAGGGCGCTCATTGGTTCAGGGTCATTATAAAACTCATATGCCTCATCAAATATTGCCCCACGACCTTGTTGACTATAACTTTTCACAAGGTTTTTTAATCGTTCAGCAGACAACGCAACGCCAGTTGGATTACAAGGGTTGCTTTTGAGTAAGAGTACTCTTTTAGCTCCTTCAACCGGGTTAATATCGTAATCTTGATCATTGGGTCTGAAATTATTTTCTATATTACTTGGAATAATATGCACCTTCTTATTCAATAATCGCATCATGTCCCAATAAGGAGTATATTCAGTTTCTTCTAGTGCAATACAAACATCGTCCTCTAAAAAAGCTAAGTTTGCTAATAATCCAGGCCTACCTCCAGCAAAGACACCAACATGCTCTGGGGTTATGCCCGCTTGATAGTGAGTATTATAATAATCCGCGATTGCTTGTCTAAGCTCTATCTCACCGGTAGCTTTGGGGTACTTAAGATCCAAGCTATCTAGACTGATAGATTCTGGTAAAACAGGTCCATCAGGCAATTGTGATGTCAAAGGATAACCTTGAGCCCATGGATGAGTTTTTCCATCACCCATGTATTTAGAAGTTGCTGCCGCAAACTTAAACAGCGTCTCATACACTCCCATTGGGGGAAAATTAACTAACATATTTGCAGTCCTATTCTTAAAAATTCATCATAATCTAAGTTTGAAAATAGAAGATACCGTTCATTAAACAATATTTCTAGGTTTTTCAATAATCTTTAAACTAAAAACTTAAGATACTGTTACATATCTATACATTTCTTTACGTTAAATATACTGCTTCATCCTTCTCATATTGTTAGACTCTATTCTTTTTTACTGATTAGATATTATTTTATATGTCAAATGACATGTTAGATTATAAAATTTAATAAATTTAGTTCAAATGTAAGATATGAGTATGATTAATAACCATAAATATAACGCATGGTATTTACCTATAGCTATTACTATCGCGATAGTAGTATGGCTGCTCAGTGGAATTAATCAAAAAAATTCTCCATCATACCAACCAATTAACAACGCTGATCTTTCTAGTGTTATAAGTGTTAGAGTACGAGATCAAATTGCAAAGAATGTTATCCGAAATCTCAAGCTTAACGGAAGAACGGCCCCATCTAGAATCGTTAATATTAAGGCCGAAACAGACGGAAGAGTCATTAAGATAGGGGCTAACCGTGGTGAAAGAATTTCTCAGGGAAGTTTGTTAGTTCAATTAAGCGAAAGAGATCGATTTGCAAATCTTGCCAAATCAACAGCTACCGTAAATCAGAGAAAAGCAGAATATGATAGTCAAAAGAAATTAAACGATGAAAATTTCATCTCTGAGGTTAAATTACAAGAATCAATTGCAAATCTTGAACGTGCAAGACATGAGCTAACCCTTGCAAATCTTGATATCGAATTCATGAATATCAAATCACCATTTGAAGGCTCACTTCAAGAGAGGAAAGTTGAAATTGGTGATTATGTTAAGGCTGGCGATACGATTGCTACCATAATTGATGATAACGAATTGATAGTCAAAGCAGAAATTTCTGAACATGATGTGAAATATGTCAACATTGGAGATTTCGGTCTGGCTGAGTTAGCAACAGGACAAAAAGTTCAAGGAATAATCCGCTACATTGCTCCTGCAGCTAATGAATCGACGAGAACATTCGATATAGAGCTATTACTTAACAACAAAGATGGATTATTGAGAGCAGGAGTCTCATCAGAGTTAACAATACCGGCTGAGGAAGTTGCCGCTCATCTGGTGTCTCCAGCTTTATTAAGCCTGAATGATGAGGGTATCATTGGTATTAAAATCCTCACCGATGAAAATACAGTTAAATTTATATCGGCTGATATCGTTTTGAGCTCAGACGATGGCGTTTATTTGGCTGGCTTACCTTATATTTCAACTGTAATTACCGTGGGGCAAGGTTATGTTAGATCTGGAATGCAAGTCAACCCTATAACTGAAACTGATACCAATATAATCCTTTCAGCACAGAGTAAAAAACAAGGGAAATAAATGCAGATCATTAATTCTGCATTATCGCGGTCGAGAACTTCTATTCTCTTCTTAATTGTCATATTGGTCAGTGGTATGGTGACATATATCAACATGCCCAAAGAAGCTGAGCCAGATATTGAAATCCCAAATATCTACATCAGTATTACGCATGAGGGGATTTCACCAGAAGATGCAGAACGCCTGCTAATCAGGCCTATAGAGCAAGAAATTCGTTCTATTTCTGGTATTAAACAAATTGATGCTGACGCTTATGAGGGTGGCGCTAACGTTCAATTAGAATTTTATGCTGGTATCGACACCAATGCCGCACTTCAAGAAACCAGAGCAAAGGTAGATTTAGCGAGAGCAAAACTTCCCAAGGAAACTGAAGAACCTTCTGTCAATGAAGTAAAATTCTCACGTTTTGATCCAATGTTAGTCCTTAATATCGCTGGAAATGTACCAGAAAGAACACTGTCTTATCTTGCAAAAAATTTAAAAGAAAAAATTGAGACAAATAAGGGGGTTCTAGAAGCAGTATTAGTGGGTGACCGTGAAGAGGTAATGGAAATAATTATAGATCCTCTTGCCATGGAGAGTTACCAATTAAATCCGTTCGAAATCTTAAATCTAGTCAGCGCAAATAATAAACTTGTCTCTGCTGGTGCCATGCAAAACACTAAAGGTAAATTCCCAGTAAAAGTTTCAGGTGTCTTTGAGACTGCTCAAGATGTTCTTGAAATGCCAATCAAAGTGGATAAAGATCGAATTGTTCATTTTGGTGATGTGGCATCAGTTCAAAGAACTTACAAAGATGCACAAACACTGGCTAGACTGAATGGAAAACCAGCACTTGCGATTGAAGTCATTCAGCGTTCGGGGGCAAACATTATTTCCACTGTAGATGAGATCAAAGAACTTATTAAAACAGAACAAGATTATTGGCCTAAAAATATATCAATTGTTGTCTCTAAAGATAAATCGAAAGAAGTGCGGACCATGCTTAGCGACCTGCAAAATAGCGTCATCACGGCCGTAATTCTAGTGTTTATCATCATTATAGGTATTCTTGGTTTTCGTTCAGCACTTCTAGTTGGGATCGCCATTCCTGGTAGTTTCTTACTGGGTATACTAATGATATCAATCGCAGGTATTTCAATAAATATGATGGTTCTTTTTGCTCTGATAATGGCAGTGGGAATGCTTGTGGATGGAGCTATAGTGGTAACAGAGTTAGCAGATAGAAGAATGAGTGAAGGTGATAGCAGGAAAAAGGCATATAGTGCTGCGGCAAGAAGAATGTCATGGCCAATAATTGCATCAACTTGCACGACATTAACTGCCTTTATACCACTTGCTTTTTGGCCGGACATGATTGGTGAATTCATGAAATTTCTTCCAATTACGCTAATCGCTGTTTTGTCATCCTCCTTGGTTATGGCATTACTATTCATTCCAACACTAGGATCTCTATTTGGTAAAGCGGGATCTGTCGACAAAACAGTGATAAATAATCTTACAGCTGCAGAGAAGGGAGATGTCAATCAAGTCACGGGTCTTACTGGGAAATATATCCAATTTCTCAGAAAAGTTTTGATTCATCCAGGGAAAAATATCTCAGTAGTAACAATGTTACTTGTCAGTATTTATCTTGCTTTTTTCTTTTTTGGGCGCGGTATTGAATTATTTCCAGAAATTGAACAAGAATTTGCAAATATAGAAGTTTATGCAAGAGGTGATCTTTCGATAGCAGAGAAAGATACACTTGTTCAGCAAATTGAAAGTTTCGTTCTAAATTCAACAGAAACAGAAAGTATTTATGTCAAGGTGGGAACCTCCAATTCAAGTGGTGGTAGACCAGGAGAGAGCGGTGTATCACAAGATTTGATAGGTACAATTTCTCTAAATCTAAAAGAATGGAATGAAAGAAGAACCAGTGACGAAATTTTACGTGAAATACAGCAATCATTATCGGGTATGGCGGGTATAAGGATTGCAACTAGGAAACCAGATAATGGTCCGCCATCAGGAAAACCAATATCAATAGAAATCTCATCCAGAAGCCCATCATTACTCGATGACTCTGTAGAAAAAATTAGTAATGCTTTAGCAAATATTGATGGTGTCATTAACTTACAAGATGATCGTCCTTTGCCTGGTATAGAGTGGCAAATTAAAGTAGATCGTGCTGAAGCAGCTCGTTTTGGTGCAGATATAACGGTAATTGGAACGATGATTCAATTAGTAACAAACGGGATCAAACTTGGTGAGTATCGACCTGATGATGCAGATGATGAGCTTGATATACGAGTAAGATATCCGATTGAAAAAAGAAACTTAGATGAAATTGATAAATTACGTATTCCTTCAAATGACGGCTTAATTCCTCTCTCGAACTTTATTGAAAGAACAGCTAATCAAAAAGTTAGCACTATCCATCGAACTGATCTAAGAAGAACAATGAAGGTTGAAGCTGATGTAGCTTCTGGTTATCTAGATTCTGATATCGTGAACATAATGACTAAAGTCTTACCGAGTCTAAATATAGACTCTCGAGTAAATATAAAATTTAGAGGTGGCAGTGAAGACCAAGCAGAAGCGATGGATTTTTTATCAAAAGCGTTATTAATATCACTTGCGATTATGTTTATTATATTAGTTACTCAGTTTAACAGTCTCTTCCAAGCATTCTTAATTTTGACAGCAGTAGTTTTTTCTACAGGTGGCGTACTACTTAGTAATCTGCTAATTAATGAACCTTTCAGTATTATTATGGGTGGAGTTGGAGTAATTACTCTTGCTGGGATTGTGGTGAATAATAATATCGTCCTGATTGATACATATAATGTGCTTAGAGCAAGAGGAGAGGAATCTTTTGAGGCAATTATAAGAACATGTGCCGTGCGCTTAAGACCAGTAATTTTAACAACCATTACAACAATTATGGGTTTATTACCGATGGCTTTAAGTATGAATATTAATTTTATTTCTCGAGAAGTGTCATTTGGTGCACCGAGTACCCAGTGGTGGGTTCAATTATCTTCATCCGTAGCTGTTGGACTTGCATTTGCAACGATATTAACACTGCTGTTGACGCCAAGTTTACTTATGCTTCAAGCAAATATAATAAATTATTTTTCCGCGCGCGGTTTAAAATCACAGCAATAAATAGACGCCAATCATAATAAGCAGTGTGCTTATATTATCTGGATAAAAGTTCCTCTGGACAATCTAAATAGTTCTGTAGGATGATTATCATTTAGAATTCTCAAAAAAGATTCTCAATTGAAAAAACATACTTTTACTGATGATTCATTTGGTTTGGCATTAAGCTTTTTAATGTTTGGTGAATTTTGTGGTTTGACACTCGACTTGCTGGCAAAGTTCCTATTAGAAACGTATCCATTATCACAATTTATCTTTATAAGAAGTGTATTTGCATTGCTTATATTTTCTTGTTTGGCGCCATGGTATGGTGGATTTGAAAGTATAAAAAGCGAACGATGGCAATGGCATCTTCTCAGAGCAGGTTTATCTATTATTGCAATGTATGGCTTTTTTTATGGAATCACAAAAATGCCCTTAGTGAATACTCTCACCTTAGCATTTGTTTCGCCACTCATTGTAACTGCACTTTCATCAACCCTGCTTAATGAAAAAGTTGGTTGGCGACGATGGATCGCAGTAATTATGGGCTTTATTGGTGTGCTAATTATCCTTAGGCCGGGTAATGGAACATTTTCCTTGGCCTCATTATCAGTTCTAGCTAGTGCATTTGCTTATGCTTTGCTAGCCGTAACTGCGAGGAAGCTAGCAACCACTGAATCGACTATTGCCATGTCTGTTTATGTATTAGTTGGCCCTCTTCTAGCATCATTATTCTTTTTGCCTGAAAACTACACTCCTCCGACTAGTTCTGCCTGGATTATATTTTTTCTTGCTGGTGTTGCTTCAGTGGGAGTCTGGTTAGGTTATATAAGTGCTTATAAAAAATCATCACCAGTTGTTCTTGCCCCATTTGAGTACATTGCATTGATCGGTGCAGCGATAGCTGGGTACTTAATTTGGGATGAAATTCCAGATCAATATGTAATTCTGGGAGCACTCATCATTATTTGTAGTGGAGTATTTGTGGCTTATCGTGAAATGGATAAAACAACATCAACACGCTATCTTCGTGGTTTCCGAACTGCAGGGATCAATCTTTTAAGAAAAAAATTCTCAAAAAATAACTATCCTAGGTAACCTCTTACTTGCTAATTTGCTGCAATAATAATTGCATCAATTCTTGCTGCAATTTTTTCAACAACCTCAGCGGACAGGTTAATTTGGTTTTCAACTTGATCAAACTCTCGTTGCTCTATGGCCTCTCTAACAGCAGGGATCGTTTTTACGCCATATCCAGTATAATAGCCCGGTGCGTAAATATAATGTTTATACCACTCACGGCCCGGTAGTCCTTCATTCCGAGTCATTAACCTTTCAATAGTATATAAAAGATTATTAACTTCCTGATTAACTTCTTGGTTAACCTCTGTAAGAGCCTTGAAATCATTTGCTGAACTGACTAGCTTAGTCACAGCGTTTTTTAATGGGGAAAAATTAAAATATGGGACATTATTTTTTATCTTTGGAGGCATGACATTTTTATTTGGATCAAGCGCAGCCTTATAAGTTCCATCATTAATTCTAGCATTTTGAATAATTGTATTTTCTCGCATAGAATTAGCAAGATCTTCTAATTGATCAACATACAACTGGATATTATCTGCAAAACCACCAAATTCAAAAGGTAGTCTTTCTGCATTTGCTAATCTTAGTGTTGCTCTTCCTGCAACCTGAGCTAATGAAACACCATAAATTAAACCTGGATCACGCCATTTTGTGAAGTGTTCATATGTGTCATACAAAGTATGATAACTGCCGCCACTTCCTTCTCCACCAAAAGCGATATTAGCTGATGCAATTCCGAGATGTTGCAAAAATGGAGTATAATCAGAACCTGAACCTAATGGATTAATACGAATATCGTTACGGTTCTCAGCATCATCTTGCTGTTGCTCTGAATCGCTATTTATCCTTAAAAAAGCCTGCTTCCTCTGTTTAAGACTAATACCTAATATTGGATCATTGACTTGTTCGATGATTTGATTAAAAAATCGCTCCAAAATATGACTTCCACCAATATTTACGAAACCCCTAGAATTTCCATCAGTATTCAAATAAGCAACTGCGTGCTTTCGTAACTCATTCGCATGATCTTCAACCCATTCAGTTGACCCAATCAGGCCAACTTCTTCTGCGTCCCATGCTGCATATATTATTGTTCTTGCAGGTTTGTGCCCCATTTTCGCTAGTTGAGCAATTGCTCTAGCCTCTGATAATAATGCAACCATCCCTGATATTGGATCAGCAGCACCATGATTCCAACCATCATGATGATTCCCCCGTATTATCCATTCATCAGGAAACTTTGAGCCTTTTAACGTTGCGATAACATTATAAGCAACGGTTGTTTCCCAATTAAATTCAACATTCAATTTAACTTTTGCTGGACCCGGTCCAAGATGATATGTAATCGGAAGATCACCTCTCCATTCTGGAGGAACTACTGGGCCCTCCATCGCACTCAGAAGTGGCAGTGCATCACGGTAGGATATGGGTAGAACTGGAATTTTAGTAATTGTAATTGCTTCATTAAAGGATAAACGTTTTGCGCTTTTTGTAGCACCAATTCCTGGCGTCAAAACATCACCTGGATAGGTAGGCATATCCATAACAGAACCACGCTGAACTCCACTCTCATTTTTAAATGGACCCTTAGGATACACATCACCCACGCCAAATCCGTCATCAGCAGGATCAGAATAGATAATTGTACCTATAGCTCCCTTCTCACCTGCTAGTTTTGGTTTAATACCTCGCCATGATCGTCCATATTTCGCAATCGCAATCTTACCTTCAACATCTATTCCATAACGCTCCAATACTTCATAATCTTGGGGCATCCCATAATTCACAAAAACCAATTCACCTTCTACTTTTCCATCAGTTGAGAAAGCGTTGTATGGTGGCAATAAGTTGTCACGAATGAGGGTACTTGGATCCTCTGGGAGGGAATCCTCATCCAAGGTCGCCTCATAAAGAGAAGGAGCAATCATTCTTAATTCACGAATCCTGGGGGTAGGTATTAGGACATGATATTCTGAAATTTCTACTTCATAACCCCATGATTTCAATAAATTAGAAATATATTCTGCATTCTTTTTCCCAGCCAATGAACCTACATGATGTGGCTCTCTGGATAAATATCTTAACCAATCATCCATTTCCTCTGAATTAACATACTTATCATAGTCAGCCTCGAGTTGCTTCTGAAGATCTGAATTACCAATACTAAAACCAAGCAAATCTTCAGCAAATAATTGATGATTGATGAAAAATAAGGCTAAGAATAGAGTAAATTTATTCATTTTAATAATGCTCCGTATAAAAGTATTTATGAAATTAATGTTTTAAAATCAATTAGGAATTGTTTTACCTTGGCTGAATTTCTTATACCAAGGCGAATTAATAATTTCTGTCCACCAGATAAAGCTTCTAGCTCTGGATGTATAAACTCATACAAAACATGAGGCCTATACAGAATAATTGGGTCATTTACCTCAGGTGTATTTAATAAATGTTCAATAACATCAATAACTCGATCGTTAAAATATGCTTGTGGATATCCTAAATCTTCATAAGCTTCCTGAAAAAGAGGATAGAACCTTAAATAAATATTTGCTAGCTCATCAATATCAACCGTCAGTAGATGATCAATTAAGGAAGTATAACGATCATAGCTTCTGGCGCTTAGTATAAAATTATCAACTCCTGTTTGAGTTTCCACAATAAAAGAATTTTCTTGAGCACTTATCGGTCTCATTCGCTCAGCTATATGTTGTCTTGGTAAATTATCAATTGTTGCTACTATTTTTTCTATTAGAATAGTTTTAGATAACAATCTTACAACAGCTTCATCAAATATTTCTGATAGTCCAAGGTGTAGATATTGATCACTTTCACCAAGAGCCGGAATAGCAATTAAGTCAGGTCTCTCAATTTTATCAAATGCATTCTCAGGGATAGGGAATCTCGGTTCTTGAGGGGGCTCACTAGCTGGTGAATTTAATAGTGTATCAACTGGAATCTTTTTGGATGAGAGATTGTCAGTTACCTTCATATTAAAATACAAAAAACTCACCAATATTGTAAATAATAGTGCGATAAAAAAACTAATGTTATTACTAATTTTCTTCATTAATTAAACAGATTAGTTGAATCCTGATAATATGATATTGATAAAGGTCTACCTCTAAAACTATAATACTTAAATGTAAGATTTAAAATACATTTCTAACATCTAAACACTAAATTAAAGATATGAACTCACAAAATAAGTGCAAATAATGATAAATTTTACATTATTAATTAGTCTGATTAGCTTAACTTTTCTCAGTATAATTACACCAGGGCCATCCAATCTTGTAGTCATGTCATCTTCAGCACTATTTGGATGGCGCAAGACACTTCCTTTCTTTTTTGGAATATCTTCAGGTTCAGCATTAATGGTCACTGCCTCTGTTTATGGGCTAGGTTCAATTATTGAGCAATGGCCTTGGTTATTATCAGGTGTAAAATTATTCGGTGCAATTTGGCTGGCCAATATGTCACTGCAATTTCTTAAAAAGGGGTTCTCAAACAACTCTCAACAAAAAAATACCAATCAACCGAATTCAACTCGTCCATTTTATTTTTACGAAGGAATGCTCATGCAATGGGCAAATCCAAAGGCAATTATAGTTGCATTAACTATTGCTGCAGCTTTCATTGATATCTCCCAAACCCCATTTCAGAGCCTACTAGTCATATTAGGAATCTTCCTGATTATCGGTATCCCTACAGCAAGTACATGGCTCTTTCTTGGTAATATTATTAATAGATTAATTACACACGAAAAATATGCGAAGAAATTCAATTTTATGATGGGTGGCTCAATTCTTGTAACAGCAATCATGATATTACTGGCCTGATTGTTCTCAGGTATGGATTTACAGATACAATTTAAAACTATTAGGTAAAAATGATCTATATTAGAATGTCACTATATAAAGTATAATCATGTTATATAATTGGAGGATAATAGAATGGCTCAAGCAATTGATATATTAAATCAAAATATTTTCCTTAATCGTCTCAAAGAAATGCGTGATCATGGTGGTTCAATCCTCACGCATGGCATAAATGATGATCTAATTAGTGATTTCCTCAATGAAGACATTGATCTACAAACTGCAATCAACAATGGCTTTTCTGCTTTTAATGAATTAAAAATAAGTCATCCTGAATTTCTAAAAGCTAATGAACAAGAACAAATTAATTTAGCTCAAAAAAACATTGTGAATTTCTATGCCAAAGATATGGTAAATCCTTATCTTGCCATTAGTGCTGCAGGACCCTGGATAGTAACTCTCAAAGGAGCCATAATTTATGACTGTGGTGGTTACGGGATGTTGGGTTTAGGTCATACACCAGATATTGCATTAGATGCAATGAATCGGCCACATGTTATGGCTAATATTATGACACCTTCAATCAGTCAAATGAAATTCATCCAGACTCTGAAAAAAGAAATTGGCCAAGGTAGGAAGATTACCAACAACTTCTCAGAATTCTGCTGTTTGAACAGTGGTTCTGAATCAGTATCAATTGCTGCAAGACTGGCAGATGTTAATGCAAAAGAATTAACATCCAAAGGAGCATTACATGAGGGAAAAACTATAGGTCGCTTAACTTTAAGTGGCAGCTTTCATGGTCGTACAGATCGTCCAGCACAATTCTCTCATTCAACCCAGAAAAGTTATAAGAATCATCTAAAATCATTTGAAAATATCTCATTATTTACTGTAGCTCCAAACAATATAGAAGAACTCAATGAAGTATTCATAAAAGCAAAAAAAGAAAATATCTTTATTGAAGCTTTTTTTATGGAGCCAGTTATGGGTGAAGGAAACCCTGGACAAGCAATAACTCCAGAATTTTACAAACGAGCCAGAGAGCTAACTCAAAAAAATGGTACGCTTCTATTAATCGACTCAATTCAAGCTGGCTTAAGAGCGCATGGTGTTCTCTCAATCATCGATTATCCTGGTTTTGAGGGTTTAGACTGCCCAGATATGGAGACATATTCAAAGGCATTGAATGCCGGCCAATATCCATTATCTGTCTTAGCAATGACGGGTAAAGCGGCAGAACTCTATCGATCCGGACTCTATGGAAATACTATGACTACTAATCCAAGAGCGCTGGATGTTGCGATAGCGGTTTTAGAGAACTTATCTCCAAATATCAGAAAAAATATTTCAGAACGGGGTAAAGAGCTGGTAACAAAATTAAGCGCTCTTGATGAAGAATTAAATGGGGATATCACTAACGTTCAGGGCACAGGATTACTGGCTAGCTGTGAGCTAAATAATCATTTCAAATGCTCTGGCTCAAACAGCACAGAAGAGTATTTAAGAAAACATGGCTTGGGCGTAATTCATGGTGGAGTAAACTCTTTAAGATATACACCGCATTTCAAAATGACGACAAAAGAAGTGGATTTAGTCGTTTCACTGACCAAAGATGCTTTGTTAAATGGTCCAAAAAAGATACTTTAGTCTATTATTGCGACTGATAGGGCGAGCAATACTTTTTGTGGTGTTCTGCTCTATTACCGCTCTGCATGCGCAAGAAAACATAACAACTAATGATAAAATTTTCTCCAAACAACAAGCAAAGATAGGTGCGTCTCTCTACAAAAATAACTGCTTGATCTGCCATGATAAAAAATATTTTCGCCCAGTTTTCAAAGCATGGGGTGGTCAATCGCTCGGAACATTTTATCTTGTTATGAGTTCATCAATGCCAGAAAGCAATCCTGGATCATTATCTCAACAAGAATATGTTGATATTTTAGCCTACATACTCTCCTTGAATCGCTACTCTTCAGGCGAAGACGTGTTATTACCATCAACCGAAATTTTAAATAAAATAACAATTTCTGCAAGAAAGAAATAATTAGACATCTAGGTATTAATTTTGACTAGTGGGAATTTAGACAAAATATTAGATATATTTTGTCTAATTATTAAAGATTTGTTAACTTACGTTAAGAAGTGTTAAGGTCACTTACTAAATAAAAAAATAACTTTAAGAAATAATATCATTGAGGCAAATATGAGTAAATTAATTCAATTGGACAGAAGATCTTTCTTAAAGACTGCAAGTTTATCAGCAGTCGGTGGATCATTAGCTAGTGTTACCAATATTGGGAGTGCAGCTGAGACAGGAAGTGGTGGTGCTAGAAATGGGAAATATAACTTTAATGAAATTTATGATCGTGATGGGACTGGTAATATTAAATGGGATTCACAATATGCTAGATTTGGTGCTGAAAATATTGACTCGGCGATGGGTATTGCTGATATGGATTTCCGAGGTGCGCCTGCCATCAAAGAAGCACTTGAGGAAAGAATTAAGCACAATAATTGGGGTTATGAAGATCTAAGAAAATCTTATATTGAAGCAATTGTTCAATGGAATGCTGAGAGACATGGCTATAAATTGGACCCGAGTACAGTAAGGATATCATCTGGTGTACATACGCCTCTAATTGCCGCTCTAAATGCATACACCAAACCAAGTACAAAAGTACTTCTGAACACACCCACTTATAACGGTTTCTATGGAGATTTGCGTTGGAGTAGAACAGAAATCAATGATAGTGAAATGTATAAAGATGACGATGGTGTTTATCACATCGACTGGGATGATTTTGAAGCACGTATGACTCCAGATACTTATGCTTTTATTTTGTGTAATCCACAAAACCCAACAGGAAATATGTGGTCTGAGGATGATCTTATGAGAATGGGTGAGCTTTGCCTCAAAAATGAAATCATTGTACTCGCTGACGAAATACACTGTGACTTTGTGATGAAGGGGCAAAAATATATACCCTTCGCTTCATTACCAGATAAAGCTATCGTTGATAATAGTATTACGATGAAAGCAATCAGCAAGACTTTCAGTCTTGCTTCAATGAAGAGTGCCTATTACTTCTCTACTAATCCAGCCATATTAGACAGAGTTGATTATATGCATAGAGCAGATTTAAACTCGCTGGGCATTGTGGCTAACGAAGCTGCATACCGCCATGGTAAGGATTGGTTCGATCAATTACTTCCGTATATTGATGAAAATCATAACTTTGCCGAAGCTTATATAAAAGAAAAACTACCACTCGTTAAATATAAAAAAGCACAAGGAACTTATCTTGCTTGGCTTGATGTAAGTGGAATAGGTGAAGCAATTGATGCTGAGAAACATGCACATGATCAGGGTATGAGAAGTGACACACATTATCTAGAACAATGGTTTGTGGATAATGCTAAAGTGCAAATAAATCCAGGTCGAAATTATGGCACAGGCGGTAATGGTCATATGCGGATGAACCTCGGAACACCGAGACCATTCATTAAAAAAGCAATTGACAATATTGCATCCGCAATTAGTAATATTTAATCAATTAATATTATAGGTAAAAAAAGCACTTGCTTAA